>Ga0123357_10002435_pt1 | contig 20755 bp, 16 predicted proteins | sample TergutEmb28metaG_FD_89873 | JGI IMG/M metagenome (GOLD analysis project Ga0123357, IMG submission 89873) | Embiratermes neotenicus P4 segment gut microbial communities from Petit-Saut dam, French Guiana - Emb289 P4 | ecosystem: Host-associated > Arthropoda: Insects > Digestive system > Gut ... | reverse complement strand
TTACATTGATGGAAATGCCATTTATTCCTCCGAAACAAGCTATCCGAAACAAGCTGATTTGAATACATGGACAACCAAATCATATTCCTTAGCCGGCGCTACCGCAGGCAACACATTCGTGTTAGGAATAGGAATGTCTACTAATAAGGGAGACTATTATATCACCAATGTACGATTGAAAGCAAAAACAAGCACGACACCTTCAACCGAGTATTTTACTATCAGTGATTTCGAAAGCTATACTATTGGAGATATCGGAACTGTCTTTTCAAAATGGAACAGACCCTCTGATGGCGCTGTGACTATAGTAGCTGATCCTGCTCCTGCCGGAACAAACGGAAAAAGCGCAAATATTGTAACAACAGACTACGATACTTTCTTAGGATTAAATGTAACGCTTCCATCAGGAACAACATTGGACGATTATACCGATATATTATTTGACATTTATATTGGGGCCAATCCGGGAGACTCAAATCCGAATTACAAAAATATGTTCGTTTACATTGACGGAAATGCCTTTTATTCCTCCGAAACAAGCTATCCGAAACAAGCTGATTTGAATACATGGACAACCAAATCATATTCCTTAACCGGCGCTACCGCAGGCAACACATTTGTATTAGGAATCGGGATGTCTACCAATACAGGAGATTATTATATTGATAATGTTAAATTAAAAGCAAAAGCAGGAACTGTAGAAATAATACCACAATATACTATCGGTAAAAGTTATGTTTCAAATAATGTTCTTTTTGTAGGAGATGCTCAAGCAGAAAAAGTATTTGTTTATGACATTAACGGTAAATTGCAAATTTTAAAACAAAATGTATCGACCGTTGAATTGGACAACTTAGCTAAAGGTGTTTATATTGCTAAAATAATTGCCGGAGGACAAGCTCAAACTATCAAATTTATAAAATAAGATTTAAGAGTTTAATTACACATTTTTAGATTGCTTCGCTCCTCGTTATGAAGCGAAATTCAAGAGTCACTCGTCATTGCGAGGAACGAAGCAATCTAAAAAATAAAAACAAAAACAATCATGAAAAAAACAATTTTTTCTTTACTACTAACAACATTCTTTGCCTTTGGAGTAACATCTGTTATTCATGCACAAAGCGTTTGCGATGTTGTATTTGATTTTGAAGATGGAACTGTCCCCAGTTGCGTGAATCAAACGGCTGTAAGCTGTGACAATCCTTATACGAGTGGTATAAATACGAGTAATAAAGCATTACAAGTTACATGTACAAACAATTATAATTTCAAAGGAATTTATTTTCCTGTAACCATACCCGATGGTAAAACATTTGCAGATATTTATACAACAATTACATTTCAAGTTGCAGTTGTTGGTAATAGCTTAAATGGGAAATCTACACTCATTGGAGTTTCGGATAATGGAACAACTTGGTCAAATACTTATGATGGTGCGCCAAGTGATAATTTTGCCAAGACATGGGTTACAAGGACAATATCGGTAAGCAACTTAAATGCTACAATCAAAGGTAAAACAGGAACATTCTACCTTGGGATTGGTATCAAAAATGAAGAAGCAGCTAATGATTATTATCTTGACAACATAGCATTAGTTGCAGATCCTGATAATTGCATTACGAATCAATACACTGCAACTCTTAATCCCGGAACAGGAACATGCGCTGTTCCAAGAGTAAGCGAAACTGCAGAAGGTTCGGGAGTTACGCTACCAGCAGCTTCTCCTTCGGCAAAATGTACTGTTGCCGGTTATACTTTCGCAGGATGGTCAGAAAGCGCCGTTACCGAAACAACAACAACGCCGGCATTGGTACCTACAGCATATTTTCCTACAGCCAATATTACTCTTTACGCAGTATATACCGATGGAACAGTCTACAATTCCAATCCGACCTGTAGCGTTAGTTTGAACGGCACAGTGACTAATGGCTGGTTAATGGTAGAAGATTTCGAAAATAATTCGGTAAATGACCCTTTGACTTTATGTAACTATTTAGGAGGTACAATAGTAGGAAGTGCAAAAGTTGTGGCTAATCCTACAATAAGTGGTGAAAATGTTGCTAACGTCATAACTACTGATGGATCATACAATAGCATACTGCAATTGAATGTAACTTTGCCGGCAGGTAAAGTACTGGCAGATTACAGTAATATCTCATTTAAGTTATATCGCAATACCAACGATGCTAATTATAAGCAAATGATGGTAATGGCAGACAACGAACAGATATATTTTGATGGAGCTACTAATTATCCTCAACAAGCCCCAGCTACAACCTGGACAACAAAAACGTATGCAATAGACCCCACAGTAATGACTGGTAATACATTCGATCTAAAACTCGGTATAAAAACAAATGCCGGTGATTACTTGATAGATGATGTTCAATTACAAGAGAGACCGATAACGGTAATTTTGAATCCATGTGGAGGAACAGTAACCCCAACCTCAGTGGCACAAGCATCGCCAGGGGCAGCAGTTACTTTGCCGGCAGCTTCACCTTCAACTGAAAGCGCCGGAGCAGGATGGAGCTTTGCAGGTTGGGCAGTATCCGAAGTGCAGAATACAACTGTTGCGCCGTCATTTGCTTCATCTACTTATACTCCTACAGGAAAAATCACGCTGTATGCCGTATATACAAACGGAACGAACTACGATTCATATCCGACTACTTCCGTAAGCGCCGATGGAACTACCGATGCCGACGGTTGGTTGATGGTAGAAGACTTCGAAGGAAAAGCTGTAAACACACCAGTCAACCTTTATAATACATTCGGGCAGCCGATTATAGGAAGCGCTTCGGTATGCCTTGATCCTGCAAATGCAAATGAAAGGGCTGTACATATTCTGACGGGAGATTATAATACCATATTGCAATTAGACGTAACGCTTCCGGCAGGAAAAACATTGGCTGACTACAAACAAATAGCATTCGATTTTTATTCGAAAATTGTGGAAACCAAGAATATGCTTATATATATTGACGGTGCACAAATATATGCCGATACCGGTTATCCCAGTCAGGGAGCCGCTGGTCAATGGAACAATAAAGTATATAATTTGAGCAGCGGTTCTGCAGCGCCTCGCTTGAAAGCTACTTCCGGTACCACATCCATTGCTGTAGGAATATCAACCCCTACCGGTGATTATTACATTGATAATATCAAATTATTAGAAGCGGGTCCTCTTACCGGATTAAAGGATTTGAATGACGAAATCGCTTTATATTACACAGGCAATACGTTATTCACAAGTCAGCCTGCAAACGTTCTGATATATAATTTAACCGGACAGGTTCTCATATCAGGCAAAAATGTATCGGAAACAGATTTGTCAAATCTTTCATCCGGAATATATGTAGCTAAGGCTTCAATCGATGGAAAACAAGTCGTTAAAAAGATTGTAAAACAATAAATTTTTTTGATTTGATTTAGATTGCTTCGTTCCTCGCAATGACGTATTACTCTTGGTTTTTACGTCATTGCGAGGAACGAAGCAATCCAAAAAATAAAACTATAAAAAGCCACGAATTTCACGAAACGACACTCAATATTATTATTTTGTGTAAATTTGTGAAATTCGTGGCTAAATATTATCAATCCTATGGAAAAAACGTGGCGTTGGTTTGGAAAAAAAGATATAATTACGCTCGATATGCTCCGGCAAATCGGAGTAGAGGGAATTGTTACTTCCTTGCACGATATACCCAACGGTGAAATCTGGCCATCGAAATCCATCCTCGAACTGAAAAATTATATTGAATCCGGTGGATTACGCTGGTCGGTAGTCGAAAGTCTGCCGGTTTCCGAAAGTATAAAATACGGAGGGAAAGATCGAGAGCAACTGATAGAAAATTACAAAATCAGCTTAGAAAATCTGGGAAAAGCCGGTATAAAAACCGTTTGCTACAACTTCATGCCCGTCATTGATTGGATTCGTACCGATTTGCACAGAAAAAACGACGACGGAACCTATACATTATTCTTCGACAAAATACGGTTTGCCTATTTCGACTGTTTTATTCTGAAACGAAAAAATGCGGAAAAAGATTATTCTGCAGAAGAAATGAAACAGGTATATGAATTGGACAAAACAATCACCGGGCAAGAAAAAAACGATTTAATCAATACTATTATCGTTAAAACGCAAGGATTTATTAATGGAAATATTCGGGAAGGAGAAGAAAACCCCGTCGCCCTGTTCAATCGCTTATTGTCTTTATATGAGGGAATTGACAAAGCTCAATTACGGGAAAACCTGAAATATTTCTTGGAACAAGTCATTCCGGTTGCAGAAAAGTATGGAGTCAATCTTTGCATACACCCCGATGATCCGCCTTTCCCCGTCCTCGGATTACCGCGAATCGTCACCTCGGAAGAAGATATTGATTGGTTGCTCAACGCTGTCGACAGTCCCAATAACGGATTGACATTTTGTGCCGGCTCGTTGAGTTCCGGATTACACAATGATGTTCCCAAGATGGCAAAACGCTTTGCCGGTCGAACTCATTTTGTACACTTGCGCAGCGCCGAAGTTGAGCCAAACGGAAACTTTACGGAAGCTTCCCATCTGGCAGGAAGAGGACGCCTCATCGAACTGGTACGTATTTTTGAAAAAGAACGTCCTAACCTGCCCATGCGTGTAGATCATGGAAAACTCATGTTAGACGATATTAATAAAACATATAATCCCGGATACTCTTTTTTAGGGCGAATGTATGCGCTGGCGCAAGTCGAAGGGATTATGGCGACGGTAACGCACCACCCCTAAATTCCCTGAAGGGGACTTTAGTGAGTGAAAGACCGAAGTTCAATTTATGAAACAGCATAAGTTTTTAAACACGGAGTAAAAGGAGTTTATTTCACGGAGTTACACGGAGATTTAAATAAAAACTCTGTGTAACTCCGTGAAATAAACTCCTTTTACTCCGTGTTTAAATTATAAAATAACTGCTCCAAAGTCCCCTTCAGGGGATTTAGGGGTAAAAAGTAAAATATTATGAATGAAATGTTCAGCATTAAAGGGCAAGTTGCCGTTATTTCCGGCGCCGGAGGAGTGCTTGGTGGAAGCATTGCCAAAAGTTTTATCAAAGAAGGCGCAAAAGTTGTAGCAATCGACATCAGGGAAGAAAACCTGAACAACAGGGTTGCCGAGCTAAAAAAACTGGGAGGCGAAGCTATTGGTATTGTCGGGAATGTATTGGATATAGACAGCTTGGAAAAAGTTTCCGAAGAAATACTGAACCGGTGGGGAAGTATCGATATATTACTCAATATTGCCGGAGGAAATATACCCGGAGCTACCCTTACACCCGAACAAAGTTTCTTTGAAATGAAAATCGCCGACTGGCAAAAAGTGACGGAACTGAATATGAACGGCACTGTCTATCCAAGTTACGTATTCGGAAAAATAATGTCGAAACAAGGAAAAGGAAGCATCGTTAATATTTCCTCCATGGCTGCTTATGCGGCAATTACGCGCGTTCCGGGCTATTCTGCAGCGAAAGCGGCAGTAACCAATTTCACACAATGGTTGGCCTCCGAGATGGCTCTAAAATACGGAGACGGCATCAGGGTAAATGCCATTGCTCCCGGATTTTTCATCGGAGATCAAAACCGTGCGGTATTGATAAATCCGGATGGTTCATTGACCGAAAGGAGCCAAAAAGTATTGGCAAAAACACCGATGAAACGTTTTGGCGATATCAATGAATTAAATGGAGCCGTTCAGTTTTTATGTTCCGACGCAGCAAGCTTTATTACAGGCGTAGTATTACCAATCGACGGCGGATTCAGTTCATTTAGTGGAGTATAATTACACGAAATGTTGCATCAAAAATGAAGACGTCATTGCGAACGAAGTGAAGCAAACCAGTAGTTTTCAGAGCCATAATTGGTTTGCTTCGCTACGCTCGCAATGACGAACTAACAACAGATACTTTTAAAACATCTATGTCTTCATTACTTCTTCCAAAGTTTCTCCATTTCTTCTAATGTCTTACCTTTGGTTTCAGGCACCCATTTCCATACGAAAATAGCCGAAAGTACAGCCATTGTACCATAGAAACCATAAGCCACTGCACTACTGAATTCTATCATCGGAGGAAAAGTAGATGAAATAATATAGTTTGCCATCCACTGTGCTGCAACTGCAATAGCGACAGCTTGTCCGCGAATTTTGTTCGGGAAAATTTCAGAGATCAATACCCAGCAAATTGGTCCCCACGACATCATAAACGAAGCGGTATAAAGGATAATAAATGCCAATGTACTAATACCAAGCACTTCTTTGTACGCCAATGCCGAAATGGCAAACATACCGATAGCCATACCGATTGAACCGGTTATCAACAACGGCTTACGTCCCCATTTATCAACCGTAAGAATGGCAACTACTGTGAAAATCACATTAACCAATCCCATTACAACTGTCTGCATCATCGCAGTATCTGTCGAACCATCACCGCCCATCGCTTTAAAAATCTCCGGTGCATAATACAGCACAACATTGATTCCTACAAATTGTTGAAAGACAGAAATTAAAATACCGATAACAATAACTTTTACTCCGTAAGAAGTCAACTTACTTTTCACGGCTCCAGTCACAGTTGCTTTAATTTCGTTCATAATTTTTGCAGCACGTTCTTTACCGTTGATCTTTTCCAATACTTTCAATGCTTTGTCGTCTTGCTTTATAAGTGAAAGATAACGAGGCGTTTCCGGTACAAAGAGCAACAATATACCAAACAGCGCCGAAGGTATCGCTAACGAAAGAAACATATAACGCCACCCTGTTTCGTGTATCCAGGCATCTGTTTGTCCATTGGCAATTCCCCAATTCACAAAATAAACAACCAACATACCGAAAATGATAGCAAACTGGTTGAACGATACCAAACGCCCACGAATTTGGGCAGGTGCAATTTCACCAATATACATCGGACAAACTGCCGACGCCAAACCGACGCCAATACCACCGATGATGCGATAGACATTGAATGCCCAAAGCACGCCCATAGTTGATTCTCCATGCTTGAAAAATAAAGACTCGGGATAAGCAGAACCAAAAGCAGCAATGAAAAATAGCAATGCCGCCATCATCAATGAATTTTTACGTCCGAATCGAGAGGAAAAGAAACCGGAAATAAGACCACCAATAATACAACCGAATAATGCACTCGAAACCGTTGCTCCAAGAGCAACCTTTCCGAATCCATTAGGAATTATCAAATAGTGTTCAATGGATGATACCGTACCTGAAATTACAGCAGTGTCATACCCAAAAAGTAAACCACCTAAAGTAGCTACCAATGTTATACCCAAAATATAACCTGAATTATATTGTTTTTCCATGATACTTTTTTTGGCAAATGGCAAATGGCAAAAGGCGAAAGATTTCCTTATCTTTTGCCTTTCGCCTTTTACCTTTTGCCCATTTTAAATATACATATTAACAATAGCTTCGTATAACTCCTGTTTTCCGCTGATTTGAGCAGGTTCGCCTTTAGTTTTCGCATAAGCGACAAGGTCTTCCAAAGACATTTTACCTTCTTCAAATTCTTTTCCTTTGCCGGAATCAAAAGAAGCATAGCGTTCTTTAAACATTTTACTGTAAGGAGATTCGTTGAGGATAGCGGCAGCGCTTTCCAATGCGCGAGCCATCACATCCATAGCAGCAATATGAGCAATAAAAATATCTTCCAAATCGGTAGAACTGCGACGGGTCTTTGCATCGAAGTTAGTTCCTCCGTTACCAAATCCTCCGTTTCTGATAACTTGTAACATAGCTTGAACCAGTTCGAATTGATCGATCGGGAATTGGTCGGTATCCCATCCGTTTTGATAATCACCGCGGTTAGCGTCGATAGAACCCAACAGGCCGTTATCTACGGCAACAGCCAATTCATGTTCGAAAGTATGTCCTGCCAATGTAGCATGATTTACTTCAATATTCAATTTGAAATCTTTATCCAAACCATGGGCTTTCAAGAAACCGATGACGGTTTCCGTATCCACATCATATTGATGTTTAGTTGGTTCCATTGGTTTAGGTTCAATCAGGAAGGTGCCTTTGAAACCTTTTCCACGGGCATAGTCACGAGCAACGGTCAGTATTTTTGCCAAATGTTCTTTTTCACGTTTTTGGTCGGTATTCAATAAAGAAAAATAACCTTCGCGTCCACCCCAGAATACATAGTTCGTACCGCCTAATTCGATTGTAGCGTCGAGTGCGTTCTTGATTTGAACGGCGGCGCGGGCAACCACATTGAAATCGGGATTAGTAGCAGCGCCATTCATGTAACGTTTGTGACTGAAAACATTAGCAGTTCCCCACAATAACTTGATACCGGTTTCCGCCTGCTTTTTCTTTGCATAAGCAACAATTTCTTTCATGTTTGCTTCATACTGTTCAATGGTATCAGCTTCGTCAATCAGGTCAATATCATGGAAACAGTAGTATTCGATACCGATTTTTTGCATAAATTCAAATCCGGCATCCATTTTGTCTTTAGCTGCCTGCATGATGTCTGCGCTGGTTTTCCATGGGAATGTTTTTGTTCCGGGACCAAACGGATCGCCTCCATCTGCGCAAAGTGTATGCCACCAAGCCATAGAGAATTTGAGCCAATCTTTCATTTTTTTACCGTTTACCACCTTTTCAGGATCGTAATAACGAAATGCCAACGGATTTTTACTTCCTTTTCCTTCAAATTTGATTTTCCCGATTCCGGGGAAGAATTCTTTGTTTGCCATAATTTTTAATTTTTTGGGTGCACGGTACAAGGTACACGGTGCATGACCGGGTTATTTAATAGTTTTACGATAGCTTATTAAATTATAAATCATACTTGAGATTTTCTTTGCTTTGTCTATAAATTCCTGACCTTCTATTTTTGATAAATATTCTAATTTTATAGATAAATACAATTGTGTTTGAAGTTCTCCACAAGAACCTTTTGCAATGAACAGAAATTGTATAAACTCTTTATTTGTTTGTCTCTCAAATCCTTCCGCTATATTAGAAGGAATTGAAACACTTGCCCTTTGAATTTGGTCTTTAAAACCATAATCCTTACAATTCCTAAGTTTAGAATAAATCAATACAACCAACTGCATTGAATCTTTCCAGACCGTCAAATCTTCAAAACTTTTCACTAAATTTTCTCCCATAAGGTTTCTTTTATTATTAAGGTTGATATTATTTCTTTTATAAATTTTGGGTGCACGGTACCAAGGTACATGGTGCACGAATTTTTACCGTGCACCGTGTACCCTTTACCTTGTACCCAAAAGAGCAGATTTCCAAAGTTGATAAGCCTTTTGATATTCTGCTACATCTGCCTCCGGCTCAATAACCGCAAGTTTTTCAAGAGATGCAAATGCTTCTTTATTAGAAGCATAGATGCCAACGCCAATTCCTGCACCCTTGGCAGCGCCGGCCGCGCCATCGGTATCATAAAGCTCTATTGTTGCTCCGCTGACGTTAGCCAAAGTTTGACGGAAAATCGGGCTCAAGAACATATTGGCATTTCCGGCGCGAATCACATTAATATCCATGCCCATACCTGCCATGATTTCCATCCCGTATTGAAAAGAAAATACAATACCTTCTTGTGCAGCACGGAGAATGTCTGATTTTCCATGTATGTTGAAATTGATTCCATGTATGGAACAACCAACTTCTTTATTTTCGAGGATACGTTCAGCTCCGTTTCCGAAAGGAATAATCGAGATACCTTTGGAACCTACAGGCGACTGGCTTGCCAACGTATTCATATCGTTATAACCGATACCTTCGGGAGCCACATTCCTTTTTACCCATGAATTAAGAATACCTGTTCCGTTGATACATAGCAAAACTCCCAGACGAGTTTCACCCTCAACCTCCTGAAGGGTTTTTTTTGTGAAATTATTTTGGTCGGCTATATTATGGTTAACGTGTGCAAATGTATTTACACGGGATTGGGGATCATAATTAACTTCTCCCAACACACCATACACTACACCTGAAGTTCCGGCTGTCGATGCGATTTCCCCGGGATTGAACACATTCAACGACAAGGCATTATTGGGTTGATCGCCGGCACGATAAGTTACCGGAATACCTTCTTTCAATCCAAGTTCTTTAGCGGCTCCGGCAGAAACCAAACCTTGTATGCCAAAAGTAGGTTTGATTTCGGGAATAAAACTTTTGTTGAAACCGAAATAATTCAAAACATCATCCGACAATTTGTTCTCCTTAAAATCCCAGAATATCCCTTCGGATAAGCCTTCAACGGTGGTAACTATATCGCCTGTTAATTTCATTCCGATATAATCGCCCGGCAGCATGAGTTTATCAATTTGTTCATAAATCTTTGGCTCATTTTCTTTTACCCAAGCCAATTTAGCAGCAGTAAAATTACCCGGAGAGTTTAATAAATGTGATAAACATTTTTCTTCTCCAATGGCTTTGAATGCCTTTTCTCCATAAGGCACCGCACGGCTGTCGCACCAAATAATGGACGGGCGTAAAACTTTTTGATTTTTATCAACCAAAACCAATCCATGCATTTGCCACGAAATACCTATGGCGCTAATTTCTTCACCGGTTACACCCGATTTTTTCAAAACCGATTCGTTGGCTAATTTTAAATTCGCCCACCACGATTCCGGATCTTGTTCCGCCCAACCTGCTTTCTCGGCATGGATTGTCATTTCTACTTTCGGGAAAAAATCCGAAGCAATAATTTTCCCTGTTGAAGCTTCCACTAAACATGCTTTTACGGAAGAACTACCTACATCAAATCCTAATAAATACATATCTTTATTTTTTTTATGGCACAAGGCGAAAGGCGAAGGGCGAAAGATCGTATCGGTCATCGTTTGCCATTTGCCGTTTATCCTTTGCCCATTATTCAATTGCCGCCATTCTCTTTTTGTATAAAACCTTATCAAATTTATAGTAACGAGCCGCCCTATGCGAAACTCCCAGCTGCCACTTTTCCGTCGGCACGATATATTCCATTCCCGCTATCTTCTTATGAAAATTACGGACATCGTACTTTTTGCGATAAACCGCCTCATATAAATGACGCAATTGAGCTGCAGTAAACTTAGAAGGAAGTAATTCAAAAACAACAGAAGGTTCATATTCCAACCAACGGCGAACTTCCTTCAGAGATTCTTCAACTATCTGATTATGGTCAAAAGGCATTTGGGGTAATTTATCGACCGGACACCACTCTACAGCTTTGTATTTTGAAACAACATTCAATTTCCTGTCTATCTTGCACAAAGACAAATAAGATATGGTTATCAACCTGTCGATTTTATTATTATAGGCAAATTCCAACCATTTTACATCATCAGGATTGGATGTTCGTTGAGGAGAAGTAAAACTCTTAAATTGCTTCAAAGTCATCTTATTGATTCCCGTCAACTCTTTAAGTACACGATAAGCAGCTATATCGGCATCTTCGTCTTGATAAATCAGGCTTCCGGGTAATTTCAAATCCAAACCCTCTTCTTTTTCCGTATTGCGTCTTACCAACAATACATTCAAAGATTCACCGTCAAAACCAAATACAACACAATCGACAGAAACATGCGTATATATAAATTGTGTTTCCACTTCTACATTTAAATCTATTTTTAATGCCCGATATTAACATCACAAATATAACAATACATTTTATAAAAACAAAATAAACGGACAATATTTTTAGCATAACATATTGTAAAACAATATATTAAATAACTTATAATATACAATAAGCATTCTTTGGTTATTGTATTAAAAACAGTATTAAACAAGAGTTTATGGATATGATTTAAACAATTTTCAAAGAGTTATTTTTTACACTAAGGAATGTATAAAACCATCTTAAAAAAAATAATAGCTAACATTTATAGAAATAATACATATCTTTGTTTCCTGATATTTTTTCACAAAATGCTCTATGCAAGATCATCCACTTCATCTTTTTAAATATTGTCCGGTTTGTGGGTCTTCTAATTTTCATGTCCACAATTTCAAATCTAAAAAATGCGACTGTTGCGGATTTATCTATTATTTTAACGCGGCATCCTCTACTGCTGCATTCATCACTAACCAAGCAGGAGAATTATTAGTGGCCAAACGTGCAAAGGAACCCGCCAAAGGAACGCTCGATTTGCCGGGAGGATTTGTCGACATGAATGAAACCGCAGAAGAAGCTATCATAAGAGAAATCAGTGAAGAAACAGGATTGAAGGTTAACAGCCCGACATACTTATTTTCCCTTCCCAATATATATGTTTATTCCGGCTTGGAAATCCACACAGTAGATATGTTTTTTGAAATGAATGTAAGTAAAATCGCCCACATCCATGCCGACGATGATGTTGCCGAGCTTATTTGGCTAAAGAAAGAGAATATAAATCCTGATCTTTTCGGTTTAAATTCAATTAGGCAAGGCATCGTAAAATGGCTCTCGGCCAGATAAAACATTTTTTCTTATTCAAGTAAATTTTTTTCGCTTATATTTGCTCAATGAATTTTGAGCTTATCACTATACTTGGCCCCACGGCGTCAGGAAAAACGAGTTTTGCCGCAGCGCTGGCGGCAGTGTTAGAAACAGAAATAATCAGCGCCGATTCCCGTCAGATCTACAAAAGAATGGATATAGGAACAGGGAAAGATTTGGACGACTATATCGTTAACGGAAAAAAAATTCCTTACCACTTGATAGACATCTGTGAACCGGGTTATCAATATAACATATTTGAATATCAGCGCGATTTCTTTCAAGTCTTCAATGCAATAAGAGATAAACAAAAAACGCCTGTTCTTTGTGGAGGATCAGGATTATACATTGAATCCGTCTTGAATGCTTACCGGCTGTTAGATGTACCACAAAATCCGGAATTAAGGGAAAAATTGAAAGATAAAACTCTTTCCGAACTTGAATCAATACTTCGCTCATATAAAAAGCCGCACAATTCCACCGATTGGGATACTGCTCAAAGAGCCATCCGGGCAATTGAGATAGAAGAATATTATCTTACTCAAAAACCGGCTTCAAATGAATATGAACCGGTAAACAGCCTGATTATCGGCGTTTCCATAGACAGAGATTCACGCAGGCAAAAAATATCTTCCCGGTTGAAAAAACGATTAGATGAAGGAATGATCGAAGAAGTTCAATCATTGCTCAACTCCGGACTTTCACCCGATGATTTAATATATTATGGATTAGAATACAAATTCCTGACACAATATATAACCGGGCAACTATCTTATCAGGAAATGTTCGATCAGTTGGAAATTGCAATTCATCAATTCGCCAAACGGCAAATGACATGGTTCAGGGGAATGGAAAGACGAGGTTTTCAAATTCATTGGATCGATGCATTGTTGCCAACAGAAGAAAAAATAAAACTGACAAAGCAATTTTTAAAACACAGAGACACGGAGACACAGAGTTTATAAATATTTATCTCTGTGCCTCTGTGTTTAAATAATCTTTATACAATTGGAAGAGACTTTCAAATATATTCATGAACATCGTTTTGATGATGTAAAGAAGCTGGCTTTTGCTTCTTATCCGCCGAACGTAGATTTGCCTTTTGCTTTATCTCAAATATCAGGACGTCAAACTGTCAAAAATAAAATACCTTCATGGTATGAAACGAATCATATCATCTACCCGAAACATCTTCCCCTTGAGCAATGTTCTTCGGAAGCGACGGCAAAATATAAAGCATCATTGGTTACAGGCGATTCTTTAGTCGATTTAACAGGAGGTTTCGGAGTAGATTGCGCCTTTTTATCCCGCCAATTCAAATCGGTTGTATATGTAGAGCGCTTAAAAGAATTGTGTGAAATTGCCGGAAATAATTTTAAAATTCTCGGTCTGAACCATATCCAAGTGATACATGAAGAATCTATTCGTTATTTAGAAAAAATGAATCCGGTAGATTGTATCTACATAGATCCTGCTCGAAGAAATGAAACCGGAAAGAAAATAGTAGCCATACAAGATTGTGAACCCAACATTATCGAGCTTAAGAAACAATTGCAAAATAAAGCCGAAACCATAATGATTAAATTATCTCCCATGTTGGATATTTCATCAGCGTTACAAGCGCTTCCGGAAGTTTCTGACATACAAATCGTTAGTATTGATGGAGAATGTAAAGAATTACTTTTCATCTTAAAAAAAGGAATACACAAAGAGCCGGTTATTACCTGCGTAAATATACAGAAAAATGAGAATATGCAAACATTTTCTTTTTTTAAAACGGAAGAGCAAAACATACCGGTTAATTATACTTCCAAACCTAAAGATTTCATATACGAACCCAATTCCTCTATTTTAAAAGCAGGCGCCTACAAATCAATCGCCCACAAATATAATCTGCAAAAACTTCATCCCGACAGTCATTTATATACCTCTTCCGAATATATGGAGGCTTTCCCCGGACGAATTTTCAAAGTTATTTCCACATTCTCTCTAAATAAAAAAGAGATAAAAGAAAATCTTAACGGAATAAAACAAGCCAACATCAGTATTCGAAATTTTCCGGGATCAGTCGACGAATTAAGGAAAAAATTAAAGTTAAAAGAAGGAGGAGATGTCTATTTGTTTGCCACAACTTTATTCAACGGAAAACATATTATAATATTTTCTCATAAGCCATTCGAGCCCCACTGTCATAAAAGACCTCCCCACAATAAGTAAATCCTGATTTTTTCAGGATTTTCAGCATATATTGATTATCAAAATTAGTATCTACCCTGAAACTAAACACACCATTCCGGCGGCTTAATTCTTCTACTTTCCCCATAAACAAGGATGCTATTCCGTGTTGTGTCATCTCCTCAGCAATAGCCAATCGATGCACAACTACATAAGGTTGGTCGGAAAGCCAATTTCCCGCAATAGAATTATAAGCCTGTTCTCCATCAAAAACAACTGCAGCATAAGCAATTACACAATTATCATAACACAACACATATCCATATCCTTTTTCAATATCTCCGGTAATATTTTCAATAGCGGGATATCCATCTTGCCATTGCAGAGCGCCTCTCAAACGCATCCGTTCTTTGGCTTGAAGGATAATTTGCCAGATTCGTTCAATATCCGCCGGAACTGCTTTTCTAAAAATTATTGTTTCATTCATATTTGTGCAAATTTAATGATAATATTATAATTCGCACTATGCTGTCGCACACAACTATATATGTCTAAGTGTTATAAGCTTTTTTAATGCAGATTTTTTGTTTGGTACAATTACTATTTTATTTGTCATTTCAAAAAATAATTATACATTTACAGTCTGAAATTTCATAACACTATTTATTATGTAGTTTTATGAAAATTAAAACATATCTCTAATGAAACAGTACGATTGGGATAATTATTTTTTTGAAATGGTAAACAACAACAAATATACGTTTACCTTATCCGAATTGAAAGAACACTTTCAATTGTCGGATAAATCTGTATTGCAGGGGCTTTACAGATACAAGAAAGCAAAAAAAATCACACAAATACGCAAAGAATTTTATGGCATTTTAGCCCCACACATTGCAGTAAACGGAAGGCTTTCTTATTTTGATTTTTTAGAAGATTTAATGAAATCTCTTGACAAAAATTATTATGTAGCATTGTTAAATGCAGCCGCATTACACGGTGCTGCACACCAGCAACCACAAATTGAATATGTTTTTACTACACCTCCCGTTCCTCGAAATATTGAATCTCGGAATTTGTTTTTTTTATCAAGATCAACTTGGAATCAGGAGTTTATCGTCAAAAAAAAGACGCAAACAGGTTATGTGAATGTGTCCTCGCCCGAATTAACGGCCTTGGATTTATGCACATATATTTGGAAATTTGGAGTTAATCGGGTTACTACAATTTTAATGGAATTGTGCGATGAGATGAAGCCTTCTCTTTTAAAGAAAGTTGCAAAAGAATACGACATAACTTCTTCAATTCAACGGCTCGGTTACATCTTAGAACATTTTACAGAAAAAGAGAAATTGATAAATGCAATTTCTGCTGCCCTTCAAAAGAAAAAAACCTACTATGTGCCGCTTTCTCCCCAAAAAGAGAAAAAAGGGACGTATAACAATAAATGGAATATAATTGAAAATATAGAAATTGAACCCGACGAACTATGATACACCAAAATTTTATCAGAGAATGGGAAAAAATTATCCTTGGAAAGAAATATCACAAGTTGAACAAGACCTTGTAATTTCTCGTGCCATTGTAGCGATATTTTCCGATGATTTGCTGCGAAAATCATTAGCATTTCGAGGTGGAACAGCGTTACATAAACTCTACATTACTCCTCAAACACGATATTCAGAAGACATAGACCTTGTTCAAATAAATTCAGAACCGATTTTGAATATGACAAATAAAGTAGTAAAAAGTCGAGTAGGCAAAGGGGAGTTTAAGGTCTAAAGCCTTCATACTGCCAATGCTGAAATGCACCCAACGGTGAAAATCCATCTTTTTCAACTCTTTGGTAATCCTTGTTTTACTCTTTTGACTGATGGCAGGCAGAAATCCCAAGTGGATTTTGCATCGATTTTTTACTATTCGCGGCTTAGCAGTTCGTGGTCTATGTTGTCGAAAGGCCCTTTATATCCAAATCTATAAAAAAACTCCTTTTTACTCCGTGAATCTTACTCCGTGAAACTCCGTGTTAAAAAAACATCATCATTATGAAAACAAAACTTGTATCCACTTTATTTATTCTCTTGCTGCCTTCAAAATAACTGTTTGTCAAGTCATAGATGTATGATTTATACTCTTTTCCGACTTGACGGACTGCAATGTGGGTTAAGCTCGGTTATGTATGCAATAACGATTTTTAAAAACCTCACTGCAATCAGTGAATTCTATTATCTAATTTTGCCCGCCACCGGATTGGCCTTGCCCTCCTTGGTTTTGCCCACCGCCCATGGAGTCATCGTTTTGGATGGTGCGTGTCGCTTTCTTTATTTGTTGCTTCATTTCTCCGAAACGATAGGAAACAGACACACCGAAGCTGCGTGTGAGATTTATATTTGAAGACTTTGTATAGAACATTTCCGACCGGGTTTCATTTTTCCATTCCATATTTTTCCTGAATGGATTTTGGACATAAACTCTGATGTCAAGTTTATCTTTTAAGAATCCTTTACTTGCAGAAACACTATGGAAAAAATAGCCAGAGCCTTTAGTTTGTAATCCTATATAAGGACTGGAACCACCTACATTCAAATAAAGCTTTAATGATTTAGGAAGCGAATATTGTCCGCCTCCCCACATACTGTAGGTAAATCCTTGATTAGAGAGGTCTGAATTATTATTGGATTTAATATCACTGTATCTGATAGACGTATTAGCATTGAGTCGTATTTTTTTATTCGGAGTCCAACTTATATAGCCGTTCATCCCTATATTTTTTCTTTTTGCGATATTCTCATAAGTATTGTACAAAACACCATTTTTTTCCTTAAGGACATTCTCTATTCCGTTATTTTGAAAATCATACGACATATTCAAGTTGAAATTCAATTTAGAATTGAAAAGACCATAGTTAGCATTTATCGAGTGGCTCTCCACCACACCCAGATTCGGATTCCCTACTCGAACAAAATTCGGATTTGAAGTATCTTCATTCGGATTCAATTGCCATATTCCGGGACGCCAAATCCGCATATTGTATCCAAACCGGATATTTTGTGCCGGTTTCAATTGATAGGTGACGGTAGCGGAAGGAACCCAATTATTGTAATCGGCTTTGAAATTCAGGGCTTCATTCTTCGGGAATTGGACATCTAACCGGGTAGATTCGTAACGTAGCCCTGTTTTCACTCCCCATTTTTTGAATTTGAGGTTGTATCCTCCGTATGCAGAAAGAATATCCTGTCGATGTTCAAAACGGTCTGTTGGTTTCAGAACACTCTCCCAAATGGAATCCGTTGTTAATTCTTCGTATCCACTGGAGCTTTCATTGAGGCGTATGATATATTTAACGCCGGCTTCTAAATTATGTACCTTACCGAAAGGCGTAACAAAATCAGTTTGAAATGTATGTTCCGTCGTCCCTGCATCGGAAAACTGCGTGTTGGTAACAACGGTTGCGGGAAGCGTTCCCGACGCATCTGTTACATCACTGCGGGATTCCGTATTATCCGGATTTAGACTCAGTCGATATGAAACCGTAAGTAATTGATCTTTTTTCTTAAAAGTGCGTTGATAATCCACATTCAAATCGGTTCCTCCCCACATATTTGTAAACTTTCCGGTTTGCTCATATTCATAGAATGAGGTATTATTATCATTCATCAACATTTTAGCAAAAAAATCCGTTCGGGTTTTATAGCCGCCGTAGTAGCGGTTAAAACCAACATTGATCAAATTAAGCGTATCTATTTCATAACTGAGTTCTCCGGAACCGTATTGGCCGTTTCCGTTATTTTTAGAGGTCCCGTTTTGATAAAAATATTTATTATTTACATCATCGGATAAATTTTCCTGATACAAGGAACTTTTAGCCTCGGGTTGCTTCCAATCATAATAATTATAATTTCCGGTGAATCCTACTTTCCCGTATTTTGTCGACAGATAGACACCACCGCCAAATCCGCCCCGATCATCGACTCTGCCGCTCAACGTGGCCGTATATCCACCCATTGAAGAATTTGTTTGAGTAATAATGTTGATGATACCTGTCACGCCTTCGGCATCGTATTTAGCGCCCGGATCCGTAATTACCTGTATATCCTTCACCGTACTGGCCGGCATACTACGCAGTATATCCTTGGGATTCTTGGTTATCATATTCGAAGGCTTACCATTCAAATATATTTTAAAGTTGGAAGAACCTTTTAACTGTACGTTCTCGTCTCCATCCACAGTAACCATCGGAACTTTTTTCAGCATTTCCAATACATTATTGGTTTTAGACTCCGGATCGCTTTCCATGCTATACACAATTTTATCCAAATCAACCTGTACTAAAGGTTTTTGAGCAGAAACCACCACTTCCGATAACAATTTAGAGTTATCTGTCATCAATATCTTCCCCAAGTCTAATACTTTCTCATCGTCAATAACAATATCTTTATTGACCGTATTTTTCCCGAGATATTCTATCGACAAAATATACTCTCCTGCTTTATCCATTGAAAACTGAAATTTGCCGTTATCATCTGTGGCAAAAACTTTCAACAAGGTCGGTTCGGATTTTGCCGTAACCCTGATCGTAGCATACGATATCGCATCGTTCGTTAAGGAATCTACAACTTGACCTTTAACCTGAACGTTAACCGCAGGAACCGGCTGAGCATAAACCAATATAGAAATAAATGCAGACAGGATAATTAATAGTACACGAATTCTCATAAAAATATCTCGTTATTATTTATTTGGCCTGCAAGGTATAGATAATTTTAAATTCACAGCTACCCTAATCGTATTAGTCGCAATTATTTCGTATTTATTATTAAAAACAGTAATGTATATTATTATTTTTAACAAAATTTGTGTACCTATTTTTACTACTTTTGCAGAAAGAAGTCGGACTATTAAAGAAAATATATGAAAGCATTTACCCGGATTTTTCTATTGCTTATTTTTATATCTCTGGCATTCCAATCATGCATTTACGGTTATAAAGATATATATGGGAATGGAGAGCTTGTTAGAAAAGAATTTCCAATTTCCGATTACAATGTGATTGTTTTGAATTTGCCGGCAGATATTATTTATCATAATGATTCAATATCGGCGCCTTACTTTCAAATTTATACCGATTCAAATATATTGCCTCACATTCGTGTCATGGTGAAAGATAATCAATTGATTATCAGCTCGGAGGAAGGCGCTGATTTAAGAGCTACTAACTTTAAGATTTTTACTAATTCTAAAACATTAGAAGCTGTAAATGTAAATGGTTTGGGCAGTATCCGGTTAAAAAGCGAGGTGAATGCAAAAGCGATGAAAATAGATATATCCGGATCCGGATCGGTTTTGGCCGAAAGCTTGTATTGTGAGCAAATTAATCTGAACATTTCAGGTTCGGGTAAGATGAACTTGAAAGGCGTTTCCAATTATACGGATTTAAATATTTCCGGTTCAGGTAAAATTGAAGCCTTGGAATTTTCTTCTTTAGAGGCGAACGCAACTATTTCCGGTTCGGGATACATGATATTGTTGGTTGGTAGGAAACTTGATGCAACTGTTTTCGGCTCAGGAATAATTAAATATAAAGGAAATCTGGATTTGGAAGATAAAAAAGTATTTGGTAAAAAGGTATAAATCAACGGCATCCAATTTTTGAAATTCGGATTTGTGTACTACAAATTTTCGATTTGTGTAAAGTTTGGTTTTATATTTGAGGCGACGATAAATAGGTCTCGTCTATGTTTGTCAGGCTACCCAGAAAGCCGACATTGAGCAGCGTTCGGTGACAAACTCTGTCCGTTTCGTTGCGATAACTTTCTACCAGCCGGTAGTAGGAAGCGATTTGACCTGTTGCCGGATTATGCCGGATGGATGATTTGAAATACATAGCGCCGGCAAAGGCTGCAATGTGGGTTAAATTAAATATTTATTAAACACAATGAAACGATTTTTACTATTTTTTGTAATTTTACGCATTATTTTTTTAATATATCATATAAATAAATATTAAATTAAAAATGATGTACACAACAAAAAAAATCGCAATCGCCTTAATCGCTCTGCTGTTATCTTTGCAGACGCAGGCGCAAAACACT
>Ga0123357_10002434_pt1 | contig 20758 bp, 15 predicted proteins | sample TergutEmb28metaG_FD_89873 | JGI IMG/M metagenome (GOLD analysis project Ga0123357, IMG submission 89873) | Embiratermes neotenicus P4 segment gut microbial communities from Petit-Saut dam, French Guiana - Emb289 P4 | ecosystem: Host-associated > Arthropoda: Insects > Digestive system > Gut ... | reverse complement strand
TTATTTAAGTTAAAATATTTTTTTTTTTTTTCTATAATATAACAAAAAAAAAAAAATTAAAAAAGAGGTGGAAAAGAATTTTTTAACATTTAGTACTGGGGGGGGGGGGGGGGGTGTAGGTCACTAACTATAAACATAACATTCTGATTTTAGCTACACAAAGACAAAAATAAGACACACTTTATAGGAGACCTACATGCGTTTATGTGTGCACTTCAACTGCATGAGACTGTGCCCCAAATTCATGGAATCCATGTACAATTTATGTAGTACAATGTGGCATTAAAACAGGTTTTTGTCTCAGTACTTTGATTATTCCTGTCATTATCCTTCTGACAATGCTCCACACTCACATTTCATCCCTCTACTAACAATGCTACCATTAATAGCACTTCACTCTATCTGTCTCTCAAATGTAACTCAGTAAATATTTATCTAGGATAAATGTTTTAAAAAAATGTTTGTGGAAGGAAATGAAACATATTGTGTACCATGTAATGTTCATTTTTAAGTTTTATGGTTTTGAAATAAGGAAACGTGATTGAGTAAATGCCCTGCCAATGATAACTTAAACACTTAACAATTGTGTTTGAAACCCATCAACATAATAACTCTCTTATTGTAGATAATAACTAAAAAAGCAAAGACTCCTCCCACGTCAATTTGCAGGTTAACATGCTTTGATAAATTGAAACTTTGTACTTTTCAATATTTAAACAAACAGAGCAAATATACCACACTTCTGTGTTATGCATACATTTTCTTGGTTTGTTATTGGTCTTATTTTACTTCTCTGCTTATAAGTTTAACAACAAAGATTACTGTGAAAGTTATTCAGAAATTGTTTATCACGCAGAAAAGGACTTCAGTTTTATTACTGAATATTCATTACAGACAGAATATATAAATTATCTATTAGAAGTAACATACGAATACAAAGAAATCCACAATGATGTAGAGGTTAAACCAAGCATTTTTGTGCAATCTTTATCCTTCCATCCCACTGTCTACTCTTTCAGTTTCATGAGTTGTAAATAAGTATTCCATGATAAATGTGCAATTTTCTTCGTGGTACTCAGTTTTTTTTGTTTAATTCACAATGCACACAGCATCACCTGAGCAGAACATAAGGATGTTTGTTAAAATTGATATACATTTTGCTGGCAACCACAGCAAATTTTATTATTCTTGTCAGTTCATGTTACATGTTTTGATTGTACTGACAATCCTTGCACATTCAATACATCACACTGAAAACTCAAAATAAAATGCACATAGGCCTACATTTTAAATTTGTGATATCTCACAAATTTAAAATGTAAATGCATTTTGTTTTGAGTTTTACATACGATGTATCAAATGCGTGAGGATAGTCAGTACAACCAAAACGTGTAGCACGTACTGACGTGACTAATAACATATTGTGGGTGACTGCAACGCATATGTCAATTTTGATGTACCACAACTGCATGGGTTATACAAAACTTATTAAGATAATTACTGAACAGATTGCATTAAAACAGAGAAGTAAAATAATTCATATTGTACATGACACACACACTTTCTATTTTAACATCTGAAGAGAGAAAAAAACAATAATTTAATATAAAACTTCACTCCTGAAAGCATAAGCTGACTGAGAACTAAGGCACTTCTGGGGGTTGTGTACAACCACTCAACAATGGGCAGTAGAGTGAAAATAAACTGTAAAACTTAAATTTATGATATAAATGTCATCACTGTACCTATGAGTTGTGTGTTTATTCAAATATTACTGAAAGTAAATTCTAATATTAAACAATATTACCCAAATGCTATTAAACAGTCTTACACAAATTTTATTAATTCAATACCTTCAAAAATTAAAAACAAGTTTACATATTAAAAAAATGACATCTTGTTACACACATTCCTGAAAGTAAGACACAATTTATTTTATTTGGAATATAATTTGTAATATAAATATTATAACGGTACAGTGTGTTGCTTATTTAGAGATCTTAAAGCTGTGGAATCACTGTGAATATAATTAGATATTCATAGTAACTACAATCAAAATATTTTTTAACAGAAATATAGACATTGAAACACACACATATATAATTTGAAAATGTATATAAACACAATACTGATATTAAAATGTATCTTGGGACAGGCACCAATTATTTAGCCCATGACAAAATGCAACATGATCATAAATACTGAGACATTTATTTAAATGATCTCATGAGGAAATGTATCAGTTATGTTTGGTGTTTAACATAACTTTCTTTCATGCCTTTTAATTAGTCATTATGAACAGAAAGGATGAAATATTAATTTAAATTGCTTTATATCTAAAAACTTTCATAATCACAATTCGTTACAACGAGCACCACCAATAAATTCACAATAACCTATACAATAACCTAACCTAACCCAGAACTGATTTCTTTGGCAGCATGAAAATTTCAGTCTCACTGAATTAGAATATAATAAGGAGAAAATGTAACCTCATTACCTAGTTAAAGAGTTTATAAAGTTCTAACCGCAATTATGAAGCTATTGCTTTCGTACATTTTCAAAATGAAATACCCTGAAAAGTTTTACCTTCACCATGCCTCTCATCATCTGTCTGCATGTGCATACTCAAGCAACATTTTTCAAATTTCCTTTAAAATTATATTAGGGGAGTTTCTCCTGAAATCTGTTCTCACATTCCAATTAAGGTTAAAGCAGGTAATTGTAACAGGTGCTCTATATCAGAACTTGATATGACCTGAGAACAACTTTGCCAAGGTGCATAATTTTGTTGGCACCCAGTACTGAAAAATCTCAGATCACCAATGATAGCAGTACAGATATGTTGAACACCAGCAGCAAACAAGCCTGAGGACAGACTCAGTATCTAGCATTAACAAGAAGGGAACAAGTGGTTAGAGTCATGTTCTGGCTGCTTTACACCAAGGGAAAGAATTGTCCAGTACCTGCTGTATAGGATGATGCATGCAGAAGAGAAAAATCTCTTGTCTGTGCTGGGAATTGAACAAAAGCTCCTCAGTTAACCAGCTCACAGCCTAGTCATTATGTTATTTAGTCATCCCAGTTCCTGGTCTGTGGCACCAGGAAAAACTAGTACAGTGAAAGCATTCACACATAGTACAACCATAAAGTCAAGTATAGAATCTGCCAATAATAAAGGATATATAAATCCAGGATAACAGATGTAAAGTCTTGAGTCTGTGTGCCAAATAAAGCTTCTACACAGCTACCAGTGACTTCTACTTTAATCTATGACATGTACATGATTCAAAACTAATTCAAAATTTCAGTTTTAACTGACACTTTAAAAAGGTCAAATAGAACCAATATGTTTAATATATGATTATACTGACAAGTAACATATGAAATAAATACTAAGGAAACTCAAGAAGTATTACATACATGTATCTGCATAAATGAATACTTTTCATATCCTGATTATTTCAGGTGTGGACAAACCTATGGTCTCAGATATGAGCTGTCAGACTAAAGTCTACTGATATATACAGCATTACCCTTTTGCATTACTTTTGCAGTTACATTAAACCATGTCTATTTTACTATTAAATCCAATATCGTCCAAGCTTTACTTCTGCAACGAAATTAAATTAAAAAGTCTCATAAGGTAACTCATTTTTGTTTCATAACAAGCATTATACGCATTATGTTTATGATTTCCAAGTGCTATACATATGGATAATAACCTGAAACTACACATTTCAAACTCACTGAATGCTACCTCCATGACATGTCCTCTAGAGGAATTTAATTTAATTTAATCATTATTTTAGCTTAAAATCATAAATGTATTACACATACAACAAACATCCATTATGAGCATTATAATGAATACTATTAAAGACATCTTAAAAAAGGGCATATTTATGAAGTTTGAAATATTATTGCTAAAGAATAAGTAACAAATTTTACTCTGAAATAACATTACACATAATTTGGGTGACTATTTCTGAAGTATGAAATGCTACAGTTCTATACAAAATGTAACAATTGGTGCCTATCCCAAGTAAAGAGAAATTTTCTGACATGCTAAATTATTGTGGCAAAAAACTGTGATACACAAAGCAAGAAATCTGCAAAAAGAAAAGGAAAAGTAAGTGCTTTGCAGTGCAAACTGTTGTTGGAAAGTTGATAAATGGATCTTATAATGCATTACTTTATCAATAGTATTTTACTGGATATTCTTAATTTAAATTATTCTTAACAGCAACTTTGCATATTGGTGGAGTAACTGAAGAGCCCCACAATTCCAAACTTAAAATACGGGGCATATTATGTTAGTTATAAACTTATTCAATTTATGCAACACAGACACAACATAACAAAGGCAATTCTTTTTGTAAACTGCATTATGTTATTTTACATAATATGAATTACATAAAAATTTTTCTGTGTTGTTTTATCAGCCTGATGATGGCTTCTTGTGTGTCAGCCGAAATATGTCGCATTAAAACCAATTATTTGAATAAGACAAGTACCTTAGATTAACGTTCATAAGTTTTTGTGTTTATAATTAACAATTAAAATTAAATGTTACACTCTTTTTTTGCAATTGTTACTACTGCCATAAAAATGGAAGTCACATTTTCTTCAAAGAAGTATTCACACAATTTCTTATAACAAAAGCAGTGACAGTTTTAAAAGTGAAAGTTCTTGAATCTGAAAATTTAAGTTAGAGGAGACACTTTTAAATAAAGAGCACTTGTAACAAACCCCACATTGCACCCTTCAATTACTCCTCAAAATGCAGAAAGCAATTCAGTAACTATTGAGTTTGTTAAAGGGGAAAACACATGATCAAGCATTATCATAAAACTACAGTGAAAATAAAAACACACTTAAGAGACATCAATATGTAAATGTATAGAAAAAAGTGACTTATTACAAATGCAATAAGGAAAGTACTAGTTTTTGTTTATAATACTGTGAATATTATGAGAGAAAGGAATAAATGGAGAGGAAGGTTCGGTGATAATGGGTCAGAACTCGGTTGGTTAGGTCGTGTAAGGAATGGAAAGGAGCGGTTAGGATAAGGATGAATGACAGGGCTGCAAAGGGAGGTTAGGTATGACAGAGTAACAATGATAGACGCAGACAAAGGACAGGGAAAAATTCAAGATGGCTACACTTGCCAAAAACAGCTTAAAACTGTTAACTCTCTTGAATTTGTGGTTTCAATATCTTTTTCTTTTTTTTTACAAATGAAAAATTATGAGCAATTGAACAAAAAACACACACAACACGTTACAAAGAACTTGGACTGACAAAACAGTGCAACGAACGAACGACACACTAACACAGAGATGGTTCATTGATTGTTCAAAATAAAAAAAAAACAGATAACATGAATTCAAAGAAAGAAAGAAACAAACGTACTAATCTTTGTATATAAAAGAATTAGGATGATATTCATATATAAATGGTTTCTACACAATATAAGACAAACCGCAAAATTGGGTTGCATGTAACTAATTTACAGCTCTAAACAACACAATAATTCATTATAAAAACGTGGACAATACAACAATTTTCAATGTGTAAACAACTAACCCCGCACCCTTCTAATAACTCTTTTGCACAAGTTCAAGTACAGCGAACAAAATCGGTTCTCTGTGCAGTGCCATCAGATTGTGATCACACTCTACCTGAGCACTTAAAATCTCTCATGTGTTAGGGCTTGGTGAAGTTTTTTATTTTCACTGAGTTTGGGGTGGATTTCTCATGTACGCTATGGGACTGTGATATTTAAGCCACTAACACTATGTGTGATTTGAGACTTCCACCACGGTGGTTTTGTAACCATTTTGGATTTACTTAATATAAAATAAAATTCAAATTCAAGTTCTAATGAGGTCTTTGCTCTTCTGGAATATAATGCAGCATTTATTGGTAGTTAGTGACTGACGTTTGTTGACCTGCATGACCCTTTGAAGATGGGACCAACAGGCTGTCCCATAACATCGGTAACTAAATACTCGTGAACAGTGCATAACACCCCACAACAGCAAAGACCTCATAATGAACTAACAACTTAATTCTGAGAAGATGTATTGTATTGTAATTTAAATACAAGTTGTTATAACCATGATAATGTTAATCTTGTCATACAATGCCATAGCAAACGTTTCAAATGTGTTCTGTCCTGCAACTGAATCAGAAGAGACATTCTTTGAAATGATATCATGTCACATTTTAAAACATGCTGTAATTTGTATTAACTGTTTTTGGGGGTTCAGTAAAATAGAAATATATTTCTAAGTAACAAACCCAGTGGTGTGTCTAGTATTGTGTAGCTATTACAACAGAATTCACAATTTTGAAAATAAAATATATCTTTATACCCATCATTTCATTCAGTAATATCAAGAGACTCTAAGCTGACTCAATGCAACAACATTTTTCAGTCCATTCTGTGTAATAATTTAACCACTCTATATATAAAATTATTTTAGAATGACACACATTCAAGTATATTTTTAATTCAGTGAAACAAATAGGAAAAGTCACAAACTTTGTAACTGTACAAGCCTACTTTTTTAAGTTCAGTACTAAAGTATGCCAATATCAAAAACAACATTTGTCACAAAAATAAAAAATAGGCAAAAATGCAGAAATGCAGTTCCCTAATAATTTTCCTTTAGCATCAGAATGATGTATGATACAAATCAAGGAGCTATTATTATGAGCTAATAACTATATTATGAAATGAACACAAGACTTGGAAAGTATATGATTATATTTACAAAGAAAATAACGTAATGTATTGGATTTAATACATTTTATGACCTTAAAAATTCCTTGAATGTGTGTAAAAAAATAATTAGAAATAACTGCATTAAACCAGAGATGCCAATACAAGCAACAAAAGAATGTACTTTTATGTTCCTGTAAGCTCCTTCAGATAATGTTTACACCATCTAAATAAGCTTAGGGACTCAGGCCTTCTTTGAGCTTCCTACCAGCATACACTGGTAATGCATAGCTCAATGTCACTGATTCTCCACTTATGTGATACCCATTTGGGTCTTCAGTGTAAGGAGGAAAGAAATATATAAATAAATAAAAAGACAGAATTTTCATCAAGGAATTAAGTGAAAAGTACATTTTTAATAGAAAAAAAATTAAAACTCATGTAACTTCTCTTGTTAATTTTCTGAATCCTTTGGTATTTCTGACAGTAAATAAGTATTAACATGACATGATGGCTGGGGCCAACTTACCGCGGAGTAAACGAGTTCCAGAACTGACTACAATGCGGGGGAAGTAATGAGAAGAAGAGGACGTTACGAACCACGCAAGAAAGCAAAAAATTATGAATTACGAATTATGAGATACGTGAAAAATAAAACAAAACTCTTCCAGCATATGACAGCACAAAGCATTCATGAAGCAGACTGGTGAACCATCCTGAGGTACCACACATACTGACAGCCAGATGTGTTAGTGCTAAGACTGGTAGTGTAACTCACAGCCATTTTTTGTTTGCACTTCTACTTTCATACATTTTATCTCTTTCACATAATTTTGAACCGTTTACACTTCATATAAATTTATAACAATAATATGATTCTCAGTAACATTATAAATAAAAATTTCATATTAATCATTGCGGTATGTTCTTGAACACAGAAATTTGGTTCTAGTGTGCCGCTTATTACAAAATAAGCCAATTTTTAATTACATTTGTATATGCAATGAATGAACAAGTTTGTTTTAGACAAACTATTATGTATTTTACAATATTCATGAATGCTTGGGTCAGGCTGGTATTTCAACAAACGGAAGAATCACAAGAGGCACACTCACAAACACACACTCACACGCACACATCACACATGTAAAAAGTATTGCAAAATAGCAACAGACATACAAATACACAAAACAGACGCACACAAAACACAGATTTGTTTAAAAATTATAATGGTATCACTACATGACAGACACAAGTATGACTTTTAGCAGATTTGTTGATAAAAAATTAAGAGGAAGAACTGACAAAAACAAACAGTGATTTGGACAAGTACACAAAAATGACTACACACATATTCTATAGAGAGACAGAATATGACTCTTCACAGCAAAAATTTCCCAGTCTTATTCTTGGAAGGTATTTCCTTTTCTTGGTGAATATGTACATTACAAAACAGACCAGAAGAGTAATGTAGATTATGTGGAATCTACAAGTTCAGCAAAAAATGGTAACTTGTGTCTACCATATAAATTCCTTATAAATAACTGTCATGAAGTTAACTGTTTCTTTCTAAACCTTACATTTGATATTACTTTGAAAAGTTAAGCTTTTTACTAGTTTGTTTCTCCTTGGTCTTGATTCCAATTTAAACGTCAAACTTGTCTCATGTATTTCAAGTATCACTAAATAAAATCACTTTCTAAAGGAACAGTTTTAACAGGTAAAAGGAAGAAGTATAAATGAAAATTCCAGCAATTGTTTCTTCCCCACTTAAAGAAGAAAATATTTTCAAGAAAGGAAATACACAGAAAAACATAGTGAAACGTAAATGGCAATGCAATGAAATGATGAAATAAGAGTTCAGTAACTTCACATTAGTAGTGGTCTTCTTTCTTAATTCACAAATAACATTATTACTAAACCTTATTGAAATGCAGGAATTCACTGAAACCAGATCCGATATTGATCAATTAAAAAGAAAACTAGAGACAAAAAGTACGCAAATTGTCAAAACTAAGGATAAATAACAAGGAATATGTTTCACTAAAATGTCTCTGAATTAAAAAAAAAACAAAAAGTACCACAATAGCTAATTAACAATTTTGACGAGATCATTGCCCAGACAGTAAAAAATTTTAAGACTGCATCAATTCTTCTGTTATTCTTACTTCAATATAAATAAAAATATCTCAGATTGTTAAGCAAGTATCATTTTAGAAGAAAAACATAAAATGTAAATTTGAATCCTGCATAATGCTAAAATTGAATGTAGCTTAAAGTCAACATATAGTATTGTACGTTTATTTCATATTTATATTTTGGCTGCAATAGTCCATATGGGACTACAAATTGAAGAGCAAGTGTGGTTACCAAATGAATGAAATTATGTATGAACAATCTAATGAATGAGAGAAAAAGACACACACACATATTAAGGGTAAAACACTAGACAAAAGACACTTTGTTAGGCTATGACCAGCTCCTGTTATTAATGAATACCACATTATCTCTACATGCATATTCAGCAAAGTGCCCATCAGATGTTTAAAGAATTAATGTTGTGTCGTGTAAATACCTCATATAAATGAACCAAAATGTTCTTCATAAATTCTGTATAACATTTAGTATTTGGAAAAATTCAATGTATGAATTAAATGGTCTGACAATGTATTATTGTAATGAAGTTCAGAACTTGATACCATATACATTATTTCCTGCATTACGAAGTCAAATGCAGCATAATGTTTAATACACAACATCAGAAACACTCAAGATAGTTAAACAGTTATTTTACAGACAAACTGTCAACAGTGACACAGTATTCTTCCAGCCAATCAAGTTTTAATTTTACTATTTAACTGGAAAAAAATATATCTTGGATCATACTTTGTCTGATTTGGGTCACTTGCTCAACACAAAGTAATCAATCATTCAGAATTACTTGAAGTGTGTGGTACACCAAGCTTATGGTGAAAATATGTTGTAATTTATATCAGTCACACAAATTTAAGCAGTTAGTGTTCATCAGATTTAGTGTACTCTGTTTAGAAAGTTACTATGACAAAATTATAGGACGTAGAGGACTTATTTAATTTTTTAATATATTCCTCTAGTAAAAAATTTAGTCACTATTTCACTATTGGTTGCCACTGCATGTGGTCTTGTTTATCATATAAACATAGCTCCCTTATGTGACTGCCCACATGTGGGGTGCAGTACCAGCAGTCAGTGACAAACAATACATGTAAGACAAAAAAAAGGACTGTATATCAAAACTTGTGACTCAGTATGCTTATTCCTTAACCATTATTACAAAGTTCAGAAACAAAATATGGCAGAATAAAAGTGCATTCGGCAGTATTTTTTTGCTTTCATTGAAATAAGGTCCCTAAATGTGAATATTTACAATTACATAGGGGTTTTAAAAAGTAAGGTGACAAACACTCTGATGCCAAGAAAACCCTTCTGACTTCAACGCACACACGTACGCGCGCGCACACACACACACACACACGCAAACACGCAGACACACACAAACACGCGCACACACACACGCACACACACACACATATGCACACACACGCACACACACACACACACACACATGGGTACTGATCAGATGGCACATATCAGACCACCACACAGTCATCATTGACATTTAAGTGTTTGTCTCATGATGGCACCAAGGCTTGTATGTCAGCATAGCAGAAATTGGTGTCAAGTGCCTGTAGCCAAGATGTGACAGTTGCCTTCATATCAGCATCTTTTGCAAATTGCTGACTATGCAGGTGCTTTCTGTTGTGTCCAAAAGGATGGAAATCACAGGTTGCAATATCAGGACTGTACAGAAGTTATCCATAGCCACTTAGCCACAGCACCATAACCAGTCACAGACTCAGCTGCCTGTGACTTCCACATATTTGGAGCTCTTACAAAGCATATGGCAGACAAGTGATCTGCAGCATATGCACACATGAATTAAACTGTCACCACCTACCTACAGATACATGACACTGACTTTCTCTATGCTGATGTATTTGCCTTGGTGTCATGGTGGGATGAATGCTTACATGTCAAAGTCATCTGATGTGTATCATGTGCTACGCTTGTGCTCTGTATACAGTGAAGTCAGATTGACATTCTCAACAAGACAGTGATTATTACCTAATTTTTTAAACTACCTTGCATACTGCCCTTTTTTATACATTCATAATGCAATATTCCTTGCTTCCGTTTGTTAATTCATATGACAAAGTTATTAAATCTAGAGATAATCAACCAGACTCAAGTAATCATTGCATATATTAATTTGTGGAAACCACTGAACTATATAACATTCACTGATGTATTAACTAAATGAAGTAAAGTTTTTCTGTAACAAAACAGATGCAATGATAAATAAATAATGTATGCGGAGCCATAATTCTGAATGTTTGATTACCCTCTGCATGTTCACATTACTAACATTTCATCCTGAAAAATAATTCAATTGCACTAAATCTTTGTCTTTCAAACTTAAAAGCACTGAACCTATTATTTATTTGCAACACAGTCACTTCTAATGAAGTTCAAAAATACGTTTATTTCTGAACAATAGTATGACTTTTGAAACTTATTTAATTACACACTTAAGAATTTCTGGGGGAGGAAAAAAAAACTTACTTATTTTGCACTACAAAATCTGTTGTGTGCAGATAATGCATTACAGACCTCATTAATTTTAATTTGTGTTATTATAGGACATGCATAAGGCAGGACATGTTATTAATCAACATTAAACAGAAAGTAATTAATCAAAGGTTATAAATTTGGCTGAGTATGCAAATTTTGAAAGACAAATTAAGATTTAGCATTTTCATGATGAAACACAGTAAAGAGGATGTAATGGTTTTCAATACCAGGACCTGAAAATATGGGGGTACAAAGGGGGAGGAGTATCATGAAATCATGGTATTTTTCAATATAGTAGGGTGCTAGTAAGAAATTGTTTTAATTAAAAACAACAAAAATGAAAAACTACAGATTATTGAACAAAATCCAAACGAAGCTAGTAAGTCACTGGAAGGTAGCTTATAGTTTCATAATTAAATTAGGAAAGAAACTGTGACAAGATTTAAATTAAAAATATATTTATATATTGGCAAAGATGGAGCTTGAGGTACGAAAGAACTATCACATTTCACAGATAAAAATACAATTTTTCTTTTTCTAAATTCCCACTCCAACATCATACTACTAAACTAAAGAATGCCAGCTTTAATACTTTAATTTTTTACTATATGAATTGTGCTTACTTCCTTTCAAAGGCAGAGATGTACTCTGACAGTGAATTTACCAGTCACTTGCATAGTTCTTTAGGAAGTTATCATCACATAAAGTTATCACAAAATAATGTTGACAGTTTTCATGCCAATTTATTATTTCATTACCTGTTTATGATAATGCATGTCTGACAATAGTAATGGCATAAAAAAATGTGAGATTTGGGCTTTTCAAAGCAATGTTGATAAGGGTTCAACTCTTTTTCGATGTTCAGTTGTGCCGACTTGCAAACAGTAATTGACGGCACAACATCTAGAAGTCTAAAATGCTCAACATAACAGAAATGTATTCAGCATGTTATAAACTCCTAAGCTGAGAAAAATATTATTTTAAAATTTATTTACTCCTCTAGAATGGACAAATACCATGGCTTTACCATGTATGTATCCAGCACAATCACACCTACATTTAAACCTGGTTGCATGTCGCTTTTGGAAGCAACATTTAATTCACAGCTCAGAATGATATTGTAGGGAATAAAACTCTACTCCACCTTTACCAAAACCAGTACACTTCTCCATAAACCACCTTAAAATTTGCCTGGTATCAAAGAACAACCCAAAACAAATTGAGAAATTGAAAACAAAATGAAATAATAATAGTGAAACAGTATTTGTTATATAAACAATAACATAATTTTAGTAGTTAACAAACTTGACAAATTTAAATTGAAGCTGAGTTCCTACCTTTCGCTGTATTCATCCATGTGAGCATAACTCTGAACACTGTTCTCCTCAATGAGAAACTTAACTCTCTGATGGAAGGAGGCTGTGACAGAGGGTGGCTGTTTCCGCAGTAGTACCTCTACAGGGTCATTGGATGATAGACACATTATGTGGTCATTGCAGGATGGATGCGAACAGCATTCACTGTCCGAGCAATCAATCAAGCCATCTGTTAGAAAATCACAGGTATGACTTAATGGATAACTGACCACAGGAAGTAGCACAACAAAATGAAAGGTCCTTTAACCTTTATCTTCCTATGAGACCATATCATTAGTCCAGGAGAAAAATGACACAACTCAAAAACTGCAATTTATGGGTTACAAGAAAAGTGTCACAAGTAATATCAGACCTTTAGTTGTAAGGAAGCTCTAGTGTCACCCTTCTTCTGAGAAGAATAATGACTGTGTGATTGAAGAACAGTGTCATACGTTCAGTTATGTATTTTTGGAGTTGCGTCACTTGTGTCAATTTCTCTAACCCTCACCTTCATCATTGTCAATTTCATCATTGCACTCCATCTCAAGGCGAATACTGCAGTCAAGACCAGCCCAGCCATCTGAACACACACAATGGTATTCACCATCCTCAAGTGCGCAGGTACCATGCCGATTACATGCACTCTTACATCCAGCTACCAACACAAGAAGAGTGACATGAGTGTGTGCTTGTGTGCAAGGCACATCAAAGGCAGCTATACGCAGGTCTAAGACTGTTTTCATCAGTGAATACTAAGCCCCTACAAGCAATACCCAGTACAGCTACAACAGTGCCCTCTGACAGCTACAGAACATTTAAAATAAAATCTGCCATTATTTTTCTGAGTTTGTTGCACTTGTATATGGTGTCAGTTTATGCCTCCTACTAGTACTAAAGCTTTAAGTATACTACATTGGAACCTTATGAGTTTAAGAAATTATATTTCAATTTAAACATAAAATCCATTCACAAAACATTAAAATATTTGCTTACCTACTAAGGCCTATAATAGTGCCACTGAATCACCAATTATTTCTGACATTCTTCATTGAAACATAATTGCTCATCTCTGCGATGGATAGGTTAAGTTCAGAACAGGTTACAGAATTTATTCTTAGAAAATGATGAGTAACGTAGTCTGGTAACGTCAATGAAAGTTGTGTGCATATTTAATAACCAGTGTAACTACCAAGATTCACAAGCGTCTACTCCATAACACAGAATAAAAAGTTCTGTGAAATCATTCTTTGTAGATTGTTAAGCTTGACTGCAATCTTCGTACTCACTGCCGTGAGAACCTTGGTGCTGTATGAAGTTCATAAAAATTAATTTTTGTGAAGACTTAGCAGTAAAATCGTTATTCATTCCACAAGAGTAATTAGCAATAACTGTAATTAAACTTTTCAAATTAAATCAAATTACAGAACATTTTTTCTTTATCCTCAAAATTAATAGTATGGGTTAGCATAATCCAGATATATAAATTAAAATGTAAGCCTGTTACAGCCTCTACTTACCCAGGGTACAGTGTTTCCCATTCCAGCCCTGGGAGCAGACACAGGTTCCATTCTTGCACTGGCCATGCTCAGAACACCTAAGGTCACACGGCAGCAGGTCACAGCGGTCACCAGTCCATCCTTTGTGACACTCACATTTTCCCTTGTCACATCGACCATGAGGACCACAGTCCAAGCTGCATAAGGCTGAAGTTCAAATTAAAATACTTGCACTTAATCCCAGAAAAAGGTTACTAAGTTTCCACAAAACACAGTCCCTAGTAAGCTAACAGTTGCTCAGTTTTTTCAGGAATACTCTGCACTTTAAAAAAAAAAAGCAAAGGCTCATTAATGTGTTCACAAGATCCCATCACTGTTCTGTATACTGAGCCACATGAATCCATTTAACACCTTCCAACCACAATTCTGTTTTTACTTTGGGTATCCCATTGTGTTTGTATATATTACAAGGTAGTTAGCACTCACCATTTCTTTTAACAGGTATTTTCATGTTAACCACTTATCTTCAGCTCAACAAAATTCTACAGTCCTTATATACACCTAGGCTACACTTCATTATCTGTGGGGACATAAACATTAATTACCTTAATGACAGTGGAAACAAAAGCCAACTGGACAATTTATTACTGTCCTATAACTTGACCAGCATTGTTAATTTCCTGATGAGAATACAAAATACCTCTGGTACTGCAATAGATAACATTTTGTATTGATGTATCTCAATTTGAAGATTACACGATAACTCCCATTATAAACGGAGTGTGACCATGTTGCCCAACTATAAACTATTAGCACAAACTATTCATACATACCAACTCAAAGGTCAAAAAATTGTTAGAAAAATTAATAAGTACACAATTTCTAATTTAATTGATAAACTAAGCTGTGAATCATGGGATTCCATCTTTAACAGTGTAGATGTAATTGCTATGTTTAATTCCTCTCTAAATATCTACTTGAGGACCTTCTATTCCACCTTCCCCTTAAAAAAGTAACTAACCGTAATAATAATGACAATAATTGGATTACATTGGGCATTGAAACATCATGTAGACACAACAGAGAATTGTATCTTATAAGCAGAAATGGCAATGATGAGAAATTAAAAAGACACTACCAAGCATACTGTAAAATATTACTCAAGGTAATTAAGGAGGCAAAAAAATTTTATTATGACACAAAAACTCAAAAATCGAACAATAAATGTGAAGCAACTTGGGAAATCATTAAGAAGCTAACTAATAATCATTATTCCCAAAACGACATACAAGAACTAATGATAGACAATAAACACTTAAAAGACTGATGCATTCAATGACTATTTCTTGTCTATAGTTGACAATATAAATAAGAATATGATAAATAATAAAAATAATAATGCAAAGGTTTATAGAACCCATTATTATTTAGAACAAAATTATGCTCATCCACCCCCATCTTTGGTTATTAAGACATTTTCAACTAAGGAAATTACTTCTATAATTAAAGCACTAAAAACAAAAAACTCGCAGGGGTTTGACAAAATTTCTGTCAAACTTTTAAAAGTTAGTGCTACTTACATATGCTCACCATTAACTCACATCTGTAACAAGTCAATCTTGTCAGGAATCTTTCCTGAGTATTAGAGTAACTGAACACTTAAGTACTAATAACTTACTAGTTGGAAACCAGTTTGGCTTTAGAAAAGGCACCGCAACTGAAGATGCCATTTTTAAATTAATGAATGAAATATTAAAAGCCTTAAACAATAAAGCATTGGCAGGTAGCATTTTTTGTGATTTAGAGAAAGCTTTTGACTCAGTTAATCATGATATTTTACTGTCAAAACTATCCTATTATGGAATAAGTGGCAAGACTAAATCTTTACTAAAATCTTATGTTCAGAAAAGACATCAAAGGGCTCTCATTACTAACTCACTTTTTAACTTAAACACAATTTCAAAATGGACCAAAATAAAATTTGGGGTGCCACAGGGCTCAATTTTAGGCCCTTTGCTATTCCTATTATACATTAATGACTTATCTAAGGCTATTAAATATACAGCTCTTCCTATCTTATGTGCCGATGATACCAGTATCTTAATAACGAGCCCCAACAGTAACCAGTTACACAGCGATCTTAATATAGTTTTTGCACAACTAAATAAGTGGTTCAAATCAAATTTGTTATTTTTAAATTTTGACAAAACCCATTTTATTCAATTTAATAATGCAAGTAAATGCACCTCAGTTACAGGAATTAATATGAAGATGAACAAATAAGTATAGCAAAAGAAATAAAATTTCTAGGGCTATATATTAATAATAATCTTTCCTGGAAAACACACATTGAAAGTATTAAGAATAAACTAAGCTCAGCTTGTTATGTTATGAGGTTAGTTAAACCATATGTAATAGCAAATACTTTGAAAGTGATTTACTGTTCCTACTTTCACTCTATAATGGCCTATGGTTTAATATTCTGGGGGAACTCCCCAAATAGTATTAAGATTTGCAGGTTACAAAAGAAGACTATCAGAATCATGATGGGCTGCAGAAGTATAGACTCATGCAGAAAATTGTTTCCTAACTTGGAAATCTTACCCCTCCCTTCTCAGTATATTCTTTCCCTTCTATTGTTCATGATAAGAAACAAGAACCAATTCCAGGTAAATTCTGAGATACATCAAATTAACACTAGACAGCATGCAAACTTATACCAACCTTCTGTAAATGCGACAAAATACCAGAATACTGTATAGGTGTTAAGGTGTTTAACATGCTTCCCTTTTACATTAAAGCAGAGTCTGATAATCAAAAAAAAATTTAAGCATTGTTACAAAAATACTTACATGAAAATTCCTTTTATTCCCTGGATGAATATTTTGAACTCCAAAGTTAAATTCTGACATATGATCTAAATTGACACATGAGGACTTTGAGAAACATGTTCCTTCTCTTTACTTACAAGTCTGTATTATAAATATATTAAGTATGTATATCCAACCACTATCTGTAATGAGGGAAAATTTCCTACTTAAAGATTACCTCTAATTGCTTCTAACTTATCCCACTATTTTTATATTTATTTTTGTTTTTACTTTCACTTTTTATTTTTATCCTTATTATATTTTATTACACTAAACAATTCGTATTGTCCTATTTTATTATATTTGTTATGTGATTGTTGTACACACTTGTGTTGATGTCACCCCGTAATCCCAACAAATATGACGATTTCCATATCCATTAGGATTATGGTAACCTGTACGGATTTACAGAAGGAAAATAAATGATATATATGATATGATATGGCAGGGTCCTCCAAGATGTCTCTTTCCCTCACTTTTTGTGACCTTCATAAGCATTTTTTCTTTTTTCTCACACCCTTGTCCACTCCAACTTTCTTGATTTTATCAACCCAGTAATATCTGGTGAGAAGTACCAATGATGAAGCTCCTCAATACAGTGTTTTTCCAGCACCTGATTACAGCCCGCCTTTTAGGTCCAAAAAGCTAACATCCTTAAAGCTGCAGGAATAAATCTGAGAAATGGATATTGACATGAATCTTAAGTGATAAAATTCTGTTGTGTTCATGAATTACACATCAAATTACTTAATCTTAATGGTCTGGGAATAGTGTACTCAAATCCCCTGCTACCATAGACAAAGGTGGCTGGACTTTGACTGGAGGAAAAGGGTACCTAAATGGAAGAAATGCGACATTAGGCCTGAATCAACCCATGCATGCAATGTAAGAACAGTGCAATATGCAGCCATCAACACTTCAAAACTGGACTTTGTACACTGAAGAGTATATGATTCCTCACATGTCACAGGCCTCTGTGTGAGTGAAATTTAAATTTAAAACTCTTCTGTCCTGGACAGTAGATGGAATTTAAGAACCAGCATCAGTGAAGGGTTAGGGGTTAATATAGAAAACAAGGAAATAGATCAAGTTAAATTCTTGCAAAGTACCAGAACAGAACACAGTACTGCATATAACACAATGTTACAACATCCCAGTAACATTAACATGGCCAGCAAAATACCATAAATAAGTTACAAGAATTGGTAGCTGATCATTAAACATTTGATACACACCTTGTGAACAGTCTGGACCAGCCCAGTAGTTATCACAGACACATGCTCCGGTCTCAAGGTCATAACTGCCGTGTTCTGAACATCCAGGCAAGCATTGGTATACCTGCTGATCAACAGCACTGCAGTTAGTGCCTTGCCATCCTGCTTTACAGTAGCACTTCCCTCCAACACAGGATCCATGGCCTGAGCAGCTTGGGTCGGGGCAGTCCACTGCAAATTAACAGCAAACCATGTAATACTAAAACCAACTTGACTGTCTGTGGAAAAATTGTGTTACCTACAATTGTATTGTGAAATCTGTGGTTCTCACTGCAGTCAGAATGAAGACTGCTCTCTTGTGGGATATTACCCTGTGTAGGCTGGTACAGATAATGTAAAATATGCTTTTTTAATGGCAATAATAATAAAGAATGGGCCAAAGGAATGAACGTTCTGTGCTCTAGTTTCTTTACCTTCCTCTTTCACTATTGCTATTTCTATGAAATGGACTATACCCTCTATCTACCTATGATTCTGAGTGGTCACAGGACATACAACTAGCTTATACGCTCTTCATGAAATCATACTGCAAACCTAATCATTTCAGCATCCACTTCGGTGTTTCCCAACCACGGTTATGTACCGTATTGTTAGGGGTCTCAGAATATATAGTGAAATAAATACATAAAAATCTTGAAATGCCGTGAAAAATTCCAAACATATTTCGAAATATCACGGGAATATTTGTTTGATAATTGGCAGTACTGGAGTTATCTCCAAGCGCTACTTAACTGCTTCTGTTATTTTTGGTCAGATCTTGCTTTAAAAAAAACAATATTCAGTGTAACATATGTACTTTAGATACATGAAGATTACGGTAAGACACGACTGCATTTGACGTAGCACACAGAGTTTAATATGGCGTCCTTGTTTTTCAAAATTGTGCAGTTTTACATATTTCATTTTATTCATGATAATCAGAAAAGTGCAGGCTTCCCTGATCCGACTTCCATATAACTCATATGGAGGGACGAACAGCATAATGTGGACATCTCTTATATCAAGTTTCACACTAATTGGGTAATAAACGTGGAAAGCGTGGATAGAAATTCAGTGTGCACCCCTACGTAAAGTATTACTTTCGGTGTGCCGGTTTTCACGTGACTCAGAATATCCCAACAGATTGTCTTGGACATCTCATGTACCCAATTTTATCCATATCAGATTAAAACTATACACAATGTGGTGAAATATCTATTTACCCCTCTAGTAAACAATGCCTTACATCACAGCGATTTTCGTGAGAATCACATTTGCCAAGTGGAATTTTGTGGACATTTTCTAAACGAATTTCAAGGAAATCGGTCAAGAAATACGGAAAAAGCATAGAAATTCATTACCACCCTTCCATGCTATGACTGTCACTGAGCCGACTTATATGAAACTAATGCTTTCTTAATTTTTTTCAGAGAACTTCAAAACCAAATTTCATGAAAATCACTGATGCTGGTTCACAAGCAGACAGACTCGGTATCCATCTAAAGCGTTCATTTGAGTTTGTAAACAACGCGTAATAATGAAGGAACACCCATTCCGCTCTTCAGACAGAGTGAGGGGTACAGACACAAAGTGTGTATGTACTTGTTCTAAATTTCATGAGAGGACTGACAAAAGTTCTAATGTCATTCACTGTTATACTGGTTTACAGTAAGATTATTATTCACTATAAGCTAAATTCATTAAGTTACTGTGTTCAAAATAGCCTGCCACGGGTCTGTGCTTATAAGCCGACTCAAACAATAAACACAACCCCATTCTATTTCAGTGCCCACCTTAATATTATCTTACCATCTACATCTAGATCTTCCAAGTAGACTCTAACCTTCACGTTTCCCCACCATTACTTTTTATGTATTTCTCTTTCCCCTCAACGCATGCTATGTGCTCCATTTTATCCTCTATGATCACACCACTCTACGAGGGAAAGTCATTAAATAACAGGAATTTTATTCTAAAGTGCATGGAAAAGTATGCACAACGAAAAAGCTTATTTCGGGACACAAAATGGCTCCTTAGCAATATGTCATATAGGGGTCGTGATGATCAAGCAGTTTGAGCCTGTGCAGTAGGCCGTACAACATGGCCGCTCCACTGTCAACTTGCACTGTGGAAGAGCAACGAAACGTTATTCTTTTTTTGTGGTTAGAGGGTGTGAAACCTTCTGAAATCTACAGAAGAATGAAGGTCCAGTATGGCGCCATTGGACTTTCACTTGTTTGGACCTATGCAAGAACATTTGCGGGGCCAGAAGTTTGCAGATGACGACGAGGTAATGGAGGCGGTGCAAAGTTGGTTAAAGGCCATGCCAAAAAGCTTTTTTCTAGAGGGCATCCACAAGCTTGTGGACAGGTGGACCAAGTGT
>Ga0123357_10002433_pt1 | contig 20774 bp, 15 predicted proteins | sample TergutEmb28metaG_FD_89873 | JGI IMG/M metagenome (GOLD analysis project Ga0123357, IMG submission 89873) | Embiratermes neotenicus P4 segment gut microbial communities from Petit-Saut dam, French Guiana - Emb289 P4 | ecosystem: Host-associated > Arthropoda: Insects > Digestive system > Gut ... | reverse complement strand
TGATGATCTTCGTTGTAAACGATTTTTTCAGCCGATTCGAACAGTTGCAATTTTTCTAAACATTTTTCTTCCTGAGAATAGAAATTTTCCTGATGCGCTTCGCCGATAGTCGTAAAAATTCCGACAGTCGGAAGGACAATCGGTTCGAGCCGTTGCATTTCGCCGGGCAATGAAATTCCCGCTTCAAAGATTCCAAGTTCGGTTTGTTCGTTCAATTGCCAGACCGAAAGCGGAACGCCCGTCTGCGAATTGTAGGAGCGGGGCGAACGGACAATGGTCAACCGGTCGTGCAGCAATTGATACAGCCACTCCTTCACAATTGTTTTCCCATTACTGCCGGTAATGCCGGTCACCGGAATATTGAACCGTTTCCGGTGGAAAGCGGCTAACTGCTGAAGCGCAGCCAGCGTATCGGAAACCCGAAGGAAATTGGCTTCCGGCATAGCGTCGATCCCGTCAAAAATTTGGCTTACAACGAAATTCCGCACGCCGCGTTCATATAAATCGCGGACGTAACGATGACCGTCGCCTTGAGTAGTTGTTAAAGCGAAAAACAGACTGACTGCCGGATCAGATAATGAACGGCTGTCAGTTAACAGGATAGCTATTTCCGCCTCACATAATGATGACGTTTCCGCTTCGATGATTTGGGCTATTTTTCGGATTGAGTAGTTCATTAGAATACGGACGCCTCCTTATTTGAGCAACTCTTTAATCTGCACGCGGGTGAGGTTGGTAATGGAAAGAATTTCATCAATTGTCATCCCTCTTTGTAAAAGTTTATGAGCAACTTCTATCAATCCTTCTTTTCGTCCTTCTTTTCGTCCTTCTTTTCGTCCTTCTTTTCGTCCTTCTACTCTTGCAAAGTTTGCAATATCCATTACTTCGTAACTTTGTCTTAAACTTTTTGCATACGTTTCCATCTCTTCTTGCGTTAAATATTCTTTTTTTGCTTCTTCTAAAAATAATTTAAAGATTTCTCCCGTGATTTCCGAAGGAGGATTCTTCAATTCAAATGTATGTTTTAATAAAAACAACCACCAATCTGTATTCGTTTTTAATTCTTCCGATTTTTTCCGGAATTTGGGCAATTCCGCAAAGACAAGATTTAGCTTTTTTGAGTAAGGCAATTCCACCTTTTCCCTATATAGATGAACACGTTCTATTACAATGTCTTCTGCTTCTTTTTCCTTAAAGACAACGAAATTGAGAATTGAAACGACATATACATCTTTTAGTTCATAGTTCCAATATTTTTTACGTGGGGCTTGCTTGCGAATGGCGTGCGAAGCGTAGAACAAAGCTCTATCCCGAAAATAAGTCTGTTCGCCAAGCTGCATCTCTACTATAAAATGCTCACCCTCTTGCGTTGTACACAGAATGTCAAATACCACTTTTCGCTCTCTCGGATGAGCGCCCAAGCCTTCGGTCTGTTCGTATTGAATTTCTCTAATGTTCGTTCCGATTATGTCGTTCAGAAAGGGAATCATCAATTCCTTTTTCTGAAACAATTTTTTGAATCCAAAATCAGTCAACGGATTAATATAGACTGACTGTTCAAGTTTTTCATCAAATAGCATGATCTTATTTTCCATTTATTTTTAAGTTTAAATTATTTAAAATCACACTATTTATATACTCCGGATTGAGTAATTGGTTATTTGCATCACAACAATCAATACAGATGAAATTATCCTGCTCCCTTAGCATTTTCAGATATTCTTCATGAACTTTTCTTTGTAAAGTTAAGGATTTTTCATGAATATCTTGTTTCCCATTCAAATATTCTCTCTCATTTCCATTCCTTACGTTAGAAAGTGACTTGCTTATGGATTCTAATGAAACATTTAAAAAGAAAGAAAGGAAAGGTAATGGTAATTGATTGTAATTAAATTCAAAGTCCAAAATCCAGTCCTTTAATTTTTCCTTTTCCGATTGATTCTCTATCTTTGCACATTGAAACGCTATGTTTGAATTGACATATCTATCCATTAATACAAAATACCCTTGATGCAACCATTGGTTTATTTTTTCCAAATGTTCTTTTCTGTCATTCGCAAATAAAACGGCAACTAATTTAGGATGTACGTCTTTCACCGACCCATATTCGCCACGTAAAAACTCTGCGATTAATTCTCCATACTTTCCCTGATTAAGCATTGGAAAATGAATATATCGGTAATCAATCCCCAGTGTATCCCATTTTGTTTTTAACAATTCGATCTGAGTTGATTTTCCTGCTCCATCAAGACCTTCTATTACAATTATTTTACCTTCCATTATATCCACTTTTCAAACCTGTTGCTGTTCCTATTCATCTTTTTAAATAATATGCATACGGATTTATCTGTTTTCATTTGTATGGGCAAAGGTATTAAATATCATTGATATCCACAAACGTGTGGCCATTATTATCTTTTGAATTTTTCACTCCAATTTATACGCAAAAACCTAATTTTTCGTTATTAGATAAATTAATGCTGTTTTTTAATGCGTATCCGTATCCTCTTTCTTTTTTGTTTGATTGCAATATCCTTTGCCGCACAAGCGCAACAGGCGAAAATTTCCGGAATAGTTACCGATTCCGAAGGCTTACCGATTGAATTGGTATCCATTCATGTAAATGGAACGACCAACGGCGCTTTTACCGATGAAAAAGGGAAGTATAGCTTGACTGTGACTACCGGCGATTCCTGCGCTTTGGTTTTTTCTTGCTTAGGATATAACAAAACCCAGCGAATCATTCCCGAAGTGACAGGCGATATGTCGGTCAATGTGAAAATGCGTAGCGCATCCTACGAGTTGCCGGAGTTTACGGTAACCCGTAACAAGATACAAACCAATACAATGGAAAATATTGACATCAAGCAGGGACGCTTAGCGGTCGATGCTACTGGAGGAAGCATTGAATCGTTTGTCATTACCGGCGGCACAGGAGTTTCTTCTACCAATGAATTGAGTACGCAATACTCGGTACGGGGCGGAAACTACAACGAGAATATCGTTTATGTCAATGGGATTGAAGTGTATCGTCCGATTTTGATTCGTAGCGGGCAACAGGAAGGATTAAGTTTTATCAACCCGGATTTAACCGCCGGCGTCGATTTTTCATCCGGAGGTTTTGAAGCTCGCTATGGCGACAAAATGTCGTCCGTACTCAATGTGACCTACAAAAAGCCGGAGAAGCTGGAAGGCGGAGTCACCGGAAGCCTATTGGGCGGAAATGTGTATCTGGGTAGTTCTTCGGGAAAATTCAGCCAAATAACCGGGGTGCGCTACAAAAGAGGAACTACCTTATTGAAAACATTAGATACAAAAGGCGATTACAATCCGTCGGCGACTGATATACAAACTTACATGACTTATGCTTTTACACCTAAAGTAGAACTGAGTTTCCTGGGGAATTTTTCTGAAAATACTTACGACTTTAATCCCGATATGCGGCAAACGACGTTCGGAACGTTTCAATCGATCAAAGGGTTTGACGTTTATTACGACGGTTTTGAGAAAGATCATTTTCAAACGCTGTTTGGAGCGGCAACATTAAAATATATTCTAAGCGCTCATGCGGATATTGCTTTGCAATTATCTGCTTTTCAGTCCCTCGAACAAGTAAATTACGATATCGACGGCGCTTATTGGCTGAGCGACGTTACGGACGACAACAAAGATATCACCGGTACGGGAGCATTTATTCAACATGCACGAGATTACTTGAAGGCTGATGTTTCCAATGCAACGCTGACGGGCAATCTTGGATTCAACCAGAACTCGGTACGTTGGTCGCTGTCGTTGCAAAAAGAGCTAATAACCGATCGAATCAGGGAATGGGAAATGCAGGATTCCATGGGATATTCACTGCCGTACAATGATGAAATCCTCCGGGTTTACAGTAATCTTATTTCCCGGAACAATATTCAGTCGACTCGTTTTTCGGGCTATGTTCAAGACACCTACAAATTTAGAATCGAGCAGGGAATCTTCTCCCTGACGGCGGGTATTCGGGGTTCTTATTGGGATTTCAATAACGAATTCATTGCCAGCCCGCGTGCCTCGTTGGGGTTTATCCCTTCGAAAAATCAAAATTTCACCTTTCGTTTTGCGACCGGATTATACTATCAGGCGCCTTTTTACAAAGAATATCAGGTGATCAATACCGATGACGAAGGGAACCGCTATATTACGTTGAATAATAAAATCAAGTCGCAACGGTCTATTCATTTTGTTTTGGGAGGCGACTATGACTTTAAAACCGACAATCGTCCGTTTAAGTTTACCACCGAATTATATTATAAAAAATTAGACCGGCTAATCCCCTATACAATCGATAATTTACGGATTCAATACGCAGGATATAACCTTTCCAACGGCTATGCCACGGGAATCGACATGAAACTCTTTGGTCAGTTCGTTCAAGGAACCGATTCCTGGTTGAATTTCTCATTGATGGAAGCCAAACAAAACTTGTATGGCGTAGAAATCCCATTACCTACGGAGCAAAGATACAATATTTCACTGTTTTTTACCGATAATTTTCCTGAAGCTTTTACACGCTACAGTCCATTTTTCAAAAAAATACAATTTAATTTGCGGGCAATATGGTCTGATGGAATTCCTTTCAGTGTACCGGACAGAGAAACCATCGCCGTTCGAACTCCCGGCTACCGAAGGGTGGATATCGGAATGGTTTATCACCTGCTGGACGAAAATTCACGCGAAAACAAACCGGCTTTTTGGCGGAATTTCAAGAATATCTGGGTGGGTGTTGACGCCTTTAATTTATTGGATATTAAAAATGTAAGCTCCTATTCCTGGTTCTCGGATGTGAATGGGGAACAATACGCAGTCCCCGACCGGTTGACCGGACGGCAATTCAACTTCAAGTTTATTGTAGCGTTTTAGATAATTTCATAAACTGCACCCGTTCCAGAGCGGCGGGATTTTCAATCTTATCCTGGCTTAACATTCCTTTGAATTGGGCGATGGTTGGGAAATCATGCCGTTGCATCCATTCGTCCAATCCGTTCAACATCCGGCCGATTACCTGAGGGCCTTCGGCATACAGGGCGGAAGCGATTTGAACGGCGGAAGCTCCTGCTAACAGCTGCTTCACCACCGATTCATATTCGTGTATTCCTGTCGATGCGGCAATGTCGCAGGCTACCCTTCCGGAGAGAATCGCCACCCACCGCAAGGTCTGAATATATTCTTCCGGCCGGCTGTAAAGATGGTTGGACGATATTTTCAATTGTTCGATATCGAAATCGGGATGAAAAGGACGGTTGAACAATGTCAGGCCGGAAATGCCGGTTTGGCTTAATTTAGTGACCGTTTGCACCAAGCTGGAAAAATAGTATCCGATCTTTAGTGAGACAGGGATGGAAATCACTTTCATCACTTGCTCAACGACATCGAAATAGACTTGCTCGTTTTCGGCGCTTGTACGGCCGGCATCCGACGGCAGTACGTACAGATTCAATTCCAGGGCATCGGCGCCGGCCTCTTCAATCAGCTTGGCAAAATAGCTCCAGTGGTACTGCGATACGCAGTGGATGCTTGCAATGACCGGAACCGACAACTGCTTCTTGGCTTCTGAAATGAATGTGAGGTATTGGTCCAAGGTATGTTCTTTGGCAAACTGATGAATATACGCCAACGCTTCATCGTAATAATAGTCGTTTTGTTGCTCGAGGGTTTGCAAAATTGTTTTCCATTCTTTCACTTTCCCGCTGTCGGAATCGAGGAAATGCTCCGTTTCGATACGGATTTGCTCTTCAAAAATGGATTTCAGCACTACGGCCCCCACTCCGGCCTCATCGAGACGCTTTAAGTAATCCAGGTTGTTCATTAAGCCGGAACTTCCTGCTATGATGGGATTTCGCAAGGAAAGTCCCATAAAAGGGGTTGACAGATCGCTCATTGTAAAAATCTTTTGGTAACAACACATTTTGAGTGCCAAAGGTAGTTATAATTCCTCAAAAAGCAGTACGATTCCAGCGCGCAATCCTAAAAAAACCTTAAAAAGTTTCGTTATTAAATATAAGGTACTACCTTTGTCCCTTGAATGTTTAATTTAATTAATAAAAATATGGATATTTCGCATATTGAACACATAGGGATAGCCGTTCGAAGCATAGCCGGCCATTTGCCCTATTACGAAAATGTGTTAGGTCTGAAGTGCTATAGTATTGAAGAAGTAGCCGACCAAAAAGTAAAAACGGCATTTTTCAAAGTAGGTCAAACGAAGATAGAACTACTTGAGCCCACCTCCGATGAATCTCCTGTTGCCAAATTTATTGAAAAGAGAGGAGAAGGCGTACATCACATTGCCTTTGCAGTTCCCGATGTAGCGCAAGCCCTGGCTGATGCGGAAGCAAAAAACGTTCAATTGATTGATAAATCGCCTCGACCGGGCGCAGAAGGCTTACACATCGCTTTCCTGCATCCGAAATCGACGGGTGGCGTATTGACCGAATTATGCCAATAAATCATGAGTAGCCAATTAGATAAGGTAAAAGAGCTTATCGACCTGCGAACGCAGGCGCGTTTGGGTGGCGGGGAGAAAGCGATTGAAAGGCAGCATGCCCAGGGGAAATACACGGCGCGAGAGCGTATCAGCATGTTAGTGGATGAAGGCAGCTTCGAAGAAATCGACATGTTTATGGAACATCGCTGTACGAACTTCGGCATGGAGAAGAAAAAATACTTAGGTGACGGCGTGGTCACGGGATACGGAACCATCGAAGGCCGGTTGGTTTATCTTTTTGCCCAGGATTTTACGGTCATCGGCGGCTCTTTGTCCGAGACGATGGCGAAAAAGATCTGCAAAGTAATGGATTTAGCCATCATGATGGGCGCCCCGATTGTGGGATTGAACGACTCGGGCGGCGCCCGTATTCAAGAAGGGATTACGGCTTTAGGCGGTTTCGCCGAGATTTTCTCGCGCAACATTCTGGCTTCGGGCGTTGTTCCTCAAATATCAGGCATCTTTGGCCCCTGTGCCGGAGGCGCCGTATATTCACCCGCGTTAACCGACTTTACAATCATGGTGAAAGGAATGAGTTACATGTTTCTCACCGGCCCGAAAGTCGTAAAAACCGTGACGGGCGAAGATGTCACACAAGAACAATTGGGTGGAGCCGAAATCCATGCCACCCGTTCGGGGGTTACACATTTTGCCGTTGATACAGGGATCGAAGGAATCGCCCTTATCCGCCGCTTGTTGAGCTACTTGCCCCAGAATAATCTGGAAGAACCGCCGGTGAAGCCGACGAACGACCCGATCGACCGGCTGGATGACCTGCTGAACGAGATCATCCCCGAAAGTCCCAATAAACCTTATGATATGTATGAAGTGATCGGAGCTATTATCGACGATGGCGAATTCTTGGAAGTACATGCCGATTACGCTAAAAACATCATTATCGGCTTTGCGCGCTTTAACGGCCGCTCGACAGGGATGGTAGCCAACCAGCCCAAGACGCTCGCCGGAGTGCTGGATATCAATGCGTCCCGCAAAGCAGCCCGTTTCATTCGCTTTTGCGATGCCTTCAACATACCCATTGTTTCGCTGGTCGATGTTCCCGGATTTCTTCCCGGAACCGGTCAGGAATACGGCGGCGTCATTGTGCATGGCGCCAAATTAATTTATGCGTATGGCGAAGCTACGGTACCCAAAGTCACCGTCACCCTTCGGAAATCCTACGGAGGCGCTCATATCGTTATGAGTTGTAAACAATTGAGAGGCGATATGAATTATGCCTGGCCTTCCGCTGAAATTGCCGTCATGGGAGGAGCCGGCGCCGTCGAAGTCCTTTATGCCAAAGAAGCCAAAGAAGCCGACGATCCGGCCAAAGTGCTGGCCGAAAAAGAAGCGGAATATACCAAGCTTTTTGCCAATCCTTACAATGCAGCAAAGTTGGGGTATATCGACGATGTGATCGAACCTCGAAATACGCGTTTCCGTATTATCCGCGCTCTGCAACAGCTGGCGACAAAGAAGCAAGTCAATCCGCCGAAGAAACATGATAATTTACCTTTATAATTATAAATGATAAATGATGAATCATGAATTAGGAATCGGCATAGCAATCATTGCTATGGGAGTGGTATTCGCAAGTTTGATCGGGCTTTATTTACTGTTTGATTTAATCGGCACTACGGCTGTTTCGTTAAGCAATAAGCGGACAATGAAGGCTTCCGGTATCAGTATTGAAGAAGCCAAAGGGATTACCAAACAATCCGGCGAAATCTATGCAGCCATTGCCATGGCTATCTATGAAGCTACCGAACAGCACGATGAAGAAGCGGCGATTCTCACCATCAAAAATACGGAGCGCAACTATTCGCCCTGGAGTTCAAAAATTTACTCATTAAGAGAAACACCTAAATAGATCTACGATCTAAGATCTGATATCTACGATCTAAAAAAGATGATGTACGATGAATAATTTTAAATATACGATCAACGGTAATGTTTATAAAGTAGTTGTAAACAGGATAGAAGATACCGTAGCGGAGGTTGAAGTCAACGGCACCTCCTATAAGGTAGAGATGAATATGCCTGCCAAGAAGCAGATTGTGACCATCAACCGGCCGGTACAAACTACGGTGGCTCCGGTTACCAAACCTCCGGTAGTCAGTGCGATAGACTCATCCTTGCGTTCGCCGTTGCCGGGCGTAATCCTGGAAATTGCTTGCAATGTAGGCGATACGATGAAGAAAGGCCAGAAAGTGGTAGTATTGGAAGCCATGAAAATGGAAAATGTCATCAATGCCGAGAAAGACGGGGTGGTAAAAGCGATCCATGTGAACAAGGGCGATTCTGTTTTGGAAGGTACGGAACTTGCTATAATCGAATAAGGCTATGAATTTTGTATCATTTCTGGGAGAAAATCTTCACACCTTTCTTGCCTACACCGGTTTCGCCAATGTGACGCCCGGTCATATCGTCATGATTGCCATTGGCTTGTTTTTTATCTACTTAGCCATATCCAAAGAGTTTGAACCGTTGCTGCTGATACCTGTCGGCTTTGGAATATTAATCGGGAATATTCCGTTCCGGGATGCCGGTTTGCAGATCGGTCTTTATGAGGAAGGTTCCGTGTTGAATGTATTGTATCAAGGAGTAGCTCACGGCTGGTATCCCCCGTTGATCTTCCTTGGGATTGGCGCGCTGACCGATTTTTCGGCGCTGATATCCAATCCGAAACTCATGTTGATAGGCGCAGCGGCGCAGTTTGGTATTTTTGGCGCTTACATCTTAGCGCTTCTTTGGGGCTTTGAACCGAATCAGGCGGGAGCGGTAGGGATTATCGGAGGAGCCGATGGCCCGACGGCTATTTTCCTTTCATCCAAACTGGCGCCCAACTTATTAGTAGCAGTGGCCATTTCGGCTTATTCCTATATGGCACTGATTCCAATCATACAACCACCCATCATGCGCTTGCTTACGACGAAGAAAGAGCGGGTCATCCGTATGAAGCCGCCCCGGTCGGTTTCGCAAACCGAGAAAATCATGTTTTCTATCATGGGATTATTGCTTACGTGCTTTCTGGTACCGTCGGGACTGCCTCTATTAGGGATGTTGTTTTTCGGGAATCTGTTGAAAGAATCGGGTGTGACCCGCCGCTTGGCCGATACGGCACGCGGCCCGCTGATCGATATGGTCACTATCTTGTTGGGACTGACCGTTGGCGCGTCAACGCAAGCGACCCATTTTCTTACCTTGAATTCATTAAAGATTTTCGGATTGGGCGCTATCTCATTTATTATTGCTACGGCGGCAGGGGTATTGTTCGTTAAGTTTTTCAATTTGTTTTTGAAGGAAGGCAATAAGATCAATCCGCTCATTGGGAATGCCGGCGTATCGGCAGTTCCAGGCTCGGCGCGTATTTCACAAAGGGTGGGGCAGGAATACGATCCGTCGAACTACTTGTTGACGCATGCGATGGGGCCGAATGTGGCCGGTATTATCGGGTCGGCAGTGGCTGCCGGGGTGCTGCTGGGATTTTTGGGGTAAAATTCACTCGATCAAGACCCCTTTCCCCTGCCTCACGATTTCGATTTCGTCGGTGGTGCAATTGACGATGGTGGAAGGTTCTATTCCACCATAGCCGCCATCGATGACGGCATCTACTTCCTTGCCGTATTTTTCTTCGATTAATTCGGGATCGGTACTGTATTCCTCACTCACCTGGCTTTTATCGCGAAAAGAAGTGGTCAGAAGCGGATTTCCTAATTCTCTGGCTAAAGTGAGCGTGATGTTGTTGTCAGGCACCCTGATTCCCACCTCTTTCCGGTTCTTGTATATTTTCGGCAGATTATTGGTAGCGCTCAGAATAAAGGTAAACGGGCCGGGAAGGTTCCGTTTCATCAGCTTAAACACCGTATTGCTTATTTTGGCATATTCGCTGATGTTACTCAAATCGGGGCAGATGATCGACAGGTGATTTTTTTGCGGATTCAGTCCTTTCAATTTACAGATTTTCTCTACGGCGCGAACGTTCAAGGCATCGCAACCCATGGCATAAACGGTGTCGGTGGGATAAATAATAATCCCACCTTCCCGGAGAAGATTGATTACCGTTTCAATCTTCTTCGGGTTGGGATTTTGTTCGTAGAGCCGGATCAACATAATTATTTATTTTAGCCATTGGTCGAACCAGCGGAAGAATTCGCGTTGGAACAGGACGCTGTTTTGCGGTTGCAGTATCCAATGAGTTTCATTGGGATATATCAGCAGTCGCGAGGGAATTCCGCGCAATTGGGCGGCATTGAATGCCATCATTCCCTGCGAAGCGAGAATCCGGTAATCATGTTCTCCGCAGCTTATAGCAATGGGCGTATCCCATTTTTCAATGAATTTATGCGGCGAATTGGCAAAGCTGTTTTGAGCAATTTTATTGGACTTATCCCAGAAAGGCCCACCCAAATCCCAATTGACGAACCACATCTCTTCGGTTTCGAGGTATTGGGCTTCCAAATCGAAAATACCGGCATGCGCCCAAAAGGCTTTGAAGCGTTTGTTGTGATTGCCGGCTATCCAATAGACCGAAAATCCACCGTAACTGGCACCCGTACAACCCAATTTCGTGGCATCGACAAACGGCTCCTTCGCCAGGACGTCGATGGCTGAGAAATAATCTTTCATGTTTTGACCTCCATAATCGCCGCTTATTTCTTCATTCCAGGCCTGTCCGAATCCCGGAACGCCGCGCCGGTTGGGTGCTACAATGATATAATCGTGGGCTGCCATCAGCTGCAGGTTCCATCGTAAAGACCAGAACTGGCTGACTGTACTTTGAGGTCCTCCTTCACAGTACAAAAGTGTCGGATACTTCTTTGCCGGATCGAAATGCGGGGGATAAACAACCCAGGTCTGCATATCTTTTCCGTCGGTCGTCTTTATCCACCGGCTTTCCACCTTGCCCATCGTTATTTTTTGGAGGATATCCGTATTTTCCTGCGAAATATTGGTTTCTTTCCCGTCCTGGCCTACGGCATACACTTCGCTCGGCGCCGACATGGATTGGCGCACACCAATCAAACAGCCGTTAGCACAAGCGACTGAAGTATAATCGTAGGTTCCCTGAGTGATCGGTGTGATTGAAACCGGCGCTTTATCATCCGTAGCCGGCAGTTTGACTTCAAACAATTGGGTTGTTCCCTTTACGCAAGCCACCATATAGAGGGAAGACGAGGAAGGATTCCAGCAAAAATTGTCGGCGTTGTAATCAAAATCGGCCGTCAGATAGATTTTCTTTCCCGTTTCGAGGTTTTGGACAAACAAGCGGTTTTTATCCGATTCATACCCGTCGCGTTCCATGCTTAACCAGGCAATCTGTTTGCCATCGGGAGAAAAACAGGGATTAATGTCGTATCCCTTATTGTCTTCGGTCATATTCTTTGTCTGTTTGGTTTCGACCGTGTATAAATAAATATCCGAGTTGGTGGATAAAGCGTACGCTTTCCCCGTTTTCTTTCGGGAAGTATAGGCAATGGTTTTACTGTCGGTCGACCAGTCGAACTGTTCAATGCCTCCGTAGGGGCGCAAAGGCGATTCAAACGCTTCGCCTTCCATAATATCCAAGCTATTGCCGAGCGCGCGGCCATCGAAATCGGCGACAAAAGGATGAGGAATCGATTCCACCCATTCGTCCCAATGTTTGTACATCAAGTCGTCGATGACACGTCCGGTCGATTTATCTAAATCGGCGTAACGGTCGGTAGCCGTCTTAAATGTTTTTACCGTACTGATAAACAGGACTTTTTTACCATCGGGCGAAAACTTGAATCCTTCGATTCCGTTTTCAATGTGACTGAGTTGCGTTCGTTCTTTTCCATCGGGGTTCATGACCCAGATTTGAGAATCGTAGAGGAAAGCAATTTTCTTACCTTCGTCGATCCATTGCCCGTTGCTTTCACTTTTCGGAGAAGAAGTGATCTGTTGTTTGTTGCTCCCATCCGTAGCAACCATAAAAAGCTCCCGGTTGCGTTTGTTCAAAGCAATATCGGTATACGTTACGCCGTACAGAACGGTTTTGCCATCGGGAGAGACTGCCGCATCGCTCACTTGTCCGAGCAATTGCAAGATTTCGGCCGACATCCGGCCATCTGGTACTTCTATCGGTTTTTTGCCGATAACCGATTCATCAACCGTAGTTGACTTCTTTTCATTACAGGCTGAAAATAAGAACATCAAAATAAAAATATAATAGGCATGTTTCATTGTGAAAATAGATTTTATAAACTTTGGGGACAAAGATAGCTAATTATTTGCAGACCTATATCATATTTTTGAGTTTTCCAATGCATCCAATTCTATTTTTTGTTTGTCTCGAACGACCGTGCATCGAAAAAACAACTATCTTTGCATAATTTTATTTCTATTCATTAATATATGTAAATTATGAAAAGACGTGAGTTTATTACCAAAAGCATAAGCGCAGGGATCGTCGCCGGTGCGGGACTTCCGCTTTTGTCGCAACCGGAAAGAACAAATTCCGATGGAAAAGAGATGCAAACAGCAAAAATTAACCCGGCCATCGAAACGGAAAAGGGATCATCGGGGAAAATGAAAGTCGGTTTGTATTCAATTACGTATCTGGGATGCTGGTACAAAGATCGGCCGCTAAGCTGGCAAGAAGTGCTTCAGCGGGCGAAAGACTTGGGATTCGACGGGGTTGAATTCGATGCTAAACGACCTCATGCCAATCCTATGGACTGGAGTCAGGATATTCGGAAAGCCGTTGTCGACCGTGCCGGGGAATTGGGGTTGGAACTTCCCGCTTTGTCGGCAAACAACAATTTTGCCAGTCCTCTCCCTGAAGAACGGGAAGCGCAATTGTTGATGGTTAGAGAACAGATTAAATTAGCCGCAGACTTAGGTTGCAAAGTGTTGCGGGTTTTTGCCGCATGGCCGGGGATTACTTTCAGGGATGGCTGGGCGTCGTACGATGAAGCACGCAAAGAATGGGATAACGATTGGCCGGGTATTCCCAAATTAATTCGTTGGAATTATATGAGAGATTGTATGGCGGAAGCGGCAAAAATGGCAGAAGACCACGGAGTTGTTCTTGCTTTGCAAAACCATGCTCCGCTCATTCAAAATTGGCGTGACGCCTATAAAGTAATCAAGTCGGTCGATTCTCCCAATCTCAAAATGTGTTTTGATCTTCCACCTCAGGAAGATGATAAAGAAAACATCACTACCTGTCTGAATACGATTGGAGATTTGGATGTTCATTTTCATTACAATGGCGAATTAGAGAGGCTACCGAATGGGAAAATTGCTGTTATTCCTTCCTTCGCGTATCCTTCGATTTACAATTATCCGTTTCTCATCCAGGAATTGACGCGTATCGGTTACAAGGGTTACCTAAGCTGGGAATTGTGTCATAATGTACTTGATGCCAAAGGGAAACCGGGAACGCTCAAAGAAGTGGACGAACAAACCGTAATGGCTTTGGAATACATGCGTGGCTTGGTTGCCGATGCTGAAAAAAGTATCGCTGCAAGTCCGCAAGCGAAAAAATAAAATGAATTTGAAACAGTATTAAAATTACTTACAATGGAAACAGTTCAAACGACGTATTTAGGGAATCTCCGCACGCAGGCGGTTCATTTACAATCAGGAACGACTATCATTACTGATGCGCCCACCGATAATCACGGCAAAGGCGAATCGTTTTCTCCTACCGATTTATTTGCAGCATCGTATGCCAGTTGTGCATTAACGATTATCGGGATTGCTACGCAAACGCACGGGTTCAACATTGATGGCGCCGTAGTTAAAACAACGAAAATCATGGGTGAAAATCCCCGGCGTGTCGTGGAGTTGAAAGTAGATTTCACTTTCCCTGCAAATAATTACAGCGAAAAGGAACGGGCGATTATCGAACATTCCATCAAGCATTGTCCCGTCAGGAACAGTTTGCCGTCTGAATTGAGCGTCATACAAACCGTTACTTATCTCTCAATGACGTAGCCCCTTCCTTCCCTATCCCCGCGGAGAGAGGGAAGGAGAGAAGATTTCTCATTTCACCACCCGTATCGTCCCGCTTACGCTTCCTTTGATAATATACACCGAACCCGGCAGGGAGGTAAACGGCACCTCGATGGTACCGGCATCTTTCAAGGCAGCATAGAGTTGAACGCCCGCCACCGAATAGATGGTGATCATTTCCCTGTTTGCGCTTTCGATTCGCAGGGTGTTGTTAATACTGTATGCATAAAACGACGAATGATGAACCGGGTCAATGGCTGTCGCCGACCGGTTGACGATGATGGGCACTGTCAGCAAATCGGTCTTGATCGTAGAATTATCGTTTAAAAGAAAATTCAAATTCATGATCGTTGCCTTGTAGTTTCCATTGGAAGTACTGTCGTCCACAACATAAGCAATATCCATAATTTTCCGGTAGGAGGTCGATACCGTAGAACTTTTCAGTGCACTAGGGTTGATTTGTATCAACCAGGTATTATCGCCTTCGTAGGTATACGACAGGGAGAAACTGCCCGATAGCTCGGAGGATAAGGCAGTCAGCTGTTCATCCAGCGTCATGTTGCTGGGAAAATGAATTTCGAACGAGCCTGTCAGTGTGGCATCGCTTGGAATAGACAAATTCAAACCAAACGTACCTTTGCCGCTCGCACCCACCCGCGACGTACTGTCCGACACTACCAAAGGAATACCGGCGGCGTCCTGCGTCACGTTCATTGTTTGCTTCGTCACTCCTGTTCCGCTTACCGTGATAACCGCCGCTCGTTGCGTAGTATCTACATTGGCCGCGGCAGAGACGGTAATGGTCCCGTTGCCTGAGCCCGAAGGTAGAGAAACCGTAAGCCAGGAAGCACTGCTGCCAATGGTCCAGTCGGTGTTGGTTGTAATCGTAAAGGTATTCTGTCCGCCGGGGGCAACAAAACTCAACGAATCGGGGGCTATGGACAGCACCGGGTCGGCGGCATCCTGCGTCACAGTCATCGTTAGCGGCGACACTCCCGTTCCGGTGATGGTGATCGTTGCCGTTCGTTGAGTAATCGTTGGATTAGCATCGGCTGTCACCGTAACGCTTCCGTTGTTGGAACCCGAAGCAGCCGAGAAAGTAAGCCACGAGGCATTGCTGCCGACGGTCCAGTTGATGTTGGATGTAATTGCCAAGCTCTTCTTTTCGCCGGCCACCACAAAGTTCAACGAAGAAGGCGATATGGACATGGAGAGCGGAGCGCGGGTGACAACGACCGTATAGGTTTTTGTGGTCGTCCCGTCTTCGGCAGTCACAACCAGATCGAAATTATTAGCGCCAATGCTCAAATACTTCATTCCCGTTCCGGCAACGGTCGCTGCCGAGTCGTTAGTCGTAGCCGACAAGGTGACGCTGGGTGTTCCATTGGAAACACTTGCCACATATTGAGTTACGCTCGGACTGAATGCCGGAGTCAACGTTCCCTGACTCACCGTAAGAGTATCCAGGTCGGCATCGATATTCAATGCATGGACGACACAGGCTGCCGTTTTACCTCCATCTTCCGTGGTGACGGTAATGGTTGCAGTTCCCCTGTTTATAGCGGTAACCAAGCCGGAAGCAGAGACGGTGGCAATCGCTCCGTCGCTGCTGCTCCAGCTAATGTTCGGGTTGGTAGCATCGTCGGGGGAAATCGTAGCAGTCAATTGCTTGGTTTCATTGATCGATAAGCCGGTTTCCGTCGTATCGAGGCTAACGCCGATAACATCAACAACCATCGAATGAAAATCTTTCCAAACGTCGGCACCGGCATAGTCCGTTTGGGTGCCCGAAGGTACATGCAGGGTGCAAGCCGAAATATTGATTCCGGAAAACATCCCGCTTGTCCCTGATAAATTCAAAGGTGTTTCCCAATAGACATACATATCCGTCAGATGATCGCATCCCCAACCGAAAGTATTATCTCCCATGGATGTGACCGAATTGGGAATGGCAATGGCGGGAAGACTGCTACATCCGCTAAAAGCAGACTTTCCAATCGATTCTACCAAGTTGGGAATGAGCAGGGATGTCAAATGGCTACAGCCGGAGAAAGCCTGATCTCCAATCGACTTTACCGAATTGGGAATAATGATTGACGTTAAATGGTTACAGTTTATAAAAGCGCCGTTATCGATAGTGCTTACCGAATTCACTATTGAAAATGAATCGTCTGTTTTTCCCGCAGGATAAGCAATCAATGTCGTCAGGTCTTTATTGTAAAGCACGCCTTCATACGAGGTGTAATTCGGATTTCCTCCCCCTATATTAATTTCCGTAAGATTTGAGCAGGAACCGAACGCATTACCTCCAATGGCCTTGACGGCATCAGGAACCGTTACCGACAGGATAGTCGCATTATTGGCAAAAACATCCTGCCCGATTTCCGATATACCCAGGGTGTCGGGAATGATCACATCGCCGCCTACGCCCAAATAGGCTATCAATACATGGTTGTCGTCCACTTCAAAATCGGTACTATCGACATGAACTGTGCAGGACGCAGCGATCGAAGTTCCTTTAACGGTAGCAAATATCGTTGCCGTCCCTACCGTACTCCCGGCAGTCACCAAGCCGGTGGAGGAAACGGTGGCTATCATAGAGTTGCTTGTCCAAGTGATGTTTTTTTCGGAGGCATTGGCCGGTTCAACGGTCGCATTCAGTTGAAAGCTGCGCTTGATATACAGATAGGTTTCGGTTTTATCAAGCGAAACCGCTGTAGGATCCGTCTGCTCATCAATAGTCGAAAATTTGCCCCAAACCGAATCTGTCTTATACCTATCAGTCAGACCCGTTGGAACATGCAGACCGCAACCGGAGGTAGTAACCTCATCAAAGGCGTTATCGCTTACCAATACAACTTCCGGGCTTTCAAGGCTCCAATAAACATTGATGTCTTTCAGGTAGCCGCAGTAAGCAAAAGCCTCGTCTCCGATAGTTGCTACGGAGACAGGAATCACCACTGCGTTCAGCTGCCCACTGTAAAAAGCAGAATCTGAAATTGCTGTTACAGCATCAGGAATAATAAATAAGGAATTTCTTCCGGAAGGATAGTCAATCAGCGTTTTTCCATCTTTACTGTAAAGTACGCCATCGACCGATGAATAGTTCGTATTGCTTGCGTCAGCATTAATGGCCGTAAGGTTGTTACACCAAATAAAAACCCCCGTTCCAAGCGACGTTACCGACGCCGGAATCGTTACGGATGTGATGGCCGTATTGTTTGAAAAGACATTATCACCGATTTTCGATATACCCAGGGTGTCGGGAATGACCACATCGCCGCCTGCGCCGTGATAACCGATCAATACATGGTTGTCGTCCACTTCAAAATCGGTAATTTTAACCGTACAGTTCGCCGTTTTGCTATTATCCATGGTGGAAGTTACGGAGATAGTCGCTGTTCCGTTGCCGACAGCAGTAACCAAACCCTTAGTAGAGACCGTAGCCACATTCTTGTCGCTGCTTGACCAGGTTACGTTCCTGCTGATGGAATTGGCCGGCAAAATGGTATCCGTCAGTTGCACTGTAAGACCAACCGAAGTATAAACAACGCTTTTATCAAGAACCACTGCCGTAACATTGGTTGTTTGCGCTACTATATTTGCAAAAAGATCAGCCCAGTCACTGTTGTTAGTATAAGTATCTATTACATCCGAAGGGTCTGCCGGGACATACAAATTAGCTAAATGACTGCTGCCGCTAAACACGTCCGCTACACTGCCGGATATAGTTACATCGCTGGTGGGATCGGCCCAATTAACAAATACATCCGTTAAATTTTCACACTGAGTGAAGGATCCTTCGCCGATTATCGTTACTGATGCGGGTATCGCGAGGGAATGCAGATTTCCACAAGCCTGAAAAACGCTGTCGTCAATTGCAACGACTCCTTCGGGAATACTAACGGAGGTGATAGCCATATTGTTTTTAAAGGCAGAACTCGCAATTTCCACTATTCCCAAGTTACCGGGAATCACCACATCGCCGCCGGTCCCATGATAGGCGACTAATACGCCACCGGTTACATCAAAATCAGAGCTTACAGCGTCGTCAGCTACCGCACTAAAACCCTTTCCCTGCCATAGAATAAAGCTAAGCAGGAAAAATAACACTAAATCAAATTTTTCCTTTTTCATTTATTTCTTTTGTTTGTTTATGCGTAACTCGTTCACTGGATAGCAGACCGGAGCGGTCCGTTGCCCTTGCATCATCATCGGCAGTGTGAAAACCGAAATGATTCGTAGTAATTGCTTTTTCATAATTCCTGAAACTATCGTCCTGTCGCAATCCCTAAAGCAGAGGATAATTCATAAAAACAGAATGCTTGGGACTTAAACAGGCAACAAAAGTAATAATTTATTGTCACTTTTGCAAACATAACTGCTTAAAAATTTCTTTCCAATAAACGACGAACTCATCCGTTTATCCCAGATCCCTGTTTATATATAACGAAGGGAGGATCGGCTTTTCCTGCCGAAAATCGCGGTCCTTTGATTTGTGCCGGTTCCGGCGCCGGGTTGCGCATAGACTATAATACGCTATTTATCCTGCATTAAATGAATATATGAAAAAATAAAATGTCAACGTGTAATAATTATTACATAAAAAATTAATACCTTTGCCGAAAAATTGGAAACAGTTTTTATATAAAAAAATCAAATTGTTTAACGCATGAAAGAACTAATTGAAAAATTAAACAAACTGAACCATGAAGCCGAATTAGGTGGAGGGGAATCGCGCATCGCTAAACAGCATGCGTCTGGGAAACTAACTGCGAGGGAAAGAATCGATTTATTATTAGAAAAAGGTACTTTCGTCGAAGTTGACAAATTCGTAACTCACAAATGTTATGATTTTGAAATGGAAAAACAACGTCCCTACGGTGACGGCGTTGTGACTGGTTACGGTCTCATTGGCAACCGTACGGTTTTTGTTTTTGCACAGGATTTTACTATTTTTGGAGGCTCCTTATCCGAAACTTTTGCCCAAAAGATTTGTAAGATCATGGATATGGCAATGAAAGTAGGAGCTCCGGTTATCGGATTGAATGATTCCGGAGGTGCTCGCATTCAGGAAGGCGTCCGTTCACTGGCGGGATATGCTGAGATTTTCCTCAGAAATTCGCTGGCATCGGGAGTTATTCCTCAAATCAGTGCGGTCATGGGACCGTGCGCAGGTGGAGCCGTTTATTCTCCGGCACTCACCGATTTTATCCTAATGGTTAAAGAAAGCAGCTACATGTTCATTACGGGGCCGGATGTAGTAAAAGCCGTCACCCAGGAAGATGTAACTAAAAACGAATTGGGTGGTTCCGATATTCACATGAGTCGTTCGGGAGTTGCCCATTTTTCGGCTGACAACGACATCGACTGCATCTTAAAAATACGGGAATTGATGTCATTCCTGCCCAATAACAACATGGAAGAACCTCCATTTGTTCCGACCACCGACAGTCCTACTCGGGTCGATCTTTCGTTGAATACGTTGATTCCAACGAATCCCAATCAACCCTACGACATCAAGGATCTGATTATCTCGGTAGCCGATGATGAAAATTTTCTGGAAGTACAGGAAGATTATGCCAAAAACATGGTAATCGGTTTCATCCGTCTAAACGGGAAAACCATTGGAGTGGTAGCCAACCAACCGTGCGCTTTGGCAGGAACGCTCGACATCAACGCATCGGTAAAAGCAGCTCGTTTTGTTCGTTTCTGCGATGCTTTCAACATTCCCATACTCACTTTAGAAGATGTTCCGGGTTTCCTTCCGGGCGTAAATCAGGAGTATGACGGAATCATCCGTAACGGAGCCAAACTGCTATACGCTTACTGCGAAGCAACGGTGCCAAAAGTAACGATCATTACCCGTAAAGCCTACGGTGGCGCTTACTGTGTGATGAGTTCCAAACATATCCGGGGAGATATCAATTTTGCTTATCCTACAGGCGAAATTGCTGTAATGGGCGCTGATGGCGCTGTAAATATTCTTTTCCGCAAAGATATCGTTGATGCCAACGATCAGGATGCAAAACGGAAAGAATTACAGGACGACTACCGCGAAAAATTTGCCAATCCCTATCGTGCAGCCGAATTGGGTTATATTGATGAAATCATCGAACCTTCCGTAACCCGTTCACGCTTGATCCGTAGCTTTGAATTGCTTGCCAACAAACGGCAATCCAATCCACCGAAAAAACATTGTAATTTACCATTGTAAAGTAAAGATATGATAAATAAAGTTTTAGTAGCCAATCGCGGCGAAATAACC
>Ga0123357_10002432_pt1 | contig 20782 bp, 10 predicted proteins | sample TergutEmb28metaG_FD_89873 | JGI IMG/M metagenome (GOLD analysis project Ga0123357, IMG submission 89873) | Embiratermes neotenicus P4 segment gut microbial communities from Petit-Saut dam, French Guiana - Emb289 P4 | ecosystem: Host-associated > Arthropoda: Insects > Digestive system > Gut ... | reverse complement strand
CATGTTTCGGACATTAATATATCCATCATCAGGAGCTTGCGACTATTCTGTTGAATTACCACATTGGTCGTATTGTTCTTGGTTCGATGTGTGTTGGAGTTTCTGTGTGGTTGGGTTGGAGTGTTATCCGCGTTGCAGGCTTCAGCCTGCAACACGGATATCACGGATACCACTCCAACCCAACCACACCGAAACTCCAACACACATCGAACCAAGAACAATACGACCATTGTGGTAATTCAACATAATAGTCGCAAGCTCCTGATGATGGATATATTAATGTCCGAAATATGCTGAGCACATAAGAAGTGAAATAAAATAGCAAGTGACATCAAGTTGGTCTTCCATTCGTCAACTATCGTAATTTGACATTTATTCGTGATTTCCGACTTAAAGCTGAAATAAGGACACAAGGGAACAAGTGATCTTTTCATTTCCATAAAATTGTGACATTCCTACAGTACTTAATAAAGCTAAAAAATCGGTTTCAGACGCGTTAGTGTTCACATTAAATTATGCGTAGCACTGAACTTTAGTTGGCTAGCTTCATCTAACGTGTTATGGAGTTTGGCAATTTTTGTGTTAACTTCAGGGTGACCGGAACATGAAAACGATTTTTAGAGTACTTTTCCTTTCTCTTCTCTCTCCATTTCAAATATACAAATTAAATTAGCGATACAATTTGTCCTAAAAGAGGGGCCGGGGAGATAAAATAATGTAACGTGACTTGCTAGTCGTCGAGCGCCCGGCATGTTATAAAATGATGAACCTTGTACCGAGGGAATACAACAAATGAATTTTGTGCGGTCGTGGTAATATCCATATCAGTGGTGTCCATTTTATAGTACTGGCTCAGTAGATCATTTAGTATTAAACGTTTCTCCATGTACTTGAATCGCACAATGTTAGAAAGATTATGTAACCAGTGTCACTTATTTAGAGTCTTGGTAGCTTACAAGACCCTCTGTTAATAGCATAATAGTAGCAGGTAAAGTTGTTCCTCAGCCAGCCGTAAAGACAAATAGGGAAGATAAATTATAGTGCCGCTTTTCTTAATAATTTCGGCGCTAGAGGAAGAAAGTGGTAAGTTTCACGTCCTGGCCGCTTTATCTCAGAGGAGGGAGTGCGGTACCCGTTGAATAAAAGACTAGTTGTACACCAGAGCCGGGTTGTACAAATCTTTTGCGTTTGCCGGAAATCGAAGAGTTCCTCGGACTTCCAACTCGTAGCCTACCCCCTATACCAACTGCGTTCTGCCGACTCACAAAGTGGTAGTGAGGAGCAGATGTATTATACTGCTTAGCTGTGAAGTTAAGTCTAAATTTTCATGTGAAGAGGACAAAATAAAACAAATAGAAAATAATAGGAAGAGCTTGGGGGCTGGATAGGAGAAAGAATTGGAATGAGTGAAAGAATATGGAATGACTGTGTGAATTGGTTTAAACTGGCTCAAGATTGGTTTCACTGGCTGGCTTTTATGAAGACGTTAATGAATCTTCAGATTTCGAATTAGTGCTTAACTTATTGACGAGCTCCTCATTTATGATTATCTTTGAGTTAGGTTATCTTATTTCTCTAATTCATTGTTTGGTAGTCGCGGGCGCTATCAGATGTGCGACAGCTTTGTTGTAGGCTGGGCGCTAAAGCTGAAGGCTTCTAGAAACTTCTACTCTGCTTGTCACGGCCTGCGGTTCTTAACACGGAAGGGGACCGACCCTTCTGGTGGTTTTCTTGCATTTCTCCATAAAACAGGCTGAAACCCAACGCCTTGTTTTACTCTAGTCGTTATTTAATAATATATGAAGCGAGTTTTCCATGCACATAAACACACACACACAATTTCTTGTGTTTCAGTTTACTAATTTCAGAACTGCGCTTGCCCCTTATGTCTGCATAACACCCACATGAAGCCTTTTTTCATTGTCTCAACTCAGGTGACAAAATCCACGTTGTTTCAATAATATACTTTTTTCGTATACTTGTATATATTGCCGTACAGTCTGGTATCATATAGATTATCTACAAATATTTCTGCCGTATAAAAATTAAACCCTTTACATTCAGCGTGCACAAAAACCAGCTTTTCTGACAAACTTCATTCAGCGGATTCTCTCTGGAGCTGTTCAGCTGCTGCGAAAGTTCGTCCATTTTACATCCTGATCGTTTATTACCATATCCACAAAACTCACTTTTGTGCCTAATCCCATCGTGTGCGATGAACTGCATATTTTAAAGTCTTATTTTTGTAACGCCCGTCTTAAGGTGATCGTCCACTCTAAGCATAAATTTTCAAAGTGGTTTCTTACCGTCAGGTTTAGTAATAAAAATTCATCATTACATTGATATCACGTTTCTGCCGCAATATTGAGAAATGATGAGGGACGGTGATAAACGCAGTGTGAAACAAAACAGTTAAGGAGTTAGTTCCATACACACTTTGCATATTAAATGACGCCTGTTTAATGTGTTGCATTTTAGAACGTGTCGGTTTACTATTTATGTACACTTTGAATATTAACAAAAGTATATATGCATATGGCTACCATCAGTACAAACATTCATATAGTGATCCTCTGGGCTATTACCGGGGCTAATTACAACACGGCTCTGTTAGGAAGGTGACATCCGACTGTGTGGATATTTGACACCTTTCCCTGTATTGCTCTGTGATAAACTCAGACCTCTGCTCAAAATATACGGGATTCATGAATGAGAGTACAAGCAGTCACATCATTGCGCGGATCTGTTAACAGACGGTTAACATACTGCACCAACATTTCCGCATGTGGTGCGGAGCAATACTTTGTGTCACTTTTACATAAAGTTTGTGTGATTTATATGATGCAGATATCCACTGTTTATTTAAAACGTATATCTTGTGTTAATTTCCAATCAAAACGTATACTTATCCGTTAGAGAAATAATTGTACGTGTGTTAAAATGAGGTGTAACACACACATAAATCTGCTGGGTTTGTCAGCAGAATGATGTGAAAATTCCCCATTACAACCTTTAATATATCTCTCGACCAATTTATTAATATATTGCCATCCGCGGCATTTAATGTTTTATAGAAGCGATCTGCGATTAATAGTTTCATCTGAAAACGTTTCTGCTTGGACCATTGAAAATTAAAGCGGCAGGCCAGACATTTTTGTGGTGCCCAAATAAAGAAGAGCTTGATGCTAAACATCTGAAGCATTTAAATCCCGTGGTAACTGCAGTAATAACGGTTGGTAAAAGATAAATATTTCATGCTTATTTATGTTTTAGATTCGTCGGTTTTTTTAGATCTGATGTGAAGAGATCCCTTGGGCAATGTAGGCATAGGAGGGATAATATGTTAAAATATATCTTTATAATGTGGAATATGAGATTTTTACAGTTACAGCTACTGCTCTGTTGGTGATTTGTGGCTTATTTTATGATGCTGCCAGTACACCAGGTTACATAACGAAGATGGTAGGACGAGTCGTGAATGATGAGTTGAAAATGAGTAAGACGTTTCTGTAGCTTAATCTAGGTACTGATGCAGAATTCTACTGAAGGGACTGAAGAAGAACACGATAAAGTAGCTCAGCATAGGTAATTAAAATCCAACACCTTCCGAATGCAAGGCTGGAGCATTTCTGCTACACCAATCGGCTGCGTAATAGCTTGTATGAAAAAATTAATTATCGTGGACTGCCATCAGGTGGATCAAGAATGGGACCCAGTGGCGGATAGGACATAACAAAACTTGTTACGAATGGTAGAAAAACAGTTTAAGGAAAGAGAATTTGGCTAAATTTTAATGGGAGAATTAGAAAAATTGAAACTGGCATAGATGTGTGTAGAAGCCAAGAAGAAAATTGGTACAAAAATGTTTTTAGAACAAATAATTTTAGAACGGGGCTGTACGATAAGGTTTACCTGTCGTTTTTAATCAAAAGAATTAATTGTTATGGTATTGCAAACTGAAATACAAATTAGACTGTTATCTACATATTTGTGCACGGAAAGAAGTAAAATATTATGGCTGCGAGCAGGGTTGTGGATGTAAGGAGGGTTAGGAACAGTATTTTCGGAGGGGAGGTGTCACTTTTGTTTAGCAGATGGGGACACCAAACATATAATTTTAAAATGTTCATGAAAGAAAATATGATTAGAATAGCTCGTTTGTAAGAAGTGGCTGAAATAAACGAAGAAGCACCAAATTGGAAAGCGTGAACTTGTGGAATTGTAAGAATATCTAAAAAAAATTGCTAAATACCCTTGAAAATTAAATTCAAATGGGGAATTAAATTGCGATTAGCATTAGACTTGCATGAGATAAGAGGCGAATAAAACGAGGAATTAGAGTTTTGCTATGAAAAATGTAATGAGAATGTCGGAATTGCATTAATTTGAAGAAGGCGAGCGTGTAAGAGAGAGAAGAGGTAAATTCGTGGAAAAAATAGTAACGAATGTGAGATCCGTATAACTCCGGTGTTAACACTGGCTCAGCTACATGTAAATTCTATATACGACTTCTTAAATTATTATTGTTATTATTATTATTTCTCGTACAATGTACTACTTTATTACAAACACGATACAGCACATTTTCTACGTAACTGGAATTGCCAAATACACTTCGCACGGTGGTAATTTCCACGCTAAATCCTAAGGCCCTGAAATCCGTATGACATTCATATGCTTACGGAACGGTAGCAAGCTGCAGCGTGACAATTACAGAAACAAGTACTTGTTGACAATTCCCCACCCCCACCCCCACCCCCACCCCCTTTGAGTTATTACATGGTAAACTGTTCCCTTTGATCATCGGCCTTAGCTCTGTGCTTTACATGAAGTGTCGCTTGTGTCCGTAAGAGGTTTGTTTAACACCCTACATCACCATAGTTAAGTTCTGCTTTCCGGATAAGTTACAACACAGGCACACGTTGTTTGAAAATAAACACTTTCGATAGGTACTTCCGTCTGAGACTTCTTTGAATATCGTCACTATTTCAGTGGGCAAAGTGGTCATTATAATTACCGTATTTGTTGTATGTTCGGCAGTTTCGGGATCGAAAGAATGTACTGGCCTGTATCTTGTCCTTCTTGGATACTATTTATTCGTTATTTATTTCAGCTGAGTTAATAATCTCAGTGTAATGAATTTTATTGAATTGTAAAATTATTATTGTTATTATTATTATTATTATTATTATTATTATTATTGGATATTGTTGACCAATACAGCCTACCACATTTGCTGATAATAACCGAAAAATATCCGCTAAACTCCCGCCATCTCTGGTAATATTTTTGTAATGCTTGGTAGGAATCTGTTTTCCTATACTTCACTTTCACGGGTTACAAATAATAACCCCAGTAAGCATTCACTTCCTTGACAAACATGTCTATTTGTTAACTCACCTACCCGTGATATCCCTTAGCTATACGGCGTAGGTACTTGTATTGAGAAGATGTGAAAACGAGTATCGTGGTTATTACGAGGCTGTCGACTAAATGTATTCCGTAAAGAAGAACTCACATATGCTTCTGCCTTATAATGCCACGTGGCCAGTTTATTATAAATATTTTGTTTTTCTACATGCATTTCGGCAAAACCACTGACGTTAATTAGTTGCAGGATGTTGCACACGACGTTACAAATAACCAAAAACATGATTTTATGTCTGTATTTTTCCTTCTTTACCAGGCACCTAGCAAAATTTGATTCTATTAAATAGAAGCTTAAATTGCATTAAGTAAATTTATCCTGCACATTGGTAACAAACGTGATAGAAAATTTAATTGATGTGTCACTACAATCATCTTACAGCCCGGCAAAGAAAAACCTGTAGCTACTCTATTCAATCAGGTACTTTTTATGTTAAAAAAAAAATATATATATATATATATATTAAGCCACATGCCCGCAATGCAAATGGTTGCTATAATAATAAAACGTCACTCCACAGACTCTTTCGTTGATCATATCTTTGTTCTTACATCAACCAAAGCATCAGTTTCACTTTTAGAACGCCAAAATCTGATCTAAATACTTTGTATTATACGATCAATGCTCAACTGTTTCTTCAGCCTCAGTGCGGAAGTAACAGTGAGTATCGCCTGTCTTATTTATTCGATGACAGGAACTACCCAGGAGAGAAAAACTTCTGACGCGTTCTAGTAAACATTGTGATCAATGAACACTGGTAACCTTGCTGAATCGTAGTAACAAAGATGACCGTAGGGATATTTGTAAGGTTCATTGGCAAGGTAAGAGTGGTAACCAGATAATCAATGGTCACGTCAGTGAGCATCGCAGTCATGTTAACAAAAATAATATTAGCAAATAGCAAACTGGTAACATTGGTAAGAAGAAAGGCAACCACGATAGCGCTAGTAACCATAGGTGTCAGAAATGTAAGCAGGACTTTATTTATATTGCTTATAACGTTTGTCAAATTTTTTACAAGCTTCAGTTTTCGCCAAAGAATTTACTAAAAAGCGCGAATACAAAATTTCACGAAAAACCGTACGGCGGTAGTCGCGCTGTTCTACGCCGACTGACGGACTGACGGACGGAGAGACGGACGAGTCGAAGATAACAAAGAGTCGCTTTTAGCAGTTCCTTTGTGGATAAGACTAAAAACTGCTTCTTCTCCACAAGCCCAACGCGCACCTCGTAGAGAACACAATCCGGTGACTCTAGATGCCTTGTCAACCAGGGTGTACCTCACTCAGCTACTCTTTCTAACAACGTTACTCCACGTGTGTGTGTATATATATATATATTTTACATACATAGGCGCTGATGTATATAATTGTAATAATGATATATAGGTAATATTATATGACTTTCAAAGAAATACGGGGGCGGAGAAATTAAATTAATACGCTGAAAATAGGCTTCCGATAGAAATTGTAGTCCTATCGATAGCACCGTCTGCCTTTAGGTTCGATTTTCCACCAGTATGTGCTTTAACAGTGTTTCCGCAAATCTACACTAGCTCGACAGTTAAGTAGAGGTATTCTGTTTAGATCAGTAGTGTGGACAGTACAGATAAAAGGCTTCCATGCAGTACCCTCCGCATTTCCTTTCTCCTAGCCTGCTTCTTAGGCGACCGGTCTTACAGTGCACAAGAGCTTTATGCCAAGGTCTATTTGGGTTTAATTTTTTTTTTCCGTTTTTGCTAGTGTGGTTACTATATAGCACCACGGCTGTAAATAATAATAATAATAATATAACATAAAAGGAAATATAATTTATAAAATTGTTATAATACGAGTAAATGTGAAATATAATTATTTAATTATTTCAGTGTATTATTACAGCTAATTTTAACGATATCCCGGGCAAATAAAGAGAGCTTTCGGTAGTACTTTTACTGTACCTGATGGTTTTAACTGTTCTGTTATAATTGTAAAATTTTAGGAATACAATAAACGTTGACAACAACATGGCACTTATATGGTTTACACTGTGAGTCAAGGAGTAATTCCCAAGCGGGTTTCGCCGCAATTTTATTTTTATGTTTCTTCACTTATGACTAGTTATTTGCTACATAAATTCTAAGATTCGACTCAACTCATCCGTTCCTGTGTTGTTTTTTTTTTAATTTCTGTCATTCTGCTAACTATCGTAACGACTCACAGGAGGATTTGTGATCTATTGGAAACCGATGGACAGAGCATTTCTTTATGTGGTTTGATCGACACGGTCTAGAACTCAGTAACTCAGGACGAAATTCCCACGTTGTAAGTGACTGTATCACTCTCAGAAACACAGCAAAGGCTCAAGCTTCTAAAACGCGAGACATTTTTGCTTACAGTCTAGCACTTACTTTTGTCATATCACCAAATTTCAGATCGTCTTCTGTAGAATACGTGTGGTACCCGTGCCAGAATTTTTGGCATCTTAATTATACCAGGTTTTACGTCCGTTTGGATTGTGATGTGGAACTTATTTGAGTATTATACTGTGTGGATGTGAGCCATACAGCATGGACTTTAAAAGCGGAGATAGAAAGGACCTTCGTGTCATCGGTAAGGCAGCCGTCTTCCACACAACGCCATGCCAAAACAGAGTCTACAGAATAATCTAGCCAGAAAATGTGCATAAGAATAATTAATAAAAAACAAATAAACATAAAGAAAACTAGTTATTTAAATAGCCTCTCATGATTTGTGCACTGTAAATGAACTGCAGTTAAAAGAAGTGACAGTACCTCATACATTTTGTAGGCTACAACTAAACGTCAGGTACTGGTGTTTACCTTATATAATAAACCCTCAGGTATCATATTCTTAGCAAAATTTATTTCTGCGTGAAAGAAGGAAGAATAAACAATCGCAACAAAGGTTCTCCTTTCTATTTTAGAAATTCAGTGTCCAGGCGAACCACCACGTTTTGACGGGAAACACATTCCAACAAATGTGTTTTGTAAGTACTATTAATGCTTGTCCCATTTAATAGCACCCAGCACTGGCTGGTAGCATTTCGTATAGACCGTTGATTAGATGACTGGATTTCTCGTAGCACTCCACACACAAACTGGATGCATTTAGTCGGAGAGTAAAGCAAGCCAATTACGTCACATGCCTTATTTCTTGGTAAGTCGCTCTGAATTTGGTATAATGTAGCTGCCTGTTTAGTGCTGCTAAAAGTAACTATAGAACTTCTCCCTAGTTTCATGGGAAACTCAGTGTCGAACCACGAAATAAGATGTGTCACTAAATTGGAGAGTTTATCAACACAGTGTATGTTATAGCAAACTCCGAGCACACGGGAGAGAAAAAAGCAGAAAACCTTGATGTTACTAATGTACCTGTAACAAAATTCTACCTCTTTTGCTGTAATTTTGGTTTAGTTATACCTGTCCATCCTTAGTTAATAGTTGTAAACATATTTCAGAACTGAATTATACGTAAGTCAGTTTTGACTTCCAGGATCGAAAATAAACTCTCGAATAAAACAAATTAAACTGCACCAAAAATGCGAAAAATTGTTGTAAACTCGTTTATGGATATCTTATTGAAATCATAAGATTTTAGAAATGCAGGTCTATGTACATTCATGACAGGAGAATAACTACTTTCCTTCAGTGACAAAGATAAGAAATCACTGTCTACTGATAAATATGTCTGCGAAAATAATTTCACTTTAACAACAAATTCAATATTTAACCATTAATAACATGCGACTAAAATTTCTCATGCTCTTGAATATTATTTTTTACCAGTTAACCACAAAGTAAAAATTGCTACGACCAAGCTTTGTCAAAAAAATGGCACATGATTTAGTCCGGCTGTTACGAAAACGTCGGTAGCGTGTACTTAAGTTTTACATTCTTATAATAAAAACCAGCGAGATGCACTATTTCTCAAATTTATTTTTGATAAAGAACTCTACCTGTTTCGGACGGATCTACTGTCCCTCGCGTGGAGTCTCAACACTGTATACACAGTAACAGATATTTGTCATGTTAGTTATGTTGACTGTCTTCTAGCGAGGTCAGGATTTCCAATTTGAGAAATAGTGCATCTCTTTGGCTTTTATTATGAGAATATATCACGATGCACGGTCCTCTGAATGTCAAATTAAGTCTTTCGTTTTGAATACGGAATGTAAATCATCCTAATGTGCACAGCCACGAAATTTACAGTAAACAGACTAATTAATAATATTACTATTAAACACAACTATATGTATTTTATAACAATATTCTGTAAACAATAAGTATAGTTGTGTTTGACGATAATATTATTAGTTGGTCAGTTATACTACGTAAAAATAAAAACATATATCCTATTGAAATGAAAAATAATAAACAGTTTCCTATTAAACTTTATTAACAATTAAGTTTCATCAGATAGGTTTAAAATGAAATGAGGATGGACACTATTTAGATAAAATATTTATAATTACTTGAATGTCGTAAATTAACTTTGCATCCTGTAGAAATTATTTTAGAATATGTATTCTTATTTGAAGCATTAGATGTTAAGTGTCAGTAGGTTGGTACCGATTCAGACTCACTATATGTTGCACAAATACCTCTGTGAAGTGTGTCTGTCTGTGTGTGTGTGTCGACACATGAGTATCAACTAGAAGCACTGGCGCACAGGCCTGCACCCCTGTTGGTCGTATCCTGCTTGCAATCCACTGTAAAACCGTTGTAAGTTGATATCGAGAAAAGACGTGAGGATAGAAGTATATTTCAAGCACAAACATTGTCATCGGACATAAAAAGTATGCAGTTTTATTTTGTTGTAAAATAATATATGTATGTTGTAAATTTGGGAAGAAATTTTTGGCAATGTCCTGTGTAAAAATATTTATAATACTAAGTAATTTTTCCAATTATTCTCTATTATTTTAGTTTTATTACTTTTAAGTGTTGCCAAAAGAAAAAGTATAGTATAAGTGCAGGAAAGTTTTATGGTATTAAGCATACAAATACGTTTTTAAGTTGGAGAGCAATATAGGGATTTTTGCCTCAGCAGTAAATATGCAATTCTGTAAATTTTATCTCTCTGAAAAGTTATGATGCATAGTCTACAGTTCTTCTACCACCAGTTAAAGTATTGCATATAGTACTATATATGCATATATATGCATATATATGCATATATATGTGTGTATATATGTATGTACATGTGTATATTAAAAGTAAATTGTTGAATTAATTTTTGAATATCAGAATCAAACATTTTTACTTTACATTTACCTTCTGCTACAGCGCAATACATTATTTTGTCTATAGAAAGCCAGTCCACATTTATTCCCTAGAAACTACAAGTAAAGGTGAAGTCGTGTAGTTGTGTAGTAGAACTCAGGCCTAGTGTAATTCCTCGGTACATGATCTGCATTATGAACTTCATATTCGCATGCAATAAATGTATAAAGCGACCACTGTGCCATACCACAGTGGTAAATAGGCCTAATGTCTATTGGCCAGAGGGAATAGGCCTATATATTCATAAAAATATCATCGTAAGTAATCAGTTTCGTTATTCCAATTTATTTTAAGGAAAATCTAGACAAGAGAACGCGTGGTTTAGTCAGTGCACGTTAAGCACAGCCTGCGGCCCGAGGCTGTGATAAAGGACTTGCGGTCGTCCTTGTCAGCAGCAGTGATGGAATTGCGTCTAGTGATTTACATCATACGCAGTTATCATTTCACAATGTCGCAGACTAACAGAACAGAGGTTAGATGACATATATGCGTCCCATGTCGGAGAAAATGAAACAAAATTCCCTGATATGTGAAGTCACTGACATGTAATTTAATTCGTGCAACTTCTGTACGTTCTGTTTTTCTAGAAGATTCCTCCTGACTATAATAAATCCTAATTCTAGCTTGTTGGTATGTATATAAACTACGAGCTGCAAGCGCATTGGTGTTTCAGCGGCTAATTATTGCCGTTGTGAAGGTAAATATTGAATTCGGAGCATTATATTTATAGAGAAAACAATTTCTATGCAAGTGGAATTGCTTTTATATATTAAAAAAATTGGCAAATTTTCCCAACTTCAATAACATTCCGATTAAACATAATAATAGCGTATGAAAGTCTCTCTATTATCGATACAACTGCACCAGTTGTCAGTTACATTGAAAGACTCCAGCTTATTATTAGCTGTTCTTAATATGTCAGTGGAGATCAATAAACTACTCAAGTAACATTATAATAATTCAGAAACACTCGAACAAAATGTTCATTTAACTAGAAGAGTCTGATTAAATACAGTTACATAAAGCTCACTTGCCCAGTAAAACACCAGCTGTCTGTCGCATCAAGAGCTTTCAACTTATTGTGATCATTAAGATATCTTATTCAAACAACCTTTCCAAAAAGAATAATAATAATAATAATAATAATAATAAACTGCAGTTGGGTTGTCACCCAGTGGCAGTGGTTATTTTGCATGTAAACAAAACATGAAATTGGTTACTACTAAATTTAAGTCGGGAGGGTTACATGAGAAGCATGTAGTGGTAACTTGGAATCTTGGGAACCGTCTCAGCATTTGCTTTTAGGCACAGGGAAACCAAGAAAACCCTGTGTCGAGATGGCCGGTCGCAGGATCTTCCGAATACTGACTTCTAGCCAACAGTCCGGCATCTAAAGTAAAAAAGAAAAAAGCAATGCCCACACAGTACAACAAATACACATAAGATAACAATACACACAAGACAACTACAACAATACACACGGTCAACCAACAACAATTACACAAAAGACAACTTACAACTAGCAACAAAACACACGCGACAAATTAGAATTTTATAACATGTACAAAATGTAAAAACGCTCAAGCAAGGGAGTACCGTGTACAGTTTCTTGTAATTGTTTTTTAATCATTAATTCACTCACGCTTTCACCCTAGTCTTTCACTTCTCATCACTTAATATTCCTATAAACCTTTTCCATAAAGATTCGTCTCCAACCCTTCCCTATACTGCGCTTCACCTCATTCCACTTCACTTTGCTTTGTTCACTTCACTTCACTTTATTGCACTTCGCTACACTCCGCGTTAGATAAATTTTAACTTCGCACACTTTCACACAACATTCGAAAGAAATGTTATCTTAATTACAGGCGAGAGACATATATCAATACATATACATATACAATATATACAACAAACTCAATCGTAGCCACTGACACCGGTGAAGCCAATTCCTTATAGCGATATGTCCCATTCATTCAGAAAAGAACCGGGAGCTGCGAGTTATCGGAGAGTTACTATCTTGCAAATTCTCTACCTGCAAGAAATTTCCTGCATTGATGGCTGCAAAATTAGCACATAATACCTAAAAACATGCTCCAGAATCTGATTTATGAACATAAACCGAAGGGAAGCAGATGGAAGGGTCCTCCCTAAAAAGATCAATAGTACAGGCCTCATCATTACGTAATTTCAAACTTCGGCCGCGAGGTTTTTTTGAGAATTGAGCTCTTTTGAGTTGTTACGCAGTGAACGATGTAGGTGATTAATAATATATACTAAAGCATATTTTAGCCGTGTGTATTTGTTGGTTCACTACGTAAGTGTAAATATTCCTTCAATGCACCGATATGGAACATAATACATTCTCGTAACGTATTCAATCACTATTCCACTGGTGCGAGTTAATTTCGTTTCAGGTATTAAAACTTTTGTACATGTTACAACCTACATAATAATGTTTTCCCGCATATTATAATTCTGACTGCAAGGTGTGTACGTTTTACGGGTGATAGTCGCTCAGCCAATCAAGAAATTTCTCACCTTGTACGGATCATAAAGTTTATTAAGAGTGTTCATGGAAAGCCTGCTACTGATTCTACCCGGCGCCACTTGATCTTCCGTATTCTCGAATAATATTTCTGTAAGTTCCAACCTAATTTCGTCTTAGAGCCTACATGAAGGTATGTGGTAAAAACTTTTGTAGGCATATTTCACACTAATAATGCAAACTTTTGACCCGAGAGTCTTCCTATTTATTTATTTACTAGTTATAAGTTCAAGTGGGTTTTTTCGTCTCTTCTTTGTTCGAATCTGCGATATTCTTTAGAATTTCAGCGTAATAAATTATAATGTCTTTCGCTTAATAAATAACTTTCCGAATTTTGTCTTAATTTCGATAAGTGCCTTAAATAGTGAGATCCAGACAGATTAAAAAAAATTCTACAATTATTTTTGCCAAGATTCTTAAGATCTACTCTTGATTAGTGGGATCAAATTAAGTGGTTTTTTAAGAGTATACAAATAGGCCTTATACTTTAGCATACCACTACAAAAATGTAGAAGTGGATTTAAGATTCCATGCATTAATAACAGAGGCATTCATTGGGTCTCAGAACCGGTATATACTTCCTTGAAATTCTTTTTCGCATGATTTCAGGTTTCCGCCGCGAAGTAGATGAGAACTGCGCTCTTCTGGGTTATTACGCAGAGATAAGTGGTAATTTCTTACCGACGTTTCGGGACAATCTATCTGTCCCGTCTTGAGGGGTCAAGGGTGAATTACCATTACTCGCTGCATAACAACCCAGAAGAGCGCAGGTCTCAAGTCCCTACCATTTTTTAGAATAAATCCCTGGTCTGTTCAAGGGGGAGAGCATAAGCAATTTCCTTTCTAAATTATAAAAAAACAAATGAGATCCCTAATTACATTGTTATTTTATTGGTGTTGGTGGCAATGTACAGTAATGAGTAGAAAATGCAATTGTGCTGTACAAGGTAAAGGTAAAGTTGTTTTTATTCACACCATGAACCCACCTGAGAGAGTAGCGGTATAGCTCCCCATATTCTTAATTTCGGCAGTAGCCAGGGGTGAATGATTAGCTTTACACCTCTGGCTACTATACCCCCAAAGAAAAAAAATCTCCCGTACCCATTGCAAAGAAGGCTGGAGGGAGACAGCCAGAGTCCTTGTAAACATTTTGAGGAAGACAGCATTCCTGTGGTGGGCCGGGATAGCTCAGTCGGTATAGCTATTCGCTACGGTCCGGGGATCGAATTCCGTTGGGGACGAGATTTCCTCACCCGTCCAGAATGGCCCTGGGGTCCACCCAGCCTCCTATACATTTGATACCGTGTCTTTCCCGGGGGTAAAGCGGTCGGGTCGTGGTATTGACCACCCACCCCATCTAGCGCCGAGGTTAAAGAAAGAGTATAGATATACCTCTACTCCACCTCTGGACCTTCGTGGCCTGTTATAGGGTGACCTTTACCTTTAGAAAATTCTCGTGACCCTGCCAAGAATCGACCCGCGTTTTTTACGTTGTCCGGCTCGTAGCTTGTTCACTACGCTAGCAACACTAAGCGTGGAAATTTGCCCCACATCCTTCAGTCAACTGCTGTATAAACATGGCTTATGTCTTGTTATTTCCAAAAGTTATTCCAGTATTAAATATCATAAATTCAACAGTAAGTTAATCTGGATTTAGAGAAAGGTGCTTCAGCCGCTGGAGCAATAAGACTGCCGGCATATTTCCCACAGGAGTCATGTATCTCAGTACCATGATGGATACCTTGAAACATGCTCCCACCCCCCACTCTCCCCCTCCCCCCACATCCATCTTCCACTCCACCATTAGTACGAATTGGCAAAATGTCTGCAAGAGTGTATAGGCTTTGTTATGCGCCGCGGGCGATGGAATCTGCAGTTTCATTCCTCCTGACCAACTGAATGTGACAGAGGAAGAAGGGAAGAGAAATATGTTTCTGTGTTGATATAGTACAGATTTAGTAACAGTCCCACGGGATGTTCTTCCAACAGTGTCTCTTAATGGTCTTACACTTTTCGAAACATGCCAAGACAGTTCACTATAGACCTCCTTATAGGCTTGCTAATGGGGTGTGTCGGGTGTGCCGTAGCACTCACTGGTGTTATTTTCTAGGGCAGGAAGATGAAGAAACCCTAATCTGTTTCACTCGGTTTGGGTTAGCACATTACAGAGTGAGAGATAAATATCATGAAAATTTACTGTATATTTCTATACTCCTGATAATAACTACAGTAAACAATTTGATATTTACTTAGTTTTTTACATTTTTATTTTTAAATACAGTTTAATTGTTAATTTATAAAAAGTTTAGTTACGTTCGCATTTCTTTGGTTTGTTTGATGAGTAAAAATAATGTCTTTTATGTTTGAGCCTTCAATAATTTTTCGTATTTTTGGAAAATGAAATATAAAATGCCCTGGGCCCACACTCGAAAGAATTAGTTTACACTGCACTGAAACCTTACTCTACACTAGACAGATTTCAAATACCAGTAACTGTACTCACATATTTGTAACAGCAGCAGATGTGTTACACTCATGAACAGTACCGAGACTTGAGGTAAAAACAGATGCCACAGCAGGCCGACTAAATCAAGTAAGATTCTCAATCAACCGACCAGGTCTACTATACGGACAATGCTCAGAGATTTGTGGAGCAAATTACAGATTCATGCCAATCGTAATTGAAAGCGTATCAACAAATCAATTTATTAATTATCAAAGGAAAGACAGTCATCAGATGACTGAAAGCAAGTAATAGTCTCTTAAACCAGTTCATGATATCTTAGCAAATATCTCTGATGATAAAGGATTAGTTAATTATATAACATCAGAATGTTAAACTGAAATAATCATAAAATATATCCTTTTATACCTCAAATAATACCCATAGAATGAACAAATTCTTCTGTGACAGTAACTGGTGATCACGACCTAGTAATTGCATAATAGGATGGATTATAAATTACTGTATTTCACACCAATTAAGCAACAATACAAATAAATACAACATAAAAACCTCATCCACTACAATTGCAAAGTATAAGAATATTAGGCAGTAACATTCGGAGAGAGAAATTTAATGTGTATAAAATAATTATAAAATATGACGAGAAAGGCAATGTACATATAATGGGCGCGTTCGCGTGACCATTTTTGGGAAGGAAACGCAAGAAATATTAAATATTATGGGTGTGTGACTATTTTTTCGTGTTTTCTGCGCTGAATTTTCATCTTTGGCCTGCCTGGCTGTACCACATTTTTCCACATTTTGTCATAAACGGCACTATTTTCGGGAAAAGTTCTCTAATAAGATGTAATGGTTTGATTTTCGATACAACTTTTGTTTGGAACATTTCTCGTTCTAAGAAGAATTCAGCGAGGTATTATCATAGATGTTCGTACATATTCATTTAATATTCTTGTCAGATTTTTATCAAACTTGGAATTTTCTCGATCGACTGTCGAAAAGTACTCGGGTATCAAGTTTCTTGAAAATCGTTCCGGTAGAACCGAGTTCCATGCGGAATGACACATAGAGACGGACCGAAATGACGAAGCTAATATTCGCTTTTCGTTATTGTGCGAACGCGCCTAAAAACTTAGATGTTGATAATACCTTATTGCATGCATATAACTTGTGCGAATAAAAATTATAGGCATCCAGGAATCTAAATTGAACCATTGAGACAAATTTTAGCAAATAAGAGTCCTCAAAAACACTTGTGACGGCTTATCCCAAATCCGAATTCACCGCTAGGATCGAGCACGGCTAGTAGTACAGATGTCTGCCACTACGATTCGCTATCCGTCGAGTTAGGCGAAGGCGTGCAGGAGGCAGAATTCTCTGCGTTGCAGGTCAGTTGCTGATATTTTTGTGCGTTGGACGTGTGACGAGTCGTTTTTCTAGTGGCTGTACGGAAAGAACTCACATTATTTTTTTCTCTCGAGAAAACTGCATCGGAAATGAATGAAATGCGCATACCGGCGTTCGGTGACAGTTCCATGGGAGGACATGAATTTTTATGAGTGGTTTTCGGGATTGAAATTTAGGGCAGTGGCCAGTCGGCAGCGAAGGCCGGTGATGTATCATTTCGCAGATTACTGGCAGCAAGGCCGCCGAGAGCGGATTCTGGCTCCGGTGGAAAAAAATTTTTCGGTTTCCCCAGCACGGTCGAACCGACTAAAGATCTTCACACTAAATCGGACAGATCGACTCTTTGAGTTGCAGTGTGTTCCGAAATGGTTAATTTGTACAATCAACAGATAATGATACTACTGAAAGAAAGAAAAGTATGCAACATAACAGGACCCCGGACCTCCTCCCCGGTAATTTTTACCGTCTTCCCCTCCGTCTCTTTGACACTGACTTGGAGGTTAGGCTCACTTACATAAAGAAGTAGCGGCGTGTATATGCCAGGAGCTGTTGGATACGGTCACAACCACCAGAACTAGGACGTGATACGAAACAAAATGTGAGTTTACTCTGACGAACTATGAGGGCTTTGTTTCCCCAGAATGATCTTAAAGTACAACGCTGACCGTTGTAAACCCAATTCCAAAAAGTCAATTCCAGCGGTGCTTCTAGAAGGGCAGAAGCGCTGGACCCATTACATAAACTCCGAAGGGGTCTAGTTCGAAGGGAACAACAGTGTCAAATAACTAAGGTAAGCATAAATTTCGCTATCCACTCAGTCCGGGAACTCCTGGTTATATCCACGTATTTAAGTGCCAGCAGAGCTGAAGGATGTAGAATAATTCCAGAATGTGAGCGCGAAATAAAATATGCCGATCGGAATGCGTACTTCATCTCTCTTAGAAGTGAAATGTATACGCTGGACATGAACGATATCAACATTTCACTCTCCTGATACAGAAATTAGATTTACCGACCCCAGCATTATCAAACAAATTTGTTTACACATGTGGCTTTGACAAATATGTCTCTAGACATACGCTATTAGTACTAGTGAAATACTCGCTTAAGAATTCAATGGAAGCATTTGACAGTTACCATCTCTAGGGTGATTTCCTAAGAGAAATCCTTGTTTGATCCACTCTAATAAACTACTGCCCTGCAAAATGCTTTAGTACTAATTTTCACTGAAATTGCATGCTGTGAACTTGAAAAAGTTCTTTGATAGTCTAGGGTACCTTTTTGTTCTATTAAAGATGTACTATTTTTCTTTATATTACTGTGTTATTTGTTTGTAAGTTTATTCTTATTCTGTCCTTAAAACACACATTAAATATGTAAAACACTGAACATAACTACCTGCAAATAGTGTAAAGACAACTTGATAGAATAAGCAGTTATTTCATGTACTATGATGTGTGTTCCATAAGTAGGCACAGGTTTGTAGACAGGACTGGGGTTTAACTGTGCACATGTGCAGGGTGTTAATGAACACTAGTCTTGTCTAGCAGACATCATATATGTCTAATATTCCCACTGTAGTGCAGGTAAGTAGATTGATATTTTGGGATACAGCAATGGGTAAATTTTCTCATGCCCAAACTATCCAGCTGTGACTTTTCTTGGTGAGTCTGTAACAGTAACAGTATTTTTCTGCCTATGCTGAACAGAATAACACCAATTAAGACATCCATTCCAGTGAGATTTATTGCTGCCATGTGGTAGTACTTTTGTAAATAACAGATGCAGTTTGTTTCCATGGAAATGAACAACAAAACAGACCCAACAAGGAGTTCCCTGCCTTGATTGATTTTGTTATGACACCAAAATATTAAGTACAAAATAACAGACAAAAATAGCAGTGGACATAATTAATGTATCCCTTCTGTTTGCTCAACACTGCAGAAGATAGTCAAATTAATTTTGTCATTAGTATTATAATGTAGCTTGTAAGTGAAATTTCATTTTAACAGTTTTAGAGCCCTAGGATACATCATCTTTGTTGTTCAGAAAGGGGTTAGAGTAAACAAATACTAGGTTTTGTAACATACTGGATGTACAGTGGAATCCGTGTGTAATTTTTTTCATCTGACCAAACAGCTGGTCATAAAAGTTAGTGTTTTGTGTCTATACTGGTAGTATTTTAAGATTTTGTTGGAGAGTGAAGGCAGCTGTCTTAAAATAGCCAAGCATCAATCAAGGAGACTAATAAAGCATGCAGATCAATGAGTGAAAAATTAATTCGTGTTGTGCTTCAAAAGTGCAAGAGGAGAGACGTCAGTTACAGACTTTTTAAATGTGTAATTACAAGAACACAGAACCCAAGTCTTATCATCATCATAATCATAGACTTCTGCTCCTCCTCCTTCTCCATCACCGAGCAAGTTGGTGTATTGTAACACTCCAGGCTTGTATTTGGAAAGTGTCCAGTTCAAATCTTGACTGGTATACCATCCATCCTGAGTCAGGTTTTTTGTGACTTCTCTCAGTTTTCCCAAGCAAATGCCACAACTACTTGCAAATTATTTTCATCCCATCATTCACCAATCTTATCTTTGATGCTTTGTGATAGGGAGAGACTAAGAATGTCATGAAACAGCATCATAAATAAAAAAAATCTTCAACAAAATATATATCACTGGACTCTATTTTGATTTACATATTCCTAGTTTTCTTTCCCATAAATTGTGTCTCCTACACTGAGCTTTATTTGATCCTTTTCCCAGAACACCAGGTAGTCTCCATTCATGAAAGTGTCTAGTGAAAATTCTTGTATCATTTTATTTTTCTTACTTTATCCTCCATGTAGCCCTCTTAACAGATACCAGATGAAGATGTCACAATAATTTTGACCATTCTGTTGCTGCACCAGCTTTCTTAGATGAAAGTTTTGTTGCAAATAAAAACATTATTTATACCCTTTCCTAGCAATTTTGCAGTAAAAATTGTATGTCCTTAATAATGCACCACCATTAATTTATGACTCTCTAGAGCAGTATTTCCCAGTTTTATTCAGCCACAGGACCCCTTGTCACTCGAAACATTTATGCAGAACCCTTAATAAAATTCTTATATGTGAAGCTAAAAAAAAGTGAACCTCAGAAAAGTGAGGATAATAATAAATATTATACAAGGATATGAGAGTGACATATTATTTCACTGCACATATATATAAACAAGAATCACATTTTGTGTGTATGAAATACGAACCTTAAAAATAAATATGATGTTTCATAACAAAACCAAAACTCATTTTCAAAGTATGTACGTTCAAGAATTGCAACATTTCAGAAGTGTTTGAACGAATAGACAGTGTCAAATATAAAAATTATTTACCAAAATAATAATAATAATATCTCAGACTCATTCAGACAGTACTTGAGCAATATACTAAAACTAAACTAAACTCCGTGGCTTTAGTCCGCGAGCGAACCATACCGACAGAGCAGCTGCCGCCGGTAGGCGAAGTTAGTGCCAACTTTTGCAGATAGAGGGGTGTCACGTAGTTAGCGCAACGGGTCCCCACGGCCGTTAATCTCTGTTTTCTGAACCTGGAGCCGCTACTTTTTTATTCAAGTAGCTCCTCAGTTTGACCTCACGAGGCTGAGT
>Ga0123357_10002431_pt1 | contig 20788 bp, 20 predicted proteins | sample TergutEmb28metaG_FD_89873 | JGI IMG/M metagenome (GOLD analysis project Ga0123357, IMG submission 89873) | Embiratermes neotenicus P4 segment gut microbial communities from Petit-Saut dam, French Guiana - Emb289 P4 | ecosystem: Host-associated > Arthropoda: Insects > Digestive system > Gut ... | reverse complement strand
TTCGGTATCCAGTGGGAATCGATGTCTGATGTGGGGCACATGTGCCTTGCTCCGCCCGGAGCGATGATGTTCGACCTCATATCTGACTATGCAACAGATATTGTGAACAGTTCCGGCATAAACGTGTACAATGTCAAAGGGACGAATATGTTCTCGCTGGATGAGCCTGCGGTCAAAGAGCACGCAGACCTTTTCGGCGACAGACTCTACAGCATAAACACCGGAAAGAAGAGCTTTATCCTGAGGTACGCGGCATGCCACCAGCAGTTCGCGATGATCAGAAGCTGGAACATAAGTTACAAGCAGATGCCGTTCGGCGCATTCGAAGTAGCTGATTCGTACAGGCTTGAACAATCCGGGGAAACAATGCTGTGCTTCAGAACAAGAAGATTGAACATGCCGGATTTCCACGTTATGTGCGCAACAATGCCTGAAGCGCATGAGTATTTCACGCTCCTTGACGGCAACATATACGACGAGATAGAGAACATCGGAAGAGACTACGACATGCTTGTCAATTTCTCCTCAAGAAAAGCTTTCGAAGACAATAAAGACATGGTGAGAAACCTCTGCGAAAAACACGGCAAGGATGCTTTGATCCATATCTATCCTGAAGGAATCAATTACTACTGGACGGTCAACATAGAATATCACATGATCGATCAGATGAAGAGACCGAGAGAGATCGGTACCGTACAGATCGATATCGGCAACGCCAAGAGGTTCGGCATCACTTATACCGACGAGAAAGGAGAGAAGCATTTCCCGATCATACTTCACTGCGCGGTGATAGGATCCATAGAGAGGTACATGTACGCGCTGCTGGACACTGCGGTTCAGATAGAGAAGACAGGCGTACCGGGATTCCTTCCTACCTGGGTTACACCGGACCAGGTGCGCCTGATGCCTATGTCCGAGGATTATGTCGCGGCGGCAAAAGAGATCGCGAAGAGCCTCAGATCCAAGAAGATCAGAGTATCTGTTGACGATACGGATGCGACTGTCGGTAAAAAGGTCAGGAAAGCAAAGCAGGACTGGTGTTCCTACAGTGCCGTGATCGGTGAGAACGAGGTCAAGAGCGGGAAATTGAAGGTCTACGTTAGATCAGAGAACAAAGATGTCGACATGACAGCCGAGGAACTCATCTCCAGAATAAAAACGGAGACTGACGGCTACCCGGTACGTCCGATGTATCTTCCGGCTGACCTCAGCAAACGCTGCGAATTCTGATCAAACCATTGGGGCTGCCAAGCCCCAATTTTTCATTGTAATCGAACTTTTTGAATTATTTTGATTTTTTTCGATTACAATCGAATTTTTTTTGGAATAGCGTCAAGATATTGTCGTGAAGTATTGATGGGGCCTATATGGCTCTCATTGGGTGAATAAAAGGTCTACTTTTGTAAGACAATAGGAGATAGCGGAGTATGGGAGCTCGGCTAATGCCAAGCCGATACAGATCTCAAACTGCATTCTCGATTATTCAAATAATTTTAATATGTCTAATATGCAATCAAGCAGTATGTTCGAACTCTGCGTTATAACGGATCGCGCCCTGTCAAACGGCCTGTCAGAATCAGAGGTCGCTAGACTCGCATATTCAGGAGGCGCAGACATAGTGCAGCTGAGGATGAAAGGATCTGATGGAAAGGAGATGCTTGAACAGGCAAGAAAGATCAAACTCATCTCCGAAGATCATGCAAAGTTCTTCATTGTGAATGACAGAGTGGACATTGCATTGCTGTCTGATGCGGATGGTGTGCATCTGGGCCAGTCAGATATACCGATAGAAGATGCAAGAGAATTACTTGGCGATGACAAGCTGATCGGTGTGTCTGCCCATAATATCAAAGAAGCTAAAGATGCTGAGGCTCGAGGTGCGGATTATATCAGCGTCGGTTCTATTTTCATGACCTCCACCAAACAGGATGCGCAGCACGGGCAGGGCCTTGATGCTGTATTTACTATCAAAAAAGCTATCGACATACCCGTGATGGCCATAGGCGGGATCAACCGCGGCAACATTCAGGATGTTATCAGGGCAGGCGCGGACGGCGTCGCCGTTATCTCCGCAGTTGTGTCTCAGAAGGATATCTCATCGGCAGCTCATGAACTGAGAGACATGATACTGAAAGTAAGACCAAATATCTGAGGCGTTTACGGTAATAGCATGAATGTCAACGGAAAGATTCTGGCGCTAGCCTCACCGATGACGGTGGAGGAACTCATCCTCAGCACCGGCCGCAGGCAGGACAGGGTGGCCGTTGAACTCAACGGGAACATCATTCCGAGAAAGGATTATGCTCATACATTTCTAAAAGAAGAGGACACAGTTGAGATCGTTGGATTCGTTGGTGGTGGGTGATGGCATTCCCAAGCAAAGATGAATTGGAACGTGCGCTTTGTACCCGACACACCGCAGAAGTTCATAACATTATCAAAGAAGCAAAGATAGGTATAGCGGGGCTTGGAGGCTTGGGGTCGAACATCAGCGCAATGCTCGTCAGGTCCGGGGTATCCCGATTGACAATAGCCGATTTCGACAAGGTCGATATAACCAACATCAACCGGCAGAATTACTATCTCGATCAGATAGGAAAAGCAAAAGTCGATGCAGCTGAAGAACTGCTCAAGAAGATCAACCCTTACTTGATAATAGAAAAACATAATGTGAAATTAGAGCCCTCTAATATTCCCAACATCTTTGGAAAGTGCGACATTGTCTGCGAAGCCTTTGACATCCCTTCCGAAAAGGCGATGTTGATCAATACCATCCTTGAAAAATGCCCGGGAATAAAAGTGGTATCCGGTTCCGGGATGGCAGGATTCGGAAGGTCCAATGAAATAAGAACGGAGAGGTTATTTGCCGACCTGTACATGTGCGGTGACGGCATCGATATGGATGACATCAAAGGAGGCCTTATGTCACCTAGAGTGAACATCTGCGCGGGGCATATGGCAAATACTGTTATTTCTTTACTGATGAAGGGAGACCCGTGAACAATGACCGATGAACTCAGGATAGGCGACAGGAAATTCAACTCTAGGTTCATACTTGGTTCCGGGAAGTTCTCGCTCGAAATGACAAAAGCTGTTATGGAGAACGGGGGCGTGGAGATTGCTACCCTTGCCGTGAGAAGAGCCAATGCGGGAGGGGAAGAGAACATCCTAGATTACATTCCGAAGGGATTGACGATGCTTCCGAACACATCCGGCGCAAGGAATGCGGAAGAAGCCGTAAGGATCGCAATGCTCGCAAGGGAGCTTGGCTGCGGAGATATGATCAAGATCGAGATAATAAGAGACTCGAGATATCTCCTCCCCGACAACTGCGAGACCATCAAAGCAACCAGGATACTTGCAGATGAGGGGTTCATTGTCATGCCGTATATGATGCCTGATCTTTCCGCCGCACGTTCGATGGCTGATGCCGGAGCGTCCGCGATCATGCCTCTCGGAGCGCCCATCGGAAGCAACAAAGGACTACTGACAAAGGATTTCATAAAAATAATGATCGATGAGCTGGACCTCCCCGTAATAGTGGACGCGGGGATCGGGAAGCCGTCGCAGGCGTGCGAGGCAATGGAGATCGGGTGCGCCGCAGTGATGGCCAACACCGCAATAGCTACTGCGGGGAACATACCTATGATGGCAAGAGCGTTCAAACTGGCCATCGAGGCGGGACGGATGGCGTTCCTTTCTAAACCCGGAAGGGTCCTTCATGACAGAGGAGAGGCTTCCAGCCCCCTCACCGGCTTCCTAGAGGGTGGGGAATGAACGGAGAAAATACCGACACGGGCGAATATTTCGAACATATGGAGCATATAGGATCCGACATCATGAAGAACACACTTTCTGTGGTCTCTGATATCGATCCCCTTTCGTTCACAGAAGCCGACGTTAATAATGCACTCAGAAAAGAACGTCTTGGCATAGAGGATTTCGCATCCTTACTCTCGCCCGCCGCGGGAAAATTCCTTGAGAATATGGCAGAACGCGCAATGGAGGAAACACAGAAGTATTTTGGCAACTCCGTGAGCATTTTCACTCCTCTGTATACTTCTAACTATTGCGATAACGGCTGCCTGTACTGCGGTTTCAACATGAACAACCATATCCGCAGGGCAAAACTCTCCCCCACCGATATTGAAAAAGAAATGTCAAAGATCGCCGAATCCGGCCTTGCCGAGATCCTTATACTGACGGGTGAGTCAAGAAAGATGTCCGATGTGAAATTCATCGGAGACTGCGTGAGAACGGCAGCGAAATATTTCAGGAACATAGGACTTGAGATCTATCCTCTGAACGTCCAGGAATACGGTTATCTGCACGATTGCGGTGCGGATTATGTCACTGTCTTCCAGGAGACCTATGATCCGATGAAGTACGCAGAGGTTCATCCCTTCGGGCCGAAAAGTATCTTCTCATACAGATTCGATTCGCAAGAAAGAGCGCTGATGGGCGGAATGAGAGGTGTCGCCTTCGGTGCTTTGTTGGGGCTCGGAGATTTCCGAAAGGATACTTTGGCATGCGGTGTCCACGCATACCTTTTGCAGAGGAAATATCCTCATGCGGAGATATCTTTCTCCTTGCCTAGGCTTAGGCCGTTCATCAATGGGCAGTATTCTGCAGAGACGATATCTGAGAGAGATCTTCTGCAGGTTGCCCTTGCATACCGTATCTTCATGCCGTTCTCGGGACAGACCATATCTTCCAGAGAAAGCCCCAAATTCAGAGACAATATTGTGGGATTGAGTGCCACAAAGATGTCTGCAGGAGTATCGGTGGGGATCGGCGGGCATTCAGAAGAGAAAAAAGGCGATGACCAGTTCGACATCTCAGACCCAAGAAGCGTACATGAGGTCAGAAAGGTCCTGCTGGAAAAGGGCTTACAGCCAGTGTTCAAAGACTATGTGAGAGTATGATAATCGCTATAACTGACAGGAAGATCAGCGCCGCTCGGGATTTCTTAGAGCAGATCGAGGCCATAGCAAGCTCATCTCCAGACATGATCATACTCAGAGAGAAAGACCTTTCTGAACCTGCATATAGATACCTTGCCATCGAATGTCAGCGTATCTGCGGTTGCTACAATGTTAAATTCTGTATCAATACATTCTTTAAGATGGCTTCTTCCATCGGTGACGGATGCGTACAGGTATCTTTCGGCTCATTTATCACCAACATAGACAGACTGAAAGATTTCGAAGAGGTCTGGGTCTCTGTGCATTCGGTCAGCGAGGCGGTCGAGGCCGAACAGAAGGGCGCAACTCATCTGATCTACGGCAATGTCTTTGAGACCTCATGCAAACCCGGTGTGAAAGGCAAGGGGATCAATGAGTTGAGGGACGTTTGCTGCACCGTCGATATACCTGTCTTTGCAGTAGGCGGGATCAATACCAACACGGCAAAGATCGTTATTGATGCGGGCTGCAAAGGAGTATGTATAAGAAGTCTTTTTATGCGGTCCAAAAACCCAGATATTATAATGGAAGAATTAAAAAAGAGAATTGGGTAAGTGCCTGAGTTCACTCAGGCGGTTTTCTGGTCGTCTTGTGCAGGAACTTAGGGCCTTTCCAGTTCCACTCGCCGAGAAGGTGCATCGCAGCCGGCACGATGTATGTGCGTACAAGAAGAGCGTCGACCAATATCGCAAAGCACAGCGCGAACCCGAACTCCTGAAGCATCGTTGTGCTTGAGAGCATCAGCGTACCGAATGCGCCGCCCATTATCAGGCCGCATATGGTTATTACCGATCCTGAGTGCGTCACTGCGTAGCGTATAGCTTCGTCATTGCTCAGTCCCCTGTGCATGTGGTTCTCTTTGATACGGGTCGTAAGCAGAATATCGTAATCCATTCCGAGACCCAGACACACCACTATCAGGATTATGGGTATCATCCATATTACGCCGTTCCCCATGAGATTACCGAAGATAAGATGCGTCATCGCTACCGTCCATACAACGCTCATCAGGATTGTCAGTATCGAACGTATCGGCGTTATGTAGGACTTCATCACAAAGAACAGCAGGATGAATATCAATGCAATCGCAAGGATCTCCACCTTGAGGAACTCGCTGCTGACCTGCTCGGACACCTCATACATTACCACGGCGCTTCCGGTAAGCCATTTCCCTGAAACAAGGTCCTGATTATCGTTTGCGAATCCCGACAGCGTCTTGTCCATGAATTTTATTGTATCCATGGAACGGTCGGACATTGCCTCGGTTTTTGTGATGATCGTGTACTTCAGATATGTCAGTGTTACATTCGTGGGGTCAAAGATAGTTCCGGACCCTGTCTTCTCTCCCCCGACGGATGATGCCATCACATAGTTCAGAACATAATCAACGGCGGCGATCAGATTCGGATCATTGTATGCCGCTTCTTGGCCTGCCGGCAGGATCGATTCATACCCGGATACGATGGTGCCCAGTGAGGCGGACAGCTGTTTATTGAGTGTGTCGGGCAGCTCGGATGCTGCCTGTGTGTAGACCGCCATTGTGTAGTCGTGGTCTGACATCCCTCCCTGTGTTCCGAGGGATGCGTCCTGTGAAATGGCATTCTGGATGAGATCAGACCACATATATATCCCCCAGACCTCCCCGACGTTATCGTCGCCATACAGGCTGGATGACAGTGAAGATAATCTTTGATAGTCAGATTCAGATATGGTCCAACTTAGTTGTCCTCCGTAGTTCGTCTCTATTACGTTCCCCAGAGATCCTGTGGCCTCAATGATGGCATAGTTCGGCATGATCATGCCGCCGTTCGAGAAGTTCTCGATCTCATTCAGTCCGTCGATACCTTCTCCTGAGGACATCGCGCCTACCATGTCATATGATGAATGGGATGTCGTCATTATGTATGCGGCCGGTACTGTGAACAGCACTGCTACAACGATGATCACTCCCGCGTGTTTCAGCGAAAAATTAACTGATCTTGTGAAATATCTGTGTCCGAGGCGCGCCGCCTTTCCGTGCCATCCTTTTTCGGCCTTTCCACCTGCTCTGAGTGATTCCATCTTTGTCGGCCAGAACAGCTTTTCTCCGAATACCGCAAGCACAGATGTTATGAGGGTAAGTGCCGCCAAAAGTGCGACGATTATGCCCACTGCGAGCATGACCCCCATTGAACTTATCATAGAGAAAGAGCAGATGGACATCGCGCCGAATCCGATCATGACCGCGAGACCTGATGTCGTTATCGATTCGCCGGCCCATGTCACTGCACACTTGAGTGCATGCTCATGGTCCTCTCCACGGGCCCGTTCTTCCCTATATCTTGCTAAAATGAATATACAATAATCGCACCCCGCGCCCATCATCGATACCATCAGCATCATCTCTGTCATGTAGATGATGTTCATGATCGACCCGATGAAGAACAGCAGGCACATTGCGATACCAAATGCAGCACCGATGGTCAGCGGAGGCATTGCCGATGTGACGAAGGACCTGAAGAACAGCCCTACCAAAACCAGAATCATAAGCACAGAGAACACGTCTATCTTCGAGACATCCTGAGATGCAGAATCCTGTGTGTCGTATGTTATTGCGGGAGACCCCGAGACATATGTGGTGACCCCTGACAGATTGTTGTCAGAAAGGATCCCGTGAATGTAACCTCTCAGTTCAGGCGTATCGTCGCTGACGAGGTTGTCATCTATCAGTTGCTGAGCATAGATGATCGCATAGATCACGACCCCTTCATATGGATTATCGGATGCCGTGAAAACGCCGTACAGCACAAAATTTGACAACTTCTGATTGCCGCTATCATCAACATAATTTTGGATGATGGTAGACGATAGGTTCTGCAAGCCAAGCGCATTCATCATCCCTTCCTGCGTATCGAAACCTGCAACGAGAAGAACGGCAGATTCCATCTGAGAATCCGATGAACCTTTGAAATATTCATCCATGACCGCGGCGCCCTCGATGGACTCGGCGTTCGGACCTGCCATTTTTGATGTGTCGTATTCAAGCACGCTTCCTGCTTTCAGAGCTATCGGGACAGCGCATATCAGCACTACGATCCATATAACGATGATCAGTTTTGAGTGTTTGAAAATCACATTGGCAAGCTTTTCAAATATCATTATGCCACCGACATTACTTAGGTGTATATAATTATCTCAAGTAGTTTGCTACCACTATTTTTATTATTGAGATTTCGATTCCGAAATGATATAAATGGTAGATGAGAACTCGATCAAAGCCGCACAGGAGAAATATGGCGAACTGCTCAGGCAGCAACTTAAGAGAGTAGAGAACCTCAAAAACGAGAGAGATTGGGTAGATTATTCCAAACTCGATAAACTCATAATAGGTGTTTGCGGCGGTGACGGTATCGGACCATATATCTGCGCGTCCGCTCAGAAAGTGATGGAGTTCCTGCTTGCCGATAAGATAAAATCCGGAAAAGCAGAGGTCAGGGTCATCGACGGGCTGACAATAGAAAGAAGAGCGGCCGTCCTGAAAGCGATACCGGATGACACTCTTGAAGAGCTGAAGAAATGCCATGTGATCCTCAAGGGGCCAACCACTACTCCGAGCAAAGGAGACCCTTGGCCCAACATAGAAAGCGCCAATGTTGCGATGAGAAAACAGCTAGATCTCTTTGCCAACATGAGGCCGGTATCTGTTCCCGAGCTGGGCATCGATTGGACATTCTTCAGGGAGAATACCGAAGGAAGCTATGCGCTTGGAAGCAACGGTATAGATGTGACCGAGGACCTTGCCATGGATTTCTGTGTGGCGACCACACAGGGCACTGACAGGATCATCAGGGCCGGTTTTGATTTCGCAAAAAAGAGCGGGTCTAATTATCTGTCGTTAGTGACAAAAGCGAATATCATCAAGACCACCGACGGAAAATTCCTGTCCACGATGGAAAGGATCGGCAAAGAATACCCCGAAGTTAAATGGGACAGTTGGTTCATAGACATAATGACTGCTAAGCTCATAGATCCTGCCAGAAGATCGGATTTCAAGGTGTTCGTCCTTCCGAACCTGTACGGAGATATTCTGACTGATGAAGCAGCTCAGATACAGGGAGGGGTCGGAACAGCAGGAAGCGCCAATATCGGTAAGAGGTATGCTATGTTCGAAGCCATACACGGTTCCGCTCCCAGAATGGTCGACGAAGGAAGGGCAAAATACGCCGACCCGTGCAGCATGATCAAGGCCGTGGCCCTGATGATGAACCACATCGGAGAGGCAGAGAAAGGAAGAAAGCTCAACATGGCGCTCGATATCTGCGTCCAATTCGAAAGGAAACTTGTCATGACCGGAAGGAACACCGGCGCTACAGGTGATGAATTCGCGCAGTACATTATGGATACGATACAGAGACCTGATCTTGAAAAGGCCTGGAGCGGATACATAGAGAAGGCAAAGGCTTCCAAGAAAAACACCTGAGGATCATATGGGCCCCCAGGCCCATTCCTTTTTACATCATTTTTTCTGATTCAGATGTTTGGTTCCTCTTTCAGTTTCTCGTTGAATCACCCATATGCAGGGATGGCAAGGCACCCTGACAATCTATTACATCGTTCGCTTCGGATTATAATATTAATGATGAAAAACATACTCTGACGTTAACGGTCTTTGAGGACGAAAACACAAATGGGGGCGCCAATATGATATATGAAGTAATCGTAAGAACGGAGCCTGAGGCAACGGAATACTTGAGTCTCTCCTACGAGGATGTCCTCAATATCATGATCGACAGTCTGCTCTCGAAGAAACAGATGCCCCTTACCATCAGGCGGCGCTGCTGCAGTTCTGTCCATGAACAGACCATGACCATCGAAACGTGCAATAAAATACGGGAATTGACAGGCGTAGATGGAACATCTGGCGGAGATGTCAGAGCAAAACTGGATGTCGCTGTCAACAACTGGTACCTGAGGGGAAGAATATCCCTTTCGGATGATGACCTGATAAAACCATTTGACTGTTGTGAGATCAACTGATAGATTCGATGTCAGCCTCTTATGAATTTGATAGATGATTTAAGTATGCCTTCCAAGTGCATGTCTAGATCTCCGCTGACCTTATACGGCGGGTCCATCCATTTCTTCACGAACTCGATGAGCTCTTTGTTGGTGCATCCGTTCGGGTGTGTCTTAACAAACTCATTCCAGAGTATGTCTGTCACCCTGAACCCCATTGTCTGTTTCAATTCCACGATCTCTTGGTTTGCGATGCTGTATTCTTCCACAAGGAGGTAACCGATTGGAGCATATATCAAAATTACCTAGGAAAACAGCGCAAAGGTGGTTACCTGAAGAACAAATATGCTATGTGATCTTGTTGATCCGTTCAAAAATATGTGTGCCGTTCCTGGGGGGAACGGCATGTTTGTTTGGTTTCAATGGAGAATGATTTCGCTCTTTTTTACAAATATCGTTGATATCATCATGACCTGGAACGCGATCGCGAATGGGAACACGAGCAATGCATACCACCAATCGTAAAAAACGCCGATTGTGATGAACACTGCCGCTGCCAATATCCACAGCCCGATGCTCATAACTCCGAACTTTGCGGCCCTGACCATGTCTATCGAATCTGACCTCAACCTTGTTGCGATTTCCATCTCATGTTCGGCAATGGCCTTGACCCATGGTTTTTTGCGATCGCTTTCGGTCGTGACAAGGAATACCAAAGCGCATACTGCTGGGAACACCAGTGCAAACTCAATTCCCAGAGCAACGGCCAGCTCCATTCCGCCAAGGAAGAAAGATACCATCACAATTCCTTCCCCCATGATGCCTATGAACAGAATGATCCCGTATGCCAACGCCCGTATGCATTTCATGGGGTAACTTGCAATACTTTCCTGTGTCAGACCTGAGTAGGCATATAGGCCGCAGGCACCCGCAATGAGAATGACCGATATGTAATACAGGAGCATACCGCTTGTCTCTATGAAGTAATTTAGGGCTGCCAGTCCCGCACCCATAAGGAGCATTCCGGTCGCAATCGTCAATCCCGCTGCCGTCTTTTTTGTGATGGGTACTTTGGCTTTCATGTACATTTGGCCTATAGCCTCGTTCCGCTTTCTCTTTCCCAGATCATCAGCGATCGCCGTGATGTCGCCGAGTTCGGCGGCAGCTTTGTCAAAAGCCTCTTCCTCCCCTAACCCTTTCGACGCGAGCTCTTTGACGCGTTCTCTGAGATTTCCTGCGATCTCCTCCTTGAAATCTCTGATCTCTTGGGTATCTTCGTAATCCGCGAATAAGCGGTCGATATAAACTTTCTCTTTCATCCTCATTCCTCCAACAATCTGTTGAGTATTGTCTGCGTTCTTATCCAATCGGCTTTGTTCTGCCGAAAAAGTTCTCTGCCGCTATCTGTGATGCGGTAATATCTGCGGCGGCCTCCGAGGGTCTCGTCGCCCCAGTACGATGTTATGTAGCCGTCAGATTCAAGCCGTTTATAGCTGGAATAGAGAGTGGCCTCTTTCATCTCATATTCTCCGCCAAGTCTGTCGGTTATGCTTTTGTGGATCTCATAACCATAGCTATCGCCTTTCAGCAGTATGCTTAGGACGACAGTATCGGTGTGGCCCCTGAGCAGATCGGCGGATGTTCTTGCTTCCATTCACTTCACCTCTTCCGTGGTACATGTTTTGTTAAGCATAGTACTATGACTATAATAGTAGTATGACTACTTAACTTAAATAACTTTCCTCAGGTCCGGCGATCAAAGTAAAGCTTGATACTTCCATGAGTTATTACAGAGGCAATCGTATCGGAAGTGGGAGAATTTTGCCCGAAAAAAAGACGATCAAGGAGATATTGAGTGATTATGGATCCGTCGACAGGGACAGGATCAGTGTCTTCCTAGGCAGTTCCGTCAAAGATATTACAGCGCAACCGATGGAGAAAAGAAAGGCGGGCCGCAATATCGATATCATCGAGAGCAACACAATCGCAAGCGACTTCAGAGTATTATCCGGTTGCGACTTGGGGGACTTCGGTTGCGAAGATGCTGACACGCCGATGTTGGTCATCACAATAGACGGCAGCATGGATAGGGATAATCCAAACATCAGAAGATATATGAACGGCGGTCATACGTATCCTCAGGCAAAGACCCTGCATATGTACAATCTAGGTCTATACGGGAACAAATCGCAATGAGAAGTTCCGTAGATGGCATAAGCTGTTCAATCACAAATGAATACGAACTTGAGGCCACAGCCAAAATTTCAGCCACCAAATATTTGTGTCCCCGCAATTGCACGAAAATCAACAATTCAAAACCTATATTTTGCACGAAAATCAAATATTTACGAATCCGAATTTCAAACTAATCATCTAAGATATATCTTATTTTTAGAACAGAAGTGTTCCATTTTTGAGATATAACTAAATAACTTAATGCCTCAAAAAGCGATGATATCAAACACATGTAGGTTGCCGCATATCTTTCCGATGATGTTCTGGCACGTGTGAGATCAGAGTCCTTGATGCGATCGGTGACCACAGTGAGAAGATGATGATCTACATAAACAGTTGACCCGGGTCGATCAATGGCATAAAAAGCGTGAATGCAGCGGATGGCTGTTTGACGATGGATTGTAAAACCTTGATCGTCAGGCTACAATATCATAGCCTAGATCATCGATCTCGTGCTTTATCTTCTCAGGTGTGACAAGTTTAGGGTCATACTCTGTGAATACGGTCTTTGCTTTCAAGTCTACCGACACGGCGTTCACACCTGGCACAGCTTTCAAACCATTCGTGATAGCTTTGACGCAATGCTCGCAGGCCATTCCATCCACCTTCAGTGTTAGTTTTTCCATATGACTCACTTCAACGGTGTAAACTTTTTCAGACGTAAAGCATTTGTCACAACTGAAACAGAACTCAGGGACATCGCCAATGCCGCGATCATAGGATTCAATAAAGGACCGCCGAAAAGATACAGCACTCCAGCCGCTATAGGGATGCCTACTGCGTTGTAACCGAACGCCCAAAATAGATTCTGTCTTATGTTATGGATGACCTTTTTGCTTAAATCGATCGCAACTGGCACATCCGTCGGGTCCGAACGCATGAGCACGATATCCGCAGATTCCATTGCTATGTCCGTGCCAGAACCGACGGCGATGCCAACATCGGCCTGCGTCAATGCGGGCGCATCGTTGATGCCGTCCCCTATCATGGCAACTTTATGCCCTTCAGATTGCAGTTTCTTTATTTCATTCGCCTTATCATTCGGCAGGACCTCGGAAAGAACGCGATCGATCCCGACCTGTTTCGAAATGGATTCGGCAGTTCTGCGGTTGTCACCGGTGATCATCACAACTTCGACACCTATTTTATGAAGACTCTCTACCGCCGCTTTACTTGAAGCCCTGACGACATCGGCAACAGCTATCATGCCCGCAGGCTTTCCACCGATGGCAACGTACACTGGGGTCTTTCCATCATTTGATATCTTTTCCAAGTCCTCCTGTAATGCAGCGAAGGAGATGCTGTTCTCCGCCATGAGCTTGAAGTTCCCTATGAGAACAGCCTGTCCGCCTATCTTTGCTCTGATACCGTGACCGGTGACGGAAGTGAAATCGTCCACACTATGAAGTTTCAGTCCTCTGTTGTTTGCTTCGGTGACGATTGCCTGACCCAATGGGTGTTCGGATCCCTTCTCCGCGGAAGCCGCGATCAGCAGAAGATTTTCTATCTCTGTGTCATCTATCGTTAGTAGATCTGTGACAACGGGTTTTCCGCCTGTGATGGTACCTGTCTTGTCGAACACTACCGTATCGACATCATGCGCATTTTCCAATGCTTCGCCGTCCTTGACCAGAATGCCTTTTTCCGCACCGACTCCAGTTCCAACCAATATGGCGGTCGGGGTTGCCAACCCAAGCGCACATGGGCAGGCAACGACCAGAACCGAAATGGATATCATCAAAGCAAAACCGATATCGTGTCCGCCAAAGAACCATGCGGCCCCTGCAAATAGTGCGATGATGCACACAACCGGTACGAAATAACCGGAAATGGTATCGGCCATTCTCGCAATAGGCGCTTTGCTCCCTTGTGCATCCTCCACCAGTTTAATTATTTGAGCAAATATGGTATCGCTTCCGATCTTCTCTGCTTTGAATCTGATGCTGCCAGTAGAATTCACCGTTGCTGCGTATACGCGGTCTCCTGCCTTCTTATCGGAAGGCATGCTTTCGCCGGTAAGCATGGATTCATCAACTGTTGTGTAACCATCCGTCACTGTACCGTCCACAGGAATCTTTGCACCAGGTTTGATGACGATGATATCTCCGACCTCTATTTCACTGATCGGGATCTCTTTTTCCTCGCCGTTCTGAATGATCAGCGCGGCCTTCGGCGTAAGCTCCATCAATTTCCTCATGGAGTCACCTGCTTTTGCTTTAGAAACGGATTCAAGGGTCTTACCCAGAAGCACCAAAGTGATTATGACGCCGGCTGTCTCAAAATACAGTGAATCCACAGCCTCAGGGTGACCGTTCGCTATGGTCCATATGTTATATATGCTGTAAAGCACGGCGGCGGTCGAGCCTATCGCTATCAGGGAATCCATGTTCGGACCCAAATGGAAAAGCGACCTGTAACCGACAGTGTAGAATCTGTATCCTGCGCAGAGAATAGGGATTACAAGTATCAGTTCGATCAGAGCGTAGAGGAGAGGGTCGTTCTCCATCATATGGTGCAGTTGCGCCGAGAACGGAAGGTTTACTATTCCGACCATCGGCGCCATCGCAATGTAGAACAGCGGGATACAGAAGACAGCGGAGACGGTAAGTTTTATCCGAAGTGTTCGGACCTCTTTTCGTTTCTGTTCTCTGTTACGTTCGGCCGCATCATTCTTTTCATCTTCAAGTACCTCGTATCCGGCTTTTTCGATGGCCTCGCGGATGGATGACAGTCTGATCTTCTCTGAATCATAGGAAACAGTGGCTTTTTCTGTTACAAGGTTGACAGATACGTCTTCCACTCCATCCAGCTTTTTAATGCTCCTTTCCACTCTCTGAGAACAGGCCGCACAGGTCATTCCGCCGATCTTGAGTACTTTAGTGATCATATGCAATCCTTTCAGCAGCTGAGTTACTGACCGCTTTTACCGTATGGGGCTATTATGTGTTCAGTATTTTTAAGCTCATTTGCCGTTCATTGAATCTATTTATCTAAATTGATGTGCCGTTATGAACCAACTTTTGATAAATTGATGTGCCGATTTGAGTCAATTTTGACAAAATTGATGTGCCGATTTCGGTGCTGGATAAATATTAATAATCCCTATGCATAGTGGGCATCATGCGCCGGCTTGTTTACGATCGGTTGTTAAAGTGGAAGAGCGATCCTCAACGTAAACCTCTGCTTGTAAAAGGCGTTCGACAGTGCGGTAAGACGCACATTATAAAGGAGTTCGGCAGACTGAACTACGACGATGTTTTCTATCTCAATTTTGAGAAGGATCCTGGACTGAGCATTCATTTTGAGAAAGACCTCGACCCTGTACGCATAATCAGAGACCTCGGCATATATTTGGGGAGATCGATCGGTAGTGGAGATACGCTCATTATCTTCGACGAGATACAATCATGTAAGAAAGCAATAACTTCTCTGAAATACTTCAACGAAGAGACTCCAGAGTATCATCTTGTCTGCGCAGGCTCTTTACTGGGCGTAAAGCCATCAGAAAAATATTCCTTCCCAGTGGGGAATGTGAATTTTATCGACATGGGGCCGATGAATTTCTATGAGTTCCTTCTTGCTAACGGCGAGGAGATGCTGTGTGAATATCTCAGCATATCTCGACCAGATGAGATCGGCGAAGTGTTCATGCAGAAACTGGAAGAATACTACAAATATTTTCAGATTGTCGGCGGCATGCCGGAGGCAGTGTCCGAATGGATCAATAATCATGATGTCATAGCCGTTGAGAGGATCCAAAAGGAGATACTGCGCACATACGTCGACGATTTCAGCAAGCATGCCGGCGGGGAAGTGAATGAACTTGCGATGATGTGGAGATCCATACCGCAACAGCTGTCAAAGGACAACAACAGATTCATCTTCAGCCACGTGAAGGAAGGGAAGAGGGCAAGGGACCTCAAGCATTCTCTAGAATGGCTGATATCGGCAGGCATCCTGCATAAAGTGTCTAAGATCTCCGCTCCTGCCATCCCATTGTCTTCGTATTCTGATGAGACTATCTTCAAACTATATTTTGTTGATATCGGCCTTCTGAGGACGCTGTCAGACACTCCCACCCGCTTTGTGTTCGATGGGGGAGAGGAATATAAGCACTTCAAGGGGGCCGTGGCAGAGAATTATGTCCTCAACGAACTGACCTCATTGGGAAAGACCGCTTTCTTTTGGAAATCCAATAACGATGCGGAAGTAGATTTTATCTGCACGTTCGGTTCCGCTATCGTGCCGATAGAGGTGAAATCAGATAAAAATCTGAGGTCGCCGTCCCTTACTAGATATGTTTCTCAATATGCACCCGGGAGGTCGGTCAAAATAAGCGCGAACCCGAACTTTACAGACGACGGGAACAAGGTGAGGATACCTTTGTGGATGGCTTGGAGGATCGACAGCATCATCGGAGATGATAGTATCGAATTCAATAGGAAACTCACAGAAAAAGCAGCGAAGAGCAAAAAAATGAATTGACTTGAAGGCCAACAAGAATGAGCGAACAAAAACAATCATCGGAGACCGCACTTGGTACGGCATTCATCCGAGCCCTTTCATGTTTTGAACCTGATCCCAACATCAGAGGCTATGATGATCTGGCTGTTCTGTTCCTGCCTGAGGCCCAACAGAAAAGATTACAGCATGAACTTTACAGGAATGTTGCAAAAAGAAGGATCGATAACGGCACTTACGAGTATGTGGTGGCACGCACCAAATATTTCGATGATATGATAGAAAACGCTTTGAGCAATGATATCGAGCAGATCGTTATTCTGGGCGCCGGCTACGACACGAGGGCGTACCGTTTCGTGGATAATATGAAAGGAATACACATCTTTGAGGTGGATGCACCGCACACTCAGACAGTAAAGATCGATAAGCTGAAGGGAGTTGGAATACCCCATGAACACGTCAAATTCGTTGCGGTGGACTTTGAAAAGGATGATCTTGAGGCGCAGCTCTCCATGAGCGGCTGCAGAACAGACCTCAGAACATTGTTCATCTGGGAGGGCGTATCCCTATACTTAACGCCGGAATCTGTAGATTCCGCACTGGATCATTTGAGATCGCTGTGCACCAGAGGGAGCATGTTGTGTTTTGATTATTTTAGCCATCGCATAGATGATTCTCAGAAGATCAGAAAGAAAGATGAGCTTATCCTCTTTGGCATGAGTCTTGCCGAAATGAGCGAGTATCTTGGACGAAAAGGGTTCTCTGTGATAGAAAACCTCGATGCAAGCGAACTCGGGAGACGTTTTCTTGTATGCAGCGACGGAAGTTTGTTCGGAGAAATAAAAAACAAAATGAATGTGATTGCTGTCAGTATCGAGTAATGGCTTTGCTCAGGAACAGCCTCCAGACTTATTTTCTCATATCATGTTCCTTCGACAAATTGTCGCCAATGTATGTGCATTCCTGTGACAAAAAATGATCTCTCATGAAATCTCGTTCCGACCCCAACCTGTTATGATTAAGCACACCCGACTCATTCACTCCCAAATAATTAGGAATACTGTTCAACACTATCAAAAACGTGTTAAATATATAAAGCGATACAAAGACAGCAGTGTCTGTCTACTATGGGCAGGTTTCAAAGAAAGGTAGGATGTGTCTATGTCAAAAACAGGAGGATTGGCAGTCGCTTTGGTCTGCGTATTAGCACTGATCGGGGGATATGGCGTGGTAGCCATGGAATATAATAGTAATGATACCGCTCCTTCTGAACCAGACCATTCAGAGACCGGACCTGCAACGATCGAGAGCGGAGACCTGAGCATACACTTCTTAGAACTTGGAAATAAATACACTGGCGACTGCGTCTACATAAATTACGGCGAAACAGACATCCTCATTGACGCGGGTTCGCGAACCAGTTCATCCGCGACGATAACGAACTACATCAACCAGTACATACAGGATGATAAGATAGAATACGTCATCGCGACGCACGCGCATGAGGACCACATCTCCGGATTCTACAGCACCAAGACGACCACCGGAGTTCTTGATTCTTTTGAGATAGGCACGATAATCGACTACGCCAAATCCGACAGCACTTCCGCCACCCGCGCCAATTATGAGGCAGCGAGGGACAAATTGGTCGCCGAAGGTACAGAGCACTACACCGCACTGCAATGCTACAACAACGAGGGCGGTGCGCAGCGCGTATATGATCTCGGTCCCGGCGTAACAATGGAGATACTCTACCAGAGGTATTATGTGGATAAGGCCACCACCGAGAACAACTACTCCGTTTGTATGATGCTCACAAAGGACGGCAATCAATACCTGTTCACGGGCGATCTGGAAAAATCCGGTGAGGATTCGCTTGTCGATTTCTACGATCAGGACCGCGGCGGTCTGGGTCACTGCGTACTTTATAAGGGAGGACATCACGGATCGTCGACGTCATCCAATGTGAAACTGTTGGATGCCATCACTCCAGACTACGTTATCATATGCACATGCGCGGGCTCGCCTGAATATTCATCAACGATCCCCAATCAGTTCCCCACACAGGAGTTCATCGACAGGGTCGCACCATACACCGACAAGGTCTATGTCACCACTTTGATGATAGATTACAGCAAGAACCAGTTCGGGCCGCTCAACGGCAACGTTGTCTTTTTCGTCAAAGATGGAAAGGCAAATATCACATGCAGCGGCGATGACAGAGTACTAAAAGACACTGACTGGTTTAAGGAGTACCGGACAACTCCAGCAGCTTGGGCGTGAAGTGCAACAAAACTGTATGCACACCAAAGCACCTCCAAACGGTTAATGGGCCAAAGATATATAGGTCACCAGAGGATAGTTTTATGTGTCTGGAATCATTATTATCTCTCTGGGGCGATGGGGTGCAATGGTATTCAAACCATGTAGATTCAGTGATTGCAATATAGACGATGCATTTTTTGATAGTCTTAAAGAAGACTATCCCGAATTTATCCAATGGTTTGGTAAAAAAGCATCTGCGGACGAGTACGTATATGTATACCGTGATCCGTCCGAACAGATACAGGCTCTTCTTTATCTAAAAGAGAATGAGTGTGAGGCAGTTGGAGAGCTGCCTCCAGAACCACGCATAAAAATTGGCACTCTCAAGGTATGCAGCACATCCGAAGGCCGACGTATTGGTGAAGGTGCAATAGGAATGGCCCTTTGGAAATGGCGCGATTCTTCCTTTAATCAGATATACGTCACAGTTTATCCTAAACATGAAAACATCATAGAGCTATTAAAGAAATATGGGTTCGTGATGAGCGGGAAAAAAGGTGGCGAAGATATCTACATGAAAGATAAGACAAAGCTGGATTACAGTGACCCAGCAAAATCATTTCCATACATAAATCCAAAGTTTGAAACAGCAAGGTATATTCCAATTGAAGATGCCTTCCATGATAAAATGTTTCAATTTTCAGATTTAAAAGGTGTTTTGAAACCTGATTCTGAAATGCCAGTGTCAAACGGGATAACTAAATCATTTGTGGCCACGCCAACAAGTAAAATTGATTTTGTAATGGGTGACCTCGTTTTTATGTATAGGAAGTGCACAGAAAAAGGTGCGATAAAAAGCTATAGATCTGCGGTCACATCTTTCTGCACCGTTTCTCATGTTGAAATAATTAGACAAGGTTGGAAATATCTGAAGAGTTTCCAAGAGTTTAAGAAGTCGGTCGGGAATAAAACCGTCTATTCTGAAGACGAACTAAAGAACACCTATGAAAAAGCCAATGTTTATGTCATAGATTTACTATATAATGGGTTCTTTGGGGAGGGAAACAATGTCAACTATGCGGGTTTAAAGGATAGTGGATTATGGGGCGATCAACACCCATACCTTTTCAAGCTCTCCAGAGAGCAAGCGATTGAATTACTGAAGATGGGCGGTAAAGATGAGTACGATATTGTTATCAATCAATCCTGAACACGTGAAGAATATCTTCAACGGAACGAAGCAGTACGAGTTTAGGAAGGTGCGTTGCAAAAAAGAAATTACTAAGATCTTGATTTACAGCACGTCGCCTATCATGGAAGTTGTCGGAGAAGCGGCCGTAGAGATTATCCTCGAAGACGATCCTGAAACGGTTTGGAAACTTACAAGCGATGCCGCCGGGATAGACCTCGATTTTTTTAATGAGTATTATCTTGGGAAAGAAAAAGCTGTGGCGTATAAACTCCGGGATGTGAAAAAGTACAGAAGCCCTAAGCCGCTATCTGATTTTGGTGTTAGTTCCGCCCCCCAATCATTTGTCTATGTCAACGCATGAACGAGCGACCCTTAATTTATTGCGGTTATGCTGACATTGTAACGAAGGTCATCTATGCTTATTGTAATATGTTGTACATACCTAAATTCCCGAGCATAGAGCTACGGTTGTGTAGCTCCATTTTTTGAATGAGTTGTGTTTATAAAGAGTATATAAATGACTTATAAAAAAGCCTTTAAATATCGGTAGCTCTATTTGTGTAATACAATGACAATAAGGTACGAAGAGCGAAACGGCAAGAGATATGCTTACAAGTGCACATCCGAACGGGTACCAGGTAAATCATATCCGGTCTCGCGGAAGGAGTATTTGGGA
>Ga0123357_10002430_pt1 | contig 20790 bp, 18 predicted proteins | sample TergutEmb28metaG_FD_89873 | JGI IMG/M metagenome (GOLD analysis project Ga0123357, IMG submission 89873) | Embiratermes neotenicus P4 segment gut microbial communities from Petit-Saut dam, French Guiana - Emb289 P4 | ecosystem: Host-associated > Arthropoda: Insects > Digestive system > Gut ... | reverse complement strand
AGCGCAATCCTAAGCCATTCATGGCGGGGTCAGCGAGACATGGCCTAACAGGCGCCGAAGGCGCCCCGCATTGTGTAGGGGCGGGTGGTACGGGCGGGTTTCAAACCCGCCCCTACGCCGCCCGTACAGGAATCCCTTTCAGGTTGGGGTGACTCAAAGGATAAGGATGTCGACTTTTCAGGAAAATCTCAAAAAGCTGCCGGGAATTTCCCACCTGGCTGCGCTCAACCTGCTCGATGAAGAGGGATCGGTCGTCGCCAGCATCGAAAACAAGGCAGGCAGCCAGGGCTCGCTGGCGATCTACAACCATTTGGCGTTGACCTACGGCGCCATCGGCGCCGAAGCGGCGCAAAAGGGAATCGAGCTTTTCGCGGAACAGGGCGAGGAGGCGCGCGCGCATCCCGGAAAACATCCGAATATCGACCGCTTGTTTACGCTGCTGGAAGAGGGCGGGCGCTGGCGCGTGAAACACGTATTTGCGCTGTAGCGCGCCTCAAAACCTTGGGGTTCGCTGCGTCACCCCAAGCTATGCCTGCGAAGGCTTTTTCCTGCCGGATGGCGTCTTGGCACTTGCCGGAGCGGACGCGCGCTTTTTCGGCGGCTGGGCGGCTGCCGGGGCTTTTTCCTGCTGAGAATCCCTGTGCTGCGCCTCCTGCATTTGGGCATGCATCTGCTGCATTTGCTGCATCATGTTCCACGGCCACAGGGCGGCCTGCGCGAAAGCGGGGGAAATTTCGGGCGTTCCGGAATTCGCCTTTTCCTCGGGCGGCTCGGCGGGTATTTCTCTCTTCGGTTCGGACAGTGGCGGCATCGCCAGCGATTGGCTCGCCTGCGCGGTTTCCTGCACCGAAGCCGAAGCGAATTTTCCCATCGCGCGCACTGCGCCGATCGTCGAATGCTGCATTTCCAGATTCTGGATCGTCAATTGCAGCACCGAAAGATTCATCCGGAGCCAACCTTCCACGGCCTTCAAATCCTCGATCCGCTTTTGCAGTTCGTCGGCATCGAAAGTCGGCGTCACCATGCCTGGAAGCGAAAATCCCATGTTGCTCCACAGGTGGCGGACGAAATCCAGGGGAGCGTTGGCGTTTGGAGGAAGGGACATGGAAGGTTCCTTGAAAAATTATGCGGAAAGAGTGCAGGGAGCGCGGAGACGAAAGCTTATAATTATAGCCCTGCGTGAATATCGCAGTGCCCAATATTGATGGGCAGCATACAGGCGGGGGAGAAAAAAAATGTTGAGAATATTGATCGTCGAGGATCATGCGCTGGTTCGGGAAGGGCTGGCGCAGACCTTGTACCGTCTCGACGATGAGGTCGAAATCCTTGAGGCGGGCAGTGGCGCAGAGGCGCAGGGATTGCTGGAGCGAGCGGGCGTCATCGACCTGCTGCTGCTCGATTTGGCCCTGCCCGGAGAGGACGGATTCCAGTTCTTGCTCAAATTGCGCCGGAACTGTCCCGAGATTCCGGTCGTCATCGTTTCCGCCTACGACGATGCCATCACGATACGCCGCGCATTGCGGCAAGGCGCTTCGGGTTTTGTGCCCAAGGCGTATTCCGGCGAGCGCCTGCTCGCTGCCCTGGAAGCGGTACTGGAAGGGGAAATCTACACTCCCGAATACCGCCCTTCGCAAAACGGATCTCCGGCGATGCTGCCTTTCGGCGGGTATATTTCAGCGCAGGATTTCGGGCTGACCGAGCGTCAATCCGAAGTGCTCGCGCTGGTCGTGCGAGGCTGCTCCAACCGCGACATCGCCGATCGCCTGGGAATGGGGGAGGGAACGGTAAAAAGCCATATCAACGCCATTTTCAAGGCATTGAATGTAAGCAACCGCGTCCAGGCGCTTGTGGCGGTGACGCAGTACGGGATCAAGGTTTAAGGCGTTTTGGATTTATTCCCGAATAGCCCGCGAAAGCCAATCCTCCGGCACAATAGCGCCTTTGGCGAATCGCCATAGATGCGTTTTCGACCTTTTCACTTTCCGGATTCCTCTATGAAACGACGCAATTTTCTTGGCGCTGTTGGCGCTTCACTCGCTGCGCTCCCCTTGCTGAAGGCAGACGACGCCTGGGCGACAAACAAAAGCTCGACGAAATCCTCCGCCACGAAAAAGGGCACGGTAAAAAAACCGGCTTCCGCCACTTCTTCCAGGACTTCCGCCTCCCCTGCCGTCGACAGCAGCCGCGTGCCGCTTTCGGCCAGCGCGTTCAGCGCGCCGCAGCCGCCGGAAGAACCATGGCGCGGCTACGAGCTTCTCATCCGCATCGCACGCCTCGATACGGGCGGACCGGCCCGTGCCTGGCTGCCGCTTGCGCTCACGCACGACACCGACTGGCAACGCCTGCGGGCGCATCGCTGGCGCGGCAATTTCGATCGCGCCGGCCTGGAGCGCAGTGATGTCGATGGCATGGAGATTTTTGGCGCCTCCTGGGACAAGCCTCCCGCCCCTGCCTCGAATGCAGCCGGAGCGGCGCCGCTTCTGGAAATCGTTTCCCGCATCGAAGTGCGGGAACGCCGTTTCGACCTGACGCGCCGCTACCGCGCCGAAGAAGACGCCGAAACGCTGCGCCGCGCGTTGCGTCCCCTGTCCTTCCTGGCCGATCCCGCGCGCTTGCGCCAGAGCGCCGAGCAGATCATTGGCCGCGTCAAGGATCCCCTGGCGCGCGGCAAGGCGATTTATGACTGGCTGCTGGAATCCCGCGCCTCCTTCACCGCGCCGGAAAACGTCGGCATCGCCACGCTCTTCGCGCAGCCGGAGGCGATTGCGACGGCAATGCCAGGCGCCGTCGACGAGGGCACGGCGACGACGCTGCTCTTCGTTGGGCTATGCCGCGCCGCCGGCCTCCCGGCGCGGCCGCTCTTTGGATGCTGCGTCGATTCTTCGCGCCTTTCGCCCAGCCTGGGATGTTCGGGGCAGGCGGACGAAGAAGGCTGGTTGAGCGCCATGCCGCGCTGCCGCGCCGAATTTTTCGCGCCGGGTTACGGCTGGATTCCCGTCGCGCCCGGAGAGGCAAGGCAGGCAATCTTGCAGGACGGCGGCAACCTGGGCGAAAGCAAAAGCAAACTGTTGAAGAAACTTCTTTTCGGTTTCTGGGAAATGAACTGGATCGCGTTCAACGCCGCGACAGAGGTCGTCCTGCCGGATTCCGGCAACAGCGCGCTGCCGTTTTTCACCGCCCCCCTGGCGGCCAGGAGCGGCGGCGCAAATGGAAACGGCGGCTGGCTGGAGCAGCCCGGCGCTTTTGCCTGGCGCCTGGCCGCGCGCCGGGTCGACCCGGATGCCTTGCCCGCAAGCCCTTCCGTTCCGGAAAAAGCGCCGGAAGAAAAGGCCGGAAAACCCGCAGCCCCGGCCCAGGCAGGAGAAAAGGAATGAGCAGGACTTCCACCTCCTCTCCTGCGGATTCCGCCGCCGCCCCGATCGACATCTACACCGATGGCGCGTGCAGCGGAAACCCCGGCCCCGGCGGCTGGGGCGCGCTGCTCGTCAGCGGCGCGCACGAAAGGGAACTCTGGGGCGGCGAAGCCCAAACGACCAATAACCGCATGGAACTCATGGCGGTCATCTGCGCGCTCGAAGCCCTCAAGCGCCCTGTCGTTGCGCGCGTCCATACCGATTCGCAATATGTGCAACGCGGCATCAGCGAATGGATCCACGCCTGGAAAAAAAACGGCTGGAAAACCTCGTCCAGGACCCCGGTCAAGAACGCCGACCTCTGGCAGCGCCTCGACGCGCTTTCCGCCCGGCATCGCCTGCAATGGCTCTGGGTCAAGGGTCACGCCGGCCACCCCGGCAACGAACGCGCCGACGCGCTGGCGCGGCGCGGGATCGGCTCGCCCGGGAAAAACTGAAAACTGCCCTGGGAAATAGTGGTGCTTCGCGCCACCTCCTACGAAGAGGGAGGCTTGAGTTCCGGCGCGTTGCGCCGCAGATAATTTTTTCTAAATCTGTTTAAATAATTATTGCCTAAAACTTTTTACAGTAGCGAAACATTATTTAAACAGATTTAGAAAATTTAAAGCCTGCGCTTCGTTCGAGGATGGGGCGGGGTGGGCGGGGAGAGCGGAATCTCTGGCAGAATGGCCTCTTCGTGATTTTTTATATGACATGTTTTTATGGTCGAAATCGCCGCCGTTGCTGCCTTCCTGGTGCTGCTGTTTTATGCTGTGATCATTCCCGTTCTGGCGTTTTCGGCGCTGTCTTCCAGCGGTCGCCAGAAAAAGGAAGTGGAATCCCTGAAACTCCGCCTGGCCGCCCTGGAGAAGCAATTGGCCGCACAGGATGCGGAATTGCGGGCGATGCCCCGGCAAGCGGCCGAACACGCAGCAGCGCCTCCGGAAAAGACGGAACGGCAGCCCGAGCGCCGGGAAACGGAATTCTTTGTTCCTTTTCCGATCGAAGCGCTGCCTCTTTCCCCGGACGAGGAAGAGCCGATTGTCTTTCCGGAAATCCCATTCATTCCGGAGCTTCCGCCCGCTCCGGAGACGCCCCAACCCCCGATCCGCAGGCCCGTTCCCGTCCCCGCGCCGAAGGCCGAAGCGGCGGAGGAGCGCCCGGAATGGGCGGATCGCTTTCTTGCCTGGTGCATCGGCGGCAACCCGCTGGTGCGCGTCGGGATCGTGATCCTCTTCTTCGGCGTTTCCTTCCTGCTCAAGCTGGCGGTGGATCACAAGCTTTTTCCGCTCGAACTGCGCCTGGCGTGCGTGGCGGCGGGCGCGGCGGTTCTGCTCGGGATCGGCTGGCGGCTGCGGGAGAAGCGCCGGAATTACGGGCTGCTGCTGCAAGGCGGCGGGATCGGGATCCTGTATCTGGTGATCTACGCGAGTTTCGCGGTTTTCAAATTGTTTCCGGAAAATTCCGCGCTGTTTGCCTTTCTTTTGCTGTTCGCGGTTTCCGTCTTGTCGGCCTTCCTGGCGGTGCGGCAGGAGGCTTCCACGCTGGCGGTGATGGGAATGGCGGGCGGTTTCGCCGCACCGGTGCTGATCTCGACCGGCAGCGGCAACCACATCATGCTGTTCAGCTATCTCGCGCTGCTCAACGCCAGCGTGTTCGGGATCGCCTGGTTCCGCGCCTGGCGCGCGCTCAACCTGCTTGGATTCGTGTTTACACTCGGCGTCGGTTCCATGTGGGGGCTGAAGTATTACCACCCGGCGCATTTGTTCAGCGTCGAATGCTTCCTCATTTTGTTCTTTCTCTTTTACGTCGCTGTCGCCCTTCTCTACGCGGTGCGCCGCGAACTGGAACTGAAACGCTACGTTGACGGCACCTTGCTTTTCGGCGCTCCGATCGCGTTCAGCCTGCTCCAGTCGCAACTCGTCGATAAGATCGAATTCGGCATGACCTGGAGCATGGTGGCCCTCGGCGCGCTTTATCTGCTTCTGGCGGCCTGGCTGGCGCGCTTCCGTCTGGAGCGCCTGCGTCTCGTTTTCGAGTCGATGCTCGCGCTCGGGGTGTTGTTCCTGACGCTTTCCGTGCCGCTGGCTTTCGAGGGCACGCGATTGACCGCCGCGATCTGGGCGGTCGAAGGCGCGGGGCTGTGCTGGGTCGCCGTGCGGCAGCAGCGCCGGCTGGCGCTGGCAAGCGGGTTGATCCTGCAAGCCTTCGCGGCCCTTTCGTTTTTTCTCGATCCTTCGGGCGGTATCGTTCCAGGAGCGCCGCTGGCGCTCAACGGCTGGTATCTCGGCGCCCTGATGCTCGCGTTGTCTGCGCTTTTCTGCGGCTGGCAGTTGCGCAGCGACGCGGCAATGTCGTGGCTGGGATCTTCCGGGCAAGTCCTGTCGCTCGTGCTCGGCGCCGTCGGCCTGTATTGGTGGATCGGCAGCGGCATCATGGAAATCCACTCCCATATCGGGCCGTTTGCAAAGGCTTCCTGGGCCTTCCTGTCGTTCTTCATGCTGACTGCATGGCTTGCGCACTGCGCCTGCCGCGTCCTGCGCTGGGCAGAAATGGAATGGGTGGCGCTGGCGCTTTCTCCGGCGCTGCTGCTTGCCGCGTGGCTTTCGCTCTCGCTGGATGTGCTGCCGCTCGCCGGTTGGGGCTTAACTGTATGGCCGCTGGCGGCCGTTTCGGCCTATACCCTTCTTTTCCGGCAGGAACGCCAGGCTTCTTTCGCCGGAATCCTGGGGCCGCTGCACGCGCTGATGTTCTGGACGCTGTGCCTTGTCGCCGCGCTCGAATTCCACGATTTTGTCGGCGCCCATGTGCCCGGGGGCGTCTGGCAATGGAGCAGTTGGGCCTTTGCCGCTGCCTTGCTGCTGCTCGCGCTGATTCATATTGCTCCTCGCTTTTCCTGGCCGGTCGGGCGCTTCCGTTCGCATTACCTGGGGCTCGGCGCCGCGCCGGTGCTGTTGCTGGCGCTGGGATGGGCATTCCTGGGCTTTGGCAGCGACGGCAATCCCGCGCCCTTGCCTTACCTGCCGCTGCTGAATCCGGTCGAGCTATGCCAGTTGCTCGTCTTCGCCGCGCTGTTTTCCTGGGGACGCGCGAACAGGGAATTTTTCGGAATCCGCCAGATGCCCGTCTTCACCGCCGTGCTCGGAGGCAGCGGTTTCCTCTGGCTGAATGCGATGCTCCTGCGCGCATTTCACCATTGGCTTGAAATCCCGTACCGCTTCAATGCCCTTTACGCTTCGACTGCGGCACAGGCCGCGCTGTCGCTGCTCTGGAGCCTCCTGGCGCTGATCCTGATGGTCTGGGCAGTGCGCCGCGCGCAACGCGCGCCGTGGTTTGTCGGCATCAGCTTGCTGGCGCTGACGGTGGGGAAGCTCTTTTTCGTCGAGCTTTCCCGCATTGGCGGCACGGCGCGGATCTTTTCATTCATCGGCGTCGGAGCCTTGCTCCTGCTGATCGGCTACCTCGCGCCGTTGCCGCCGAAAAAGAAGGAAGAGCCTTGATGACGGGCTGTTTCCGGGCGCTTCCCGGCATCATCAAATCATGCGCTTTCGCAAAATCCGGGGATCGAATACCATTGCAGATTCCGCCGTAACGACGCAAGCGCGGCACGCCGAAAAGACGAGAAAGGAACTTGAAAATGCTGGTACGCGAAATGCTCAACTTCGGAGAAACCGAAGTTCATACCGTTGCCCCGCAGCAACCGCTGTCCGACGCGCTGGCGACGATGGCCGAACATCATGTCGGGGTTCTGGTGGTCATCGAAAGCGAGGTATTGGTCGGTATGTTGACGCACCGCGAACTGATTTCGGCGATTTACACGCGGCGCGACATCGAGCATGCCCCGATCGGCGATTTCATGCTCAGGAATCCCGTGACCGCCACGCCGGAAATGCACATGAACGACCTGCGCCGCCTGATGGTGACCAGCCGCAGCCGCTATGTGCCGGTGCTCGAAAACGGCAAATTGAAGGGCGCCGTCTCCTTCCTCGATGTCGCCAAGGCGGTGCTCGAAGAACAGGATCTGGAAAACAGGATGCTGAAACAATACATCCGCCACTGGCCCGAAGGCGAGGCGCCGAAGCAGGGGTTCGGCTGAAAGCTTCCGCCATGGGCATCCCTTTCGACGATCCGCTGGAACAGGAAATCTGGGCGACGGTACGCGCGTTGAACGATGCCTGGACCAAGGGGAATCCGGACGATCTGGCGGAATTCTTCCACCGGGACATGATCGCGATCACGCCCACGGATCGCCTCCGCCGCGAGGGAAGCGCCGCCTGCATCGCCGGCTGGAAAGAATTCGCAAACACCACGCGCATTCGCCGCTGGCAGGAAACCGAGCCTGTGATCCAGGTCTACGGCGACTCCGCAGTCGTGGCCTATTACTTTGAAATCTCATTCGAGATGGGAGGACAAGTCCTCGAAACGAAGGGGCGCGACCTGTTCTTTTTCGTCAGGGAAAATGGCAAATGGCTGGCCGTGGCGGATCAGTTTTCTCCTTATCCCGGTTGAAGGCATTCGTTTCGCAGGCGGGGCTTCGCTGTGCTCACCCCAAGCCATGATTTTCAGGTGGTTTTCGGCCTGAATTTTCTAAATTAGTGAAATAATGTTCCGCTATAGTAGTGATTTTAAACAACGAATTCTTTAGTCTAATTTAGAAAACAAATTCCATGTTCGAGCTTCTTCTGCTTTTTCTGGCCGTCCTGCTCCTCCTGATTCTTGGCTTTCAGCTTTTCTTTTTCTTCCGCGCGCGCCAGCGCGATGGCGCGGATTCCCTTCTTCCCGAGCAATTCAAGGGCATGGCCGAAAACCAGGAGCGGCAGCGGCGCGAGCTGGCCCTGGAATTGCGCCAGGAAATACGCGAAGAAGAAACGCGCACCCGTCTCGAAGCTACGCAGGCCGCGCGCAGCGGGCGCGAGGAATTGAGCCTCGCGCTGGAGCGTCTCGCCAAGACGCTCTCCGAGCAGCTTGGCCGTCAGGGCGGCGTCCAGGCGCAGCAGCTCGACGCCTTCGCGCAACAACTCACCCGGCTCACGCAAAGCAACGAACAGCGCTTCGAGCAATTGCGCGAAGCCGTCGAGGCGCGGCTGACCGCGATCCGCGACGAGAACGCGAACAAGCTCGAAGCGATGCGCCAGACCGTCGACGAGAAACTGCACGCGACGCTGGAGCAACGCCTGGGCGAATCCTTCCGCCTCGTTTCCGAACGTCTCGAACAGGTGCACCGGGGGCTGGGCGAAATGCAGACCCTGGCCGCCGGCGTCGGCGACCTGAAAAAAATGCTGGGCAACGTCAAGACGCGCGGCACCTGGGGCGAAATCCAGTTGGCCGCGCTGCTCGAACAGATGCTCGCCGCCGGGCAGTACGCGAGCAATGTCGCCGTGCGTCCGGGGCGCGGCGAGCGCGTCGAGTTCGCGCTGCGCCTGCCCGGACGCGAGAGCACGAGCGCTGGCAACGACGAAGGGGCGCCGGTATGGTTGCCGATCGACGCGAAATTCCCGATCGAGGATTTCCAGCGCCTCTCCGAAGCCCAGGAGCGCGCCGATCCGGCCGCCGTCGAAGCGGCGGCGAAGGCGCTGGAGGCGCGGCTGCGCGACGAGGCGCGAATGATCCGGGAGAAATACATCGAGCCGCCCTATACCACCGACTTCGCCATTCTCTATCTGCCGATCGAGGGGCTGTACGCCGAAGCCCTGCGCCGCCCCGGCCTTGTCGAAAGCCTGCAACGCGACCAGCGCGTCACGCTGGCCGGGCCGACGACGCTGGCGGCGCTGTTGAACAGCCTGCAAATGGGATTCCGCACCCTCGCCATCGAGAAGCGTTCCTCCGAAGTCTGGGCGGTGCTCGGCGCGGTCAAGACCGAATTCGGAAAATTCGGCGAGGCGCTCGCGCATACGCGGAAAAAATTGCAGGAGGCGACGAACTCGATCGACAAGGCCGAAGTCCGCACCCGTGCCGTCAGCCGCCAGCTCAAGGCCGTCGAAGCCCTGCCCCAGGCCGATGAATCCTTCCTCTCCGAAGAGGCGGAAGAAAATGACGGCGAAATCCGGGACCAGTGAAGGCGGGCCATCGGTTGCGTCGATCCAATGATCCCGTTCGCCCGTTCGGCGACCTCAAGAGTTCTTTGATGCAATCCGGTCCCTAAAAAACATAAAATCTCCGCAGGAAAAGAATCTAAGCTTTTGAAGAGGAGGTTGCGCGATGAACGAACGAAACGATGAATGGAAACATCTTCTGCTCTGGCGGCACGCCGAGGCCGAGGATGAGAATGATCGCGGGAATCTTGCCCGTGGCCTGACCGCTCGCGGAAAAGTCCAGGCGCAGGCCGTTGCCGCATGGCTGTTGACGCAGCAACGGCATGGAGGAGTGCCGCAGGATCTGCAGATTTTTGCCAGTCCGGCCGAGCGCGCCCAGCAGACTGTCGCGGCGCTCAGGCAGCCCTTTACGACCGATCCATGCCTTGCGCCCGGCGCCTTGCCCGAAGATTATCTGAGGCTTGCCGGCTGGAACCAGGGGCCGGAGGACTTCAGTTCCGTGGAATGCTGGGAGGAAGCCAGTTGGCTCGAAGAGCGCCGGGAAGCCTACGCGGTTCTGATCGTCGGGCATCAGCCGACGCTGGGGCAAACCGCTGCGCGTTTGCTGGCGCAGCAAAAAGCGGTCTGGAACATCCGAAAGGGCGCGCTCTGGTGGTTCGCGCAACGCCAGCGCGCAGGCACGCCCCAAAACGTGTTGCTGGCGGCCATCGACCCACGGACAGCGGCGGCGTCGATGCGATGAATCCGGAATCCGGAAGGAATCCCGCAGACCGGACTCGCCGCTTCGGCGGCGTTGAGCGTTTGTATGGCGTTGCGGCGCTGGAAACCTTTCGCGCGGCTCATGTTGCTGTCATCGGCCTGGGCGGGGTTGGGTCGTGGGCGGCGGAGGCGCTGGCGCGCTCCGGTATCGGGCGGCTGACGCTGATCGATCTGGACATGATCGCCGAGTCGAACCTGAACCGCCAGATTCACGCGCTGGAAGGGAATTTCGGCAAGGCCAAGGTCGAGGCGATGAAGGAGCGGATCGCCGCGATCGACCCGGAATGCGCCGTCACGACGGTCGAGGATTTCATCACCGTGGAAAATGCTGCGGAATTCTGCGGCAAGGGCTACGATTTCATCATTGACGCGATCGACCAGCGCAGGCCGAAAACGGCGCTGCTCGCCTGGTGCCGCCGCCACCGCATCCCCGTGGTGACAACCGGCGCCGCTGGCGGCAAAAGCGACCCGAGGCGCATCGTTGTGGACGATCTGGCGCGTACCGTCGCCGATCCGCTGCTCTCGAAAGTGCGTGCGCAGTTGCGCCGGGAATTCGGTTTTCCGCGCGCGGCAGACAAGAAATTCGGCATCTCCGCCGTCTTCTCGACCGAAGCGGTGCGCGCCCCGGAAATCCAGGAAAAATCGTGCCATGCGATAGATGATATAATGACAGAATCAAAAAAAGGGCCTGCGGAATTACATGGGCTCAACTGCGGCGGCTTCGGTTCATCGGTCTGTGTGACCGGAAGTTTTGGCTTTTTTGCGGCAGCGGCAGTTCTGGAATATCTCGGCAAGCCCTCGGGCGAAAAACCAGCCGAAAAGAATAAGGATTTTCATGATGCAACATAGCGGCGACCACATTCTCCCTCTCGCGCCGGATGGGAGACTCATTGCAAAGCCGCAAAAGGGCGTCAAACCGCAACAATTGATTTTATTCCTCGCGCTGGCAGGCATCTTTCTGGGCTTCATCGCCCTGCTCGGATCGGAATTGCGCGATTCCTACAAGCGCGACCTCGATTTCGCCACCCGCGACCTCGTCACGCTTTCCCGCATGATCGAGCGTCACACTGCGAAAATCATCGACAAGGCAGACATCACGCTGAACGCAGCCGCCGCGATCAGGATGCAGGAAGCGGCCGTGAAATTAGGGTATTCCGGAAACAGAAAGGCCATTGAGGCCGAATTGCACAGTTTTCTCCATGCCGCCCCGGAACTCGAAGGAATATGGATTACGGACGAAAACGGCGTCATCATTCATAAAGCCTCGACGGTCGATTACCTCAATCCCAGCCCCGACGTCACTGACCGCCCCTACTTCCAGCATCACCGGGACAATCCCGACGCCGGCCTGCTGGTGTCGGAGCCTCTCTCTTCCCATTTTTTCGGGAAGCGCGTCATCGTGTTGAGCAGGCGCATCGATGACCTCGACGGACGATTTGCCGGAATCGTCCTCTCGGTCATTTCGGTTGCGTATTTCGACTCGTTTTATAAAAGCCTCGACATCGGAAAGGACGGAGTCATCGGGTTGATCGACGATCATTTCCAGTTGGTCGTGCGCACGCCCCAAAACGGAACCCGGACCGGGCAGGATGTCAGCATCATGAATACGAGGAAGAACCTGCAAATCAGCCCGCATCAAAGGGTGTTTCGCACCTTCTCCGCCATCGACGGAAAGGAAAGGCTCTATGCCACCCGCGAACTGGAAAACGGGCCGATGATGATCATCGTGGGCCGGTCGTGGGAGGAGATCGTTCTTGAGTGGCAGCAAAAAGCCATGATCTACGCCCTGGCAGCCTCCTTCCTCCTGTTCTCGCTCGCCGGGATGTTTTTCTTCTGGCTGCGCGGCTATCGGAACGCCATTGTCATCGCCAAGGAACTGCGCCTGGCCTACGACGAAACGATCAATCGCACCCGCGCGCTTCTCGACAGCCTTCCCGACCCCGCCTGGCTGCGCGACCGGGACGGGCGCAATATTGCGGTCAACGAAGCCTTCCTGCAGCTCTGCGGCAAACCTTCCATCGAAGTGATCGGCAAAACGGTCGAGGACATCTTTCCGCAGCCTCTTTCGATGAACTTCAGGCTGCTCGACGACGAAGCCCTGTTGCGCCAGAAACAGGTGCGTACCGAGGGCGTCCTGCAGACGCCTTCCGGCGATACCAAGTATTTCGATTTCATCCGCACCCCCGTGCGCGATGAGAATGGCGAAATCGTCGGTGTTGCCGGCTTCGCGCGTAACGTGACCCTGTACAAGGAAGCCGAGGCGCGCGTCACCTATCTGGCCGAATACGATTCCCTCACCGGCCTGCCGAACCGGGTGCTGATGAAAAAGAACATGTCGCTGGCCATCGCGCGGCTGCTCGGCAAGAAAATGTGGATGGCGCTCCTCCTGGTCGACCTCGATCACTTCAAGAACATCAACGACAGCCTCGGACATACGGTTGGCGACAAGCTCCTGCAGGAAGTGGCCAATCGCCTGCGCGGCATTCTTTTCGACAAGGATACGATCAGCCGCCAGGGCGGCGATGAATTCGCGGTGCTGCTGGTCGACTGCGCCAATACCTCGACGATCGCAATCATCGCGCAACGGATCATCGACGCGCTGAACCAGCCATTTGACATCGACAACCACGAATTCCATCTCTCCGCCAGCATCGGCATCAGCGTTTACCCGGACGACGGCGACGATATCGACAGCCTGCTGCAAAACGCGGACACGGCGCTATACAGCGCCAAGAAAGCGGGGCGCGACTGTTACCACTTCTTCGCGCCGGAAATGAACCAGCGCGTCATCGAACGCGTACAGATCGAGCGCCGCCTGCGCAAGGCGGTCGAACGCAACGAACTGGAACTGTATTACCAGCCGCAATACGAGCTAAGAACCGGCCGGGTGACCGGCGTGGAAGCCTTGCTGCGCTGGCGCTTCAGGGGTGAATTGATCCCGCCGGACCGTTTCATCCCGATCACCGAGGAAACCGGATTGATCCTGCCCATCGGCGAATGGGTGCTGCGGGAAGCCTGCCAGCAGGCGATGCGCTGGCGCAAGGAAGAGGGCATGCCGCCGTTCGTGATTGCCGTCAATCTTTCCACCGTCCAGTTCAGGGCGCGCGACCTGATGTCCTCCGTCATGGGCGCGCTCGAGAATTCCGGCCTGGAAGCGCGATGGCTGGAACTGGAAATCACCGAGAGCGCGCTGGCGGATGACATGGAACATGTCATGAAAACGCTTGAGGAACTGCGCGCATCGGGCATCAAGGTCGCCATCGACGATTTCGGCACCGGCTATTCGAACCTGACTTATCTGCGGCGTTTTCCGCTCGACAAGATCAAGATCGACCGCTCCTTCATCCGCGACATCGCCACCAACACCGAAGATGCCGCCATCGTCCAGGCCATCATTGCCCTTGCCTCGAAACTGGGCCTGAGAGTGATCGCCGAAGGCGTGGAAACACAGGATCAGCTCAAGATACTTTCATCGTATGGCTGCAACGAAGTGCAAGGCTTTTATTTCAGCCACCCGCTTCCGGCGCGCGAAATCCCCGCTCTTTCGCGCGATCCCGAAGTCTCTGCCAAGGCCCAGTCCATCGCGGAATCAAAAAAGCGCAACCTTTTCAGGGCGCGCAAAAAAACGCAAGGCGAGTGATCCCTCTCCTTGCGCATCCCCGGTGCAGGGAAGGGGCGGATAGCGATCCGCCCGTGTTCCCCTTCAGGAAGGAAGAAACGGCAGGGGCGCAGGCTTCCCGTTGATCTGCAAGCGGCCTTCCTTGAGTTCAATGCGCGTTTTGATGGAAGCGCCTTCCCGTATCAGGAAGTTTTTGACGACGCCTTCATTGATCTGTTTTTGCAGCCCAGCCTGGATCTGTTCAGCCTCTTCCGGCGATTTGCCTTGCGTGGCGATTTTTCCGGGCAGCGTCTCGGGCCATTGCAGGTCGAATGCGATACCGATTTTCGAGAGCGCGTCCAGGAAATTGAAGTTTTCTTCCGTCATTCCACTGGACTGCATCCTGATTCCGGAGAGCACCTTGCCTTCGGAAGTGTCCAGATCGAGATTGGCTTCCATCGCCGGATCGCGTTTGAGCAGCCCCACCAGGAGCGTATCGAGTTCGTCGATGTCCGGCGATCCCTGTTCGCAACGCAGGAGCTTCCCGGGCCCGTACATCCGGTTCAACGCGGCGAGGGCTTGCGCGTCGAGATTGCGCGCGCTGCCGGTGAATTTTCCGGGGCCGAAGTTTTGCCCGCCAATATTCTTCAGATTCTGCATCTGTGCCTGTGAAGAAGTGCTGACCAGCCCGTCATCGAGCTTCGACCGGGAACTGAAGTGGATTTTCTCGGCAAGAATATTCGTCAGCTCGCCTGGCTTCTGAATCTCCTCTTCCAGGCTTGGGAATACGATGTCCAGGTGGTCAAGCCCATATTCCTCCTCGCCGAGAAACAGGAATTCCATTTCCTCGTTTTTGTTTGCGCGAATGCTCAATCCGTCCAGTCGAATCGAGTATCCATCGCGCAGCCCGATTGTCAGATGCGGCCAATGGAGGTTTCCATCGAAATGCTTCAAATGCTCATCGAAGCGCAGCCCGATTTCCAGGGGCTGCCAGGAAGTCGTTTCGGGTGAATTTTCGTTGCCGGGCGGAAATGTTGCGCCAGAGACGAGGATTTGAAGCGTCGAATCGCCGCTGTAACTGAGCTTTCCGGAGATTTTCAGCGGATCGGCGCCCTTGAAAATCCTTGCCAGGGCGGTCTTTGCCTCTTCGCTGAACACCGGCGCGGTTTCAAAGCTGGCCAGCCCAAAGCCCGAAGCCCCAAGAAAAGGACCATGCCGGACGCTGCTATGCAGTTTGATTTGTTTTTCCGGCAGCAGCGCCTGGCTGATGGGGTCGTGTTCATCGCCTCCGCATCCGAACCCAAGCACGATTTCCTCGGAAGAGTTGAAAAAACCCGGCTGGTAATCGTGCGCGACGACCTGCACGAAGGGATAGCGCTCCGAGATCCGCTGCAATTTTTCGGACATTGCCTGTTGGTAGGAAACCCCCGACCACCACGTCGCGCCGGCATAGGCTGCGCCCAGGAGGACGAGCGCGACTGCGGCGAAGATGCTTTTTTTCAAAATACTCTCCTGTTGAAAATTGAGTCACCCCAAGCTGAAGCTTGGGGATTCCTGTAGGGGCGGCGTAGGGGCGGGTTTGAAACCCGCCCGTACCACCCGCCCCTACACAATGCGGGGCGCCTTCGGCGCCTGTTAGGCCATGTCTCGCAGTCCCCGCCATGAATGGCGGGGGACTGCGCTCGACAGGTGTTCAAACCGGAATCTTTGCGTGCAGGGCTTCAAAACCTGCGTCCTCGATGGCTGCGCAGAGCGAAGCTTGCGCCGTCCTGGCGGGATCGAAACGAACCCGCGCCTCCTGCGCCGCCAGGGAAACTTCCACGCTTTCCACACCGGGAAGCGCGCGCAGGACGCCGCTCACATTCTTCACGCAGCCCTCGCAACTCATGCCGCCTACCTTGATGATGACCGTTTGCATTTTCCGGTTCCTTGCCAGAGAAAAAGTCCGATACTATCCGGAAACACTCGATGCCGCACAGGCGGCGCCCGTGTTTTTTCAGCTTGCCAAAAAAGCCAATTTTCTAAATTTGGTTAAATAATGTTTGGCTACAGTAGTGGATTGCATTTAAGAATTATTTAAACAAATTTAGAAAATTTTCCCGAGGATATTCTCATGCGAATACTGAAAGATGCCGGATTCCCCGGCAGGAAAACGCTTTTGCTGGCGTTCGTGATGATGACATTGGGAATGCCTGTCATGGCGGCGGACGCGAAATCCGATGCGCAGGGCACCGGCCAGATTGGCCGCCCCGTCCGCTTTGAATCGCCCGAAGCTGCCGCCACGGCATTGGCGGCCGCATTCGGGAACCACGACATCGAAAGCGCGAAAAGGATTTTTGGCGCCGGCAGCACCAGCATTCTCTATTCCGGGGATCCGGTGCAGGACCGGAATTTGCGCGCCCATTTCACCACGGCCTGGGCAGAAGGCCACCGTTTTGCGGAAAGGGAAAAGGGAATCCTGGAACTCCTCGTCGGGCGCGATCATTGGCCTTTTCCCGTTCCCCTGGTCGAGCGCGCGTCCGCTGCGGGCGGCGGATGGAGTTTCAACCTGCCGGCAAAAAAACGGGAAATCCTCGACTGGCGCTTCGGCGTCAATCAATCCGACGCGATGAAGGTATGCCGGTTCCTGACGGCGGCGCAGAAAGAATATTACGAGAGGAATCCCATGCAATCCGCCGCCAGGGAATATGCCCGCATGATTGTTTCCTCGCCCGGAAAAAAGGACGGACTCTACTGGCCGCCCGAAAGGGGAGAAAAGGCTGGCCCGGCCGGGGCAGTGTTCGCGGCCATCGAAAGGGAAGGGTACCGGATGAGCTGGCAGGAGGATGGATCTGCGCTCTACCACGGATACCGTTTCAAGGTTCTAGGCGGACAGGGGCCCGCCGCGCCCGGCGGCGCAAAAAGCTATCTCGTCGACAACCGGATGAGCGGCGGCTTTGCGCTCTTTGCCTGGCCCGCGCAATACGGCGCCTCGGGCCTGAAAAGTTTCCTGTGCGGCAGCGAGGGGGCGATTCACAGCAAGGATCTGGGGCAAAAAACGGATCGGATCGCGCCGGATCTCACGCTCTACAACCCCGGCGACGGTTGGAAGCGGGAAGAGTTTCCAGGGCAATAGGTGAGGCAGTTTTCTTTTTTCAACAAAATTTCAGCTCTTCGCTGTTGTTCCGGAACGCTCTGGAGTAGACTTTTGCCTCTTCAAACTTTGGCGTTGAAAAAACAGTTTCCGATCCCGAAACGGTTTCCGGGCCCAAAATGCTTTTCAAGCCCTTTTCAAGCCCTTTTCCTTCATATGGATTATCTCGGCTTTTCCCTGCGCAACCAGTTGTTCGTGGCCCCGATGGCGGGGGTAACGGATCGTCCGTTTCGCCAGTTATGCAAGAAAATGGGGGCCGCGCTGGCGGTGTCGGAGATGGTGACTTCCAACTCCCTGCTCTACGGCAGCACCAAGACCCTGCGCCGCGCCAACCACGAGGGCGAGACGGCGCCGATCGCGGTGCAGATCGCTGGCGCCGATCCGAAAATGATGGCCGAAGCAGCGCGCCATAACGTCGGAGGCGGAGCGCAAATCATTGATGTCAACATGGGTTGCCCGGCAAAAAAAATCTGCAACGTCATGGCCGGCTCGGCGCTCCTCAAGAATGAGCCGCTGGTGGCCCGCATTCTCGAAGCGGTGACAAGCGCGGTGCCGGATACGCCGGTCACGCTGAAAATCCGCACCGGCTGGGATTGCCAGAGCAAAAACGCGCTGTCGATCCTGAAAATCGCCGAAAACGCCGGTGTCCGCGCGCTGGCGATCCATGGCCGCACGCGCGCCCAGCAATACCACGGCGAAGCCGAATACGACACGATCCGCGCGGTGAAGGCCGAGGCAAGGATTCCGATCATCGCCAACGGCGATATCGACAGCCCGGAAAAGGCGCGCGAGGTGCTCGACTTCACCGGCGCCGACGCGCTGATGATTGGCCGCGCGGCGCAAGGGCGGCCCTGGCTGTTTTCCGAAATCGAGCATTTCCTGAATACCGGCGAGCATCTGCCGCCGCGTTCCGTGACCGAAATCCACAGCATTCTTTCCGCGCACCTGGAAGCCCTGTACAGCTTCTACGGCAATGAAACCGGCCTGCGCGTCGCACGCAAGCATATTTCCTGGTACACGCGCGGGCTTTCCGGATCGGCGGGATTCCGCTATGCGGTCAACCGGCTGCCGACCTTGCAGGCGCAACGGCAGGCGATCAATGATTTCTTTTTCGCGCTGTCCCTCAAAGGCAGCGATACTAACGAAGGTCTCCGAAGTGCGGCCGCATGAAACAGGCCAGCAAAGGGGAGAAATTGAAAAGAGGAGAGCCCATAGCATGTTCAAGAGCGAATGCGATGTGTCTGCATGCGTCCGAAAGTCCCTGGAAAAATATTTTTTCGATCTCGATGGCGAGAAGCCGTGCGCCATCTATGACATGGTTTTGAGGCAGGTCGAAAGGCCGATCCTCGAAGTCGTGATGAAGGAAGCGAAGGGCAACCAGACCACGGCTGCCCGGATCCTCGGCATCAACCGCAATACCCTGCGCACAAAGCTCCTTGACTACGAGCTTCTGTGATTGCGGTTTTTTGCCTTTTCATGAACCTTTCCTGAATTCCCGTATCCCCCGAAATGAAAATCCGACAAGCCCTGCTTTCCGTTTCCGATAAACGCGGCATCCTCGAATTCGCCCGTGGACTTGCCAACGACGGCGTCAAGCTGCTCTCCACCGGCGGCACCGCAAAGCTGTTGCGCGACGCAGGACTGGAAGTCGTCGAAATCGGCGATTACACCGGCTTTCCCGAAATGCTCGACGGTCGCGTCAAGACCCTGCATCCGAAGGTGCACGGCGGCATCCTCGCGCGCCGCGATGTGGATGCGCATATGGAAACGATCGCCGCGCACGGAATTCCGGCAATCGACCTGGTCTGCGTCAACCTCTACCCTTTCCGCGAAACCGTCGCCAGGCCGGGAGTAACGCTGGAAGAGGCAATCGAGAACATCGACATCGGCGGCCCGGCAATGGTGCGCTCGGCGGCGAAGAATTACGCAGCCGTCGCGATCGTCACCGACCCCGGGGATTACGCCGCGATCCTGGAAGAAATGCGCGGCAACGGCGGCGCGCTGACGCTGGAGGCGCGCTTTGCGCTGGCGAAAAAAGCCTTTGTCCATACCGCGCGCTACGACGGCGCAATCGCCAACTGGCTCACCGCGCTCGACGATAAAAACGCGCCGCGCCTGTTTCCGGAAAAACTCCAATTGGCCTTCGATTGCGTCGAAGTGCTGCGCTACGGCGAAAACCCGCATCAGGAAGCCGCGTTCTACCGCGACCCGGCGGCGCTGCCCGGTTCCATCGCCCACTATGTCCAGTCCCAGGGCAAGGCGCTCTCGTACAACAACATCGCCGACGCCGACGCCGCCTGGGAATGCGTCAAAAGCTTCGACGCGCCCGCCTGCGTCATCGTCAAGCACGCCAACCCCTGCGGCGTCGCCATCGCCGGAACGCTTCAGGCCGCCTATGAAAAAGCCTTCAGGACCGACCCGGCCTCGGCCTTCGGCGGCATTCTCGCGTTCAACGGCGAAGTCGGGATCGACGTGGTCGACGCGCTTTCCGAACGCAAGCATTTCGTTGAATTGATCATCGCGCCCGGATTCAGTTCCGCCGCACGCGCCGAACTGGTGAAAAAAGCCAATCTGCGCCTTCTCGAAGCGCCGCTCGAACGCGCCCCGAACGCGCTGGAGATGAAGCGCATCGGCGGAGGAATGCTGGTGCAGACTGCGGATTCCTTCGGCATCTCCGCCGAAAATCTCAAGCTCGTGACGCGCCGCGCCCCGAGCGCGGAACAGATCGAAAATCTCCTCTTCGCCTGGCGCGTGGCGAAATTCGTCAAATCGAACGCGATTGTTTTCTGCGGAGACGGCATGACGCTCGGCGTGGGCGCAGGGCAGATGAGCCGCATCGACTCCACGCGCATCGCCGCGATCAAGGCGCAAAACGCGGGATTGCCGCTAAAAGGCGCCTGCGTCGCTTCCGATGCCTTCTTCCCCTTCCGCGACGGAATCGACGCCCTGGCCGAAGCCGGCGCCGGCGCGGTGATCCAGCCCGGCGGATCGGTACGCGACGAAGAAGTCATCGCCGCCGCCGACGAACACGACCTGGCAATGGTGTTTACCGGGGTACGGCATTTCCGGCATTGATGCCGGAAAGATAAAAACAACTGGCTTTTCCCGAAATTACCCGTTTGCAACCACCGGGCGGCATTCTGCCGTCCCTGCAAACCCCTTTCCAAAATACGCCTTGGGTGGGGTTGATAATGCTGCAGGCAACTGGCTCTTGCAGTGCCTACTTCAGCACATCCCCGATGCACAAATATTTCATCTCGACGTACTCGTCGATGCCGTGGCGCGAGCCTTCGCGACCCAGGCCGGACTGCTTCACGCCGCCGAAGGGCACGTGCTCGGTGGCGATGATGCCGACGTTGACGCCGACCATGCCGTAGTCCAGCCCTTCGCTGACGCGCGTGATGCGGCCGATGTCGCGGGCGTAGAAATAGCTGGCCAGGCCGTATTCGGTGGCGTTGGCGGCGGCGATGGCCTCCTGCTCGGTCTTGAAGCGGAACACCGGCGCCAGCGGGCCGAAGGTTTCCTCGCGCGCTACCAGCATGTCGGCGCTGGCCTCGGCCACCACGGTCGGTTCGAAGAATTGCCCTTCAAGCTTGTTGCCGCCGGTCAGCACCTTGCCGCCTTTCCTGATGGCGTCCTTGAGGTGTTTTTGCACCTTGGCGACGGCGGCGGGCTCGATCAGCGGGCCTTGCTCGACCCCGGCGTCGAAGCCGTTGCCGACCTTCATGGCCTTGACCCGGGCGGCGAATTTCCTGACGAACTTGTCGTACACGCCGTCCTGCACGTAGATGCGGTTGGCGCACACGCAGGTCTGGCCGGCGTTGCGGTATTTGCTGGCGAGGGCGCCCTCCACCGCCGAATCCAGGTCGGCGTCGT
>Ga0123357_10002429_pt1 | contig 20792 bp, 10 predicted proteins | sample TergutEmb28metaG_FD_89873 | JGI IMG/M metagenome (GOLD analysis project Ga0123357, IMG submission 89873) | Embiratermes neotenicus P4 segment gut microbial communities from Petit-Saut dam, French Guiana - Emb289 P4 | ecosystem: Host-associated > Arthropoda: Insects > Digestive system > Gut ... | reverse complement strand
ATCTCCAGGAGGTGGGATGTGTGTATATGGACTGGATTGGGCTGGCCCAGGATAGAGACAGGTGGCGGACACTTGTGAGTGCGGTAATGAACCTTCGGGTTCCGTGAAGTGCGGGGAGTTTCTTGACTAGCTGCAGACCAGTTAGCTTCTCAAGAAGGACTCTGCACCATGGAGTAAGTAAGTATTTTCATGGTAGCACCATTTACCTGAATCCAATCAATTTCAACAGCTTTCAATAAAATCTTCTCAGGCTGACACCTCTGCCAAGGTGTGAATGTTCTTCAACATCTCAGGGATGGGTCAGTCCCTGAAACGGAGCACTTTCGGACCTTGAGGTGACTGCCCAAGAAGATTATATTGAATTCTGTCACTGTGAAAGCTTCGAGGCATATAAATTACAACACCACCAATTCCTGGTTATATAAAAATAATTGGGCAAAAAATAAATCTTTTATTGTTACACACATAATCATGTCCACCACACTGTTCCCTCACAAGAGGAAAGAAGAGACCCATGGACATGATCGCATACGCAAAATGAATGCACCTTGTATTACAGCAAACACATAGACTTAAAAAGATCAATAGTTGGCATAAAATATTCTTTAAAGAATACAAGAACTGTACTGTGATTTTATAACATAAAATAATACATGCCATGAAATACCAGTACAGCATTCTGTAGAAGTATTAGGTTAGCTTTTGGAATATTACAGCAACTGTGACTTAATACATATCTAATGAACACAATATCACCACCTTACCATGCGTTAAGGCATCAGTTCTGGTCATTATGTAAGAATCCTTCATGACCTTAATAGTTAGAAACAAAAGAATCAACATAACAAATCGAAACCACATGGAAAACATTTTCTAACATCTTCGTAATCCACGTATGTCCGTAACTGTAACGCCAAACCATCTTTGACAGCAGCATGGCAAGATACAAAAAGATATAAATATTCAGCAGTGGGCACATTAACGAAGCACAGAACCACCAATGAAGACCACTGAACGAAAAACTACTGAACGAAACTACCGTATATACATATGACATATTTTGTACGTTACACAAGAACGTAACCTTAATATGTGTGAAAATAATATTAATCGTTAGGTATCCGCAACATTTGGACAAAACGAGCTTTGAAATATACCGTACCAAACAAAACCTTCCTGGCACTATTCACCGGTAACTGGGCAAGCTCGTTGTGTAGGACAAAACCGCGAAGACAGTGCAGACGTGAAATTCATAACCTTAATGTGAAAGGTGAACGTGGCGATAAAACAGGTTAATTAAACGCGCTTTCTTCACAGATAAGTTCCCCTGACAATTAAAGGCTATATTAAATCAAATATGACTGGTACTACCAAATGAAAAACTATGGAAGCCAGGTATACATGACAAGTCATTAACACGCCCAACACTTGCAGCGAAATCACATCTCCGTCATGTGTCACTCGACAGATCAATGGTAACAGGAGCAAAATCCAACACAAAAATAAATATATTTCTCTATTTATAACAAACCGGTTGAGTAAAAATGTTTCTCACCTTTTCAAATGACGAGTTTACAACAACAGGAAGCACCATCAACCAACCAATTTCCTTTTCCAGCCCATTTCCTCACCGAAACATGAAACACCCTACTTCACGACACTCAACCATTCAATGACGTCAGCCAATGCTACGGCCTTCTAGATTCAGCACGCAGCCAAACGTGCATGACTGAAATGTACCAGGCAGCCACCAGAAACGTGATAGAAACCAGTCACATCGTATATAGAAGTTAAAATTATGGAAAACAGTCAGAATGACACAATAATAAATAATTACAGATAATTATGAAACCAAATTACTGTGTGATCCATCCTGGCATGCGTTGGGATATGTCAGTATAGTAACGAGGTTATGGCTTGTACACTGTACTTACGAGTCGGTACGTCTATACAGGCTGGGGAAGAAATTTTAATAAACTTCATAGTGTGCAAACAGACTGAAGCCCACAATGGACATGAGGGCCCTTGCCTAGAAGGTAAGCGACCGAGGCGTGAGGCTTGTCACCCACGTGTCAAAGAAAGGTTCAAAATGTATGGTTCTCTGCCTCCACCTCCATATGCCTTTATGGCATGATAATTAAGGGGAGAAACAACTCTACAGCCAATATACATGTATAGGAATAACATGATCAGTATTCAGCAGGGTAGAAAAATCCTCTGATATTATCTTATACTTCGACCACTTGACTGATCACAAATTACCTTTGAAATGGCTTGACAGAATGCTTGAAGAATAACTAGAGAATGGCCTATTGAAATTAACAGGAAACAGAATATCAACTTAGGGATCATGTTTATTGCATTCAGTCCCAGAGAGAGCTGTTCCCTACTCTAAAGTTATGAATACAATACTACCCAGAAGGAAATTGTTGAAAACAAAAGAGTGAACGATAATGGGATAATTCTAATATCAGAAATTTAACTCATGCATATTTAAGCAGAAGCATTAGTGCTAATCCCAAAGACCTTACAGCATAATTTAATTAAGGACATACTTGGAGGGAGTGTTTCTGTAATCCTGTGTACTCCACGATTGCTAGCACTAAGAAGTGGGCTGTAATGATGTCCATCATATTGATGAACAAATCTGAATATTCTGATTGTGAGAAACAGATCCTTCATCCAACCTCATGAAGAAAACAACTGTTTAGAAATCCAGAAAAAATGTATCCTAAAAATGTGTATTAAGTAACATTTATGTAAAATTAAAAAAAAAAAAATTGTTTGAGAAGCTACATACTTATGCAATGAACCAACAAGCGATCTCACCTGTGGCACACATCCCTCATCATTTAAGAGGGTGTATGTCAACTACATGCTACTAACAAAAAATATAAACACACCCAGTTTTGTTTTTAACAACAATGTAAATTTTATCAGTTTTTAACAGTACATAATCTGAATTTGACAACCATATGGAGCGCTTGAGATAAACACTGTGACATCAAATGGTTTTATCTATGCAATTTGACAGTTTATTTATATTTTATCAGTATTTTTGCAAAGCATCCTGAAGAAGGTTACAAAAAGTTTTGAAATTTGCAGGTGATTAATAAGATATGTTAAGACTTATTCTACCCGTGTGCATTTGTTGGTTCACTACATAAATGTGTATATTCCTGTAGTGCATAGTGCATGGATATGAAACATTAATTTTATGTGAGAAGGTGTTTAATGGCACAGCTATGCCATTTAGATGAGTCTTGTTTATTATGCACTATTAAAACGATTTCATTGGATTTGATTTAGTTGGTTTTTCTTGGATATTCCAAAATATATTGAGGATTATTTTCTAATTTAATGGCTACATTTTGAAATACATTATATCGTCAATTGTTATTAGCCTCTTGTTAATTTTCAGCTACAAATTCTCATCTGTTGATTATATATTTATTGTTTTCTGTGTCATGGCAACACTTTCATGAACTTGTATGTAGTTTCTTAGGTCCAGTAAGATTTAGTGAACAGTAAATGTACATCCCTGTTCCTTGGAGCAATTTTCATTGGTTAGAATGGGTTGGCCACCTTCCTGACTGGTGTGTATGTTTTCCACATGATGTACTTCATCTTAATTTTAAAACACCCTTGTCCCTCCTTTAATGTCTTCATTAGCTTTTGTTTTGATTTCTTTCATTGTGGTTATTAATTTTGTGTTTACTCAGTTGTTTGTCTACAACTTTAGTTAACAAAAGTAGGGGTCATAGGAAGTTCATAACAGCCAAGATTTAAATTTGTGTTGCATTAGTTGGGTTTAGGTTAAATTATTTTGTGCATCATGGCAGTTATGTAATAAAAATAAAATTATATTACAATCAGAAAACACTGATTTATTTCATATTAATGTTACACTGTTGAACTCTGTTGTATACAAAATTAACTTTAATAGATACTATCACTTTTCTAACACTTATGTTACAGTGTATAATGCTACCCTATTTTATAAGAGCCACGTCATTTTTGTTTGTATTATATGTTATGCCACAGCACATTATCCTATTACAGTCTTGACAGTTAATTTATAGGTTTTATGCAACAAATCCTATTGATCTTTTATCAGTACTTGTCTCAAATCATGACTGAGACATGTCCACAACATTTTATGTATAGCATGGTAATGTGTCAGTGTTTCAGTACTTAACTTTCCATGTCTACCTGTCACTGCATTACTAAAATAAAGCATTATTGAGTGATTATATTCTCTACACATAATTTTTCTAAACCCTTCAAGGGAGTTATGCTTCCAACAAGGATTTTCACAGATTCCAAACATATTATAAGATATTCTCTTTGAGGTCTTACAGAATACTTCTTGATAAACATTAAAAGAGTTTGTGAAAACATCTAAAGATTTAAAATTAATTTTCATAGCTCAGAGACATTCTTCCTGTTTGACACATCCACAGTAGATGTAAAAAAAAACAAGGGTCATTTTCACATTTACTGTGATTGTCTCTTTGCAACAGAACCATTTAATGTTGAACTTTTATGACAAATTCTATCTGTTAGGCTGCAAACTTTTCTAATGAAAATACTGTATACAAGCTTGAATGTTCATAGTCAAGTCAAAGCAAAAAACGTTTCTGCTGCAAGTTGTAACAGAAATGGTCCTGTGAATGAAGAAGATCATACATCTTTAAGCAAATGATGTCAGTGCAACATGCTAAATACAGTCATTAAGTTAAAGATTGTTTAAAATACATTTTGAAACACATAATTTTTGACAAGCTGTGGATAAAATTAATCATTATCAGTGTGTCAGTGAATTAGAAAGTTATAAATTATTAGTAATAAAGCACCAGTATTTTGATGACTGCACTGGAAAGTAGCTCTCATTTATTTTTACTCTCTTGATTTCTGGTTGAGACACAACTTTGGAGTTCAACTTCAAAAGTCAGTCTTATTTAAATCTTATCTGAATTCCATCACCTCAGAAACATCAGTACTTTTGAGCTGTAGGCAGTAATTTGGTGGGAAAATATAATATTGGTGTGTATCAAACTGGTCTGTGTTCAGTCAGTAATAACAAAATACATAAATTCCATCTTACTAGTGGTGGTCATTGTCAATAATTTATCATTGTCATTAAATATTTGATCACATAGTTATATGTGGCTAATAATTTTCACAAATTTGTAACAAGAAAATACCACTTTTAAAATTAATTCACAAGAACATTTTGAAATTAGAACAATAAAAACCCAATATAATTGTTGTGTGTTTTACAAGGAATATTATTTGTAACATTAGTAGCATATCCATATGTAATTTGAATGTGATCAGTCTGTGGCAAGTGATGATAAATCTTACAAATTATTAACCTCTTGAACATACTACTCATTCATGCAAAAATCCCTCATTCTCACAACAAACAGCAGCACTTTATGCACTTCATGCACTGGCATAAAGAAAAACATAAGGTTGCAAATATTTACTTGCCTCTATCCTCATTCTTGATTCCGCCAATATTTGATCACTTCTGTATTGTAAATATACAACTATGTGTGAATAAAAATGTAATTATAAAATCTGTGTAAAATATATATATGTGTGTGTGTGTATTCTTTTTTTATTAGCCTATATATATAATTATTATTGGTTGAGGCAGACACAAGATGTAGATATGAAAGTCTGAATGGAAGTAAAATTTTTTAATATACTTTAGCCTAATGGCATACTTTGTATACCTTTTATTTTCATGCTACCTTCTATTGGTGATATCATTAGTGATTCCTAAGGTATACCATGAAGAACATCCTACACATATGGAAAACGCACTACTAGCTTGGAAGATGTGAACTATAGATAACACAGAAAATGCAAGAGCCCAAGTCCTTCATCCTGGATAGTAGTGGGAATTTAAACCTTAATACAGGCCTGCTCAGCCTTTTATATGGTGTGGGAAACTTGGCAAAATTTCAAAGGTGTGCAAGCAACATTTAAATCAGTACTTAAACTGAATAATGTATAAGTATGCATGTAATTGTATGAGTAATATTACCTGTGTATTTCGTGTGCATTGTGCAATAAACATATCCTGATAATAGGAAAAATTTATAAAAAAAAATTCAGTGCACAGCATAGGGTAAAGTGTCAATACTTTTTATTACAGTTTTGCAAAACAAGTAATATAATGTGTGACTCCATCAAACAAACAGCTCATAAGCTATCAAAATGGCTTTAGTGCTCTAGCTTTGACTTGGTATGCAAAGGATTAAAAGATATTTTCTTGTTTAAGTGTCTGCAGGCAACATAAAACTGTCATGGGCAACATGTTGTTTGCAAGCTATGGGTCAAGTGGGTCTGCCTTAACATCACTGAAGGGTTAATACTTACAAGACACAATTTCTTATTTCCCTTATTATACAAAATATTAAATTACGCTATCTCCAAATCCTGCATTACATTGCATAAGTTGTTGTATCTTCACTTCAAGTCAGATCCTTAAGATAAAACTTCGCACTGTACTGGACACTTGCACCAATATCATAATCAAAAATGTGTTTGCCTAATTGGGAAGCATAAGTACTAGGAAACCTATGCATTCCTTCACTATCTGACAGCAGATTTTAAAACCTCCATATTTAAGAAACACATGTAGTGTATATTGTAAGGTATGATACCATCAAACATATGAAGTTTAGATCGGATGCATTCATTCATATTGTGTCTCTGGTAAGGAAAGGTGGGTTCTTATATTTTTTTAGTACAAACTTTGGATTTTTAATCAGTAGCATTGAAATTCCCCTGCTTGTGTCCATGAAATGCTTTTTGGTTTAAAGTTGCTTTCTTTTTATGACTCCTTTCTCTTCTTTCCAGTGACATACATGCTGTTTCATGATACAGAATTTCCTTATTATGGCACAGTTGCTGGCTTCTGCATGTTGAATTACCGTTACTTTAAAATTTTTGTCATTACCACAGTGCTATATCTATGGTAGTTTAGATGCTCTTGTGCCATTCGATTCTATGTGACCATGCATAATTGTTACAGAATATTTTAGTAACTTCTCATTCCCTTAATATGACTTAAAATGAGCTGTCAGGATGTTGAGCTGTGGGCACCAGCAAAGCAAGACACATGCCTGGGTATTTTAGCCTTCAGTTTTTTTATAAAACAGTCCATGATAATATAAACAGAACAAAAACTTTTGTTTTGAGTATACCAGTTGGACATTTATTACGCTAACTACAAATTTTCATTTTATTTTTGTAAATTTTGAGCTGCTCAAAAAATTGTGTAAAATACAGACAAGCGTGGGTAAAAACAGACACAAACACGACAGGCAGTGTACTGTAATGTAACATCAAGGCACATTCACGCAATTGTTGTTGCCTGTGTAAAAGCAAGTATTGAATATTACGAAAGTGTGTGTGTGTGTTCTTCTCTTAGTTATCTAGCATACAATTCACATATTTTCTGCACAGTATTCTATGTGACCTGTCTGGCTGTATGATATTTTTCCACATTATCTCATAAATGGCACGATTTTCAGAAAACATTTTTTGAACATAAAATGTGTGTTTTGATTTTCTCAACAACTACATATGTAAATTTTGTCATTCTAAGAAGAATTCAGCAACATATTACTATAAGTGTACCTAGGTCTTGTACCCGTTACTCTCGTCTTGTGTTAATGAAACTTGAATTTGTTGACAGGTTTTCAGAAAACCTCCAAATATCAAATTTCATGACAATCTGTCTGGTGAGAGCCTAGATCTTCCATGTGGACAGAGAGTTGGACAGACAAAATGATATGAGGAGCCTACATATTTGCTTTTTTAAATTTTGCAAATGCACTTAAAATGGGAGGCCAACGAAAATTTGTTTGCCTGGTGCAGCAGAGAACATGCAGCTGGTGCTGGCAGTCAGCATGTCAATAGTGAAGTGAGGAGTACAGAATAGCATGTGTTACTGTAGCAGCAGTTGTATTGTTTTCTTTATGCACCTATACAAAAATATTAGCTCTGGTCACAGAACATGAATAACATTTTGCACAATTGTAAGGCGACCAGCCCTTTTTCATGTGACAAATTGCAAAAAAATTTCTCCTCTTATTGTCGAGTTATGGTAATAGCTAATAGTGCAAATTATAAAGTGGTTATGTCAGTGTTTATTATTTTGTGTCACATAACCACTGACTTATTTATGCTTCTAGCAATGTAGCAGTATTATTATTATTATTAGTAGTAGTAGTAATTTCTTTCATTTGCCAGCCACTCTCAAGAAAACACAAGTGACGAAAGATAAGTGGGTATCTAACATCTGTCATCGAGGTTACCACTGCTTCTATTTCATAGTGTTTATTTTCAATTAGCTGGGCATTTACACTAGTTTACTCTACCAAAGAAGTGGAACAGGCAATGGTGAGATGTAAATGTAACTGCTGACAGAGGCTATTGAACACCCAAACTAAACTAAACTCCGTGGCTTTAGTCCCCACTATTATATTTTGAGGACATATGTAATTATGTATGAGAGGTGCTAATGTTTACTCAGTACAGTCTGGTACCACAATAAAAAGCATTCTGTATCCTTGATAGCAACCCTACTACAGCTATGTTTTCACCAACACACAACATTATTATGACTGGATAGCAGATAACATGAAATATCCAACTCTCATAACTAGGGTTCCCATGCAAAAGGTCCGATGACGATGATGATGATGATATAAATAATAATAGTAATAGTAATAATAATAGTAATTAGTGTGCCCATGCAAAAAGTCAAGTAATAATAATAACTAGAGTGAAAATGCAAAAAATATAGAAAGTTAATAGTTTGTGTTTGCCACATACCCTAGGAGTGGTGCTGTAATCAAGCGTTTTGTGATTTCTGTGATTTTTCTGAATGTTCTTTGTGGGCTTTTGCCATATCATAGTGCCAGAACCAGTCTAGGTCTTCCAACAGTGACATGTTTTCCCATGAGAAGAATTGCAAGATGTGACAGGGAATTAAATTGGCCTGGACCCTAACCTATGAGTGTAACAGCAACATTAACAATTCCTCCAATATTTCTGTCCTAAACAGATAATTTATATTTACACTTTTTTTGCTGCTATTACTATTGTAAGTTTTGATGTACAGAGTATAATGCATGGATAGACAGATGGACAGATGAAATCTTTAACTCTTCCACACTATCATTTCACATCATTGCCCTATAAAGGAATGAAACCAAGTGCTCTGAAATCTTACATGTTGAGGATTGCCTTTCTGTCATCCTGTGCAAATCCTAAATGTGATGCTCCAGACTGGTCCCTGGCACTCTGTGTATATGTTTTTGAAACCACAGTGACTACTGTGGGGAACTGTGGAAACCCTAGTATTGGGTACTTCGTGCATCATGTTCAAAATTTGAGTTTTGGCCGAGCATGGTGCTCAAGATTAGCTTCTTTCAAGAGAGAAAATTGGTTACTTTCCCCAGATTTTCTGTCCAAGAATTGGGTTTTCCCTGAGCATGACTGAAATTGGCTCTAAGAGCTTGTTTTTGGGCATCCTGTGCCTTATTTACAAATTTAGAAAAAAAAAAGTTTTCTTGGGTTATCTCTTTAGAAGGTGGGTTTTCCTCAAGAATGATTAAAATTGCCTCTAGAGACCCCAGATTGGTTTTCTGTGCACTCTGGGCTTTATTTTCAAACTATACAAATCATATTTTCCAGGACTGTCCCTACTCCATGGGAACCGTATATTTGAGTAGCGATTTATAAGTAAATTGTACTGCTTTTGTAAGACAGATCGATGCCTGACTATTGTATAGAGATATCGATAAGGATAATTTTAATAACAATAATAATAATAATTATTATTATTATTATTATGAACAAGCATGTCAATTCCTGATAAATGTGTGGAGAGTTACCAGTATGTTCAAGATAGTCAATAAGTGGAAGCTGAATAAACCATCTCAGCCAGTGGACAGTATTCATGCAACGTGGTAAAAGAAACAATTTACACACATTCGCAAGGCTAAAGCGATATGCAGACTCATGATTGTACTATGATTCAAGTCATCAACGTATATTTTAACTAATACCAAGTTGTTCACTGCATGTAACCATTCATGTTATACACAATTTCGGAGCTGATTGGAATACATGATAAAAGAGCAGGGAGAACATACTCCCAGAGTTATAAAAGTAATCAGTATAGCATGTCAGATCACGCAAGTTTATCATCCTGCATTACTTACCTCCGAAATTGCCAATTACAAGCTTAGTTCCTTTATCCTATTACTGCATTGGATATTGCACAGCATCCAGTGCATTATGAACCTCAACATTATGCCCAAATCAACACAGATGTCTATAACTTACATTAATTAGGTATATGATTATCCTGCTTCAATAAACCATACACCAATCATGTTCTCTATTACATGCAAGTACCTAATTATTTTTATGCACTATTAAACAACCTAAATAATATATTGGCACAGCAATTTATTTTCTTGATGTTTTACGTTTTTCAGAATCTTACATCTGCAGTTCATTGTTATTTTCTGAAATACAGTCTATTAGTTCACTAATTTTTTACTTTGACTAGAAAACTGTATGAAGATTTTATGTGTATATTTTCATTTTCATATACTGATTGAATAAAATATTTTATAACACACAGATTTATTAGCAATGTGTCTTATTCTGATCACATTAAAAATAGGTATGGGAAAGGGTGATTATTATTGAACATAAAACCTGCAAACAGCTATTCTAGTCTATTTGTTACGCTTTCAACTGTATTGCCAATGGACTGCATGCACCATATTCTTTACTCACAATTTTAATGTCATGAGTAATCCTATCCTTTTGTTAACTAGCAACAAGTTTCATATTATAGTATCACAATAGTCAATAGATTACAGAATTAAAAAGTGCTGTGTTAAGTAAAGCAAACTTCTGTACAAATATCTGAAGAAATTCTGCAGAGGAGAGATCGAAAATTGTTCCACAGATTAACACCATAATTCAACAAATTGACTTATAATATTACTGTTTGATTTATGAACAATTAATATGTAATGATTTCATGTTCATAAGTTACTTCCTCCTCCTCTACCTCTTCAATTCAATTATGTATCAGCTGTAATATAAAGCTTTATATACAGTATTCTGTCACTTAAGCAATAGGCCTAGCATTAATTTTCTTTGTTAAAATGTTTTATTTCACTATGAACAATTTTCCACTTCCATTTTAAGTTCTGTTTACAAATAGCATTACCATTAGTTCATTACATTTAAACAACAAAATGCACTGTCATGTTTCTTAGATATTTAGTTTACAATATCACACTGAATATTTCTACATGTTTCGGTCGACAAGGGACCATCTTCAGGGAATCAAACCAAAGTAACACAGCATAGAACCATATTAGTCACTTTTGTATACAGCTAACATGGTGTAAAAGAGTCAAATGGTCAAAATGTAGACATTTCTTTGTAGAGTACTTGTATGAAAGTAATGGACCTTGATGTAGGGTGTCTTGGAAGCTGCCTATCTACTTAACGAAAGTCAGCATAGCTAAGTACAAAGGCTGCTTCCAAGGTACTGTACATCAACATCAAATCACATTTATACAACGGCTCCACAAAGAAATGTTTACAATTGAACCATATGACTCTTTTACACTACATCAGCTGTGTACAAAAATGACTAATGTGGTTTTATGCTGTATTACTTTGGTTTCATTCCCTGATGATGGTCACATGTGGACTGAAACACACAGGAGTATTCAGTGTGATATTGTAATATAAATATCTAAGGAACAAGTTTGTGCTTTTCATTGGTTTAGTGTTGTGAAGTAGTTATCAATAATACAGAGAATGAACAGCATAAAAAATTTTACCATTTACAACTAATGGGTTTTATGGACTCCAATAGTATAATCATCTGTAAAACCTAACTTATGTAATTCTGTGTGTTTTAGTTGAAAATATTATGCCCAGGTATATAAATATATTTCATAAAATGATTAAGGTTTAAATATTTGTTAGTATTCTTGACTATATTTGGATTGTTATAAGGCAAGTACATTAAGGCATGCTGGACTTGTCACAAGTTTTCACTGTGAAAACAGTTGACTGGAGATTGAAAGTTATAAGCCTACATCCAGAAAATTAGTAATATGAAATGCTGAACAGATTTCTTGCACTTTCCTGACCCTGACATCGATAGTAAGAGTGACAAGACAACATGTTAAATAAGTCGAATATTAATATTGTATGTCAGTCTGTAGAATTATGATGTTTAACTGTGGAAGAATATTCAGTCTCTCCTCTACAGAAACACAGTTTCAAGTAAAATAGTACTCTAAAAATTAATAACAGTACTATGATTCTAAAGATTATCACATTCACAAGCAACACTTAAATAAAACCATGATGTCATACATTTTACAAGCAAATAGAATTTCAACGTGGTATTACAGTTTTGGAAAAAATATTATACTAGCAGTAATTTATGTGACTTTCCAAATATGTTGTACATATGATACACATGATGAATTCAAGTTCTGATTCTAGAAAACTAGTAACTGTAACATACAAAATCATGGCAATATCTAAGTTTCAAACTACATTCACCATATAGTATGAACTTACACACACCACAAAGTAAATAAATACATAGTTTAAAAGATAAATGCATCACCAGCTAATATCATCAATATCACAATGTTCACTTTTTTAACAAGAATCCTAGAAGAGGTAAAAAGAATGACTACAGGAATTAACATAGTAACTCGTGGGGATTCCCAGTCCCCTATAATTATTTTGAATAGATGTTTTAGTTACATTAACCAAATGTTTTATATATATATATACATTTTCATATGAAGTTTGTATTTCAATGTCTGAACAATAATTTAGATCTCCAAAAATATATAAATAATTTTTACTCTATAAACATAATTTTGTCATGCAACATATATCAGGAAGTCTGTATAGAGTTCAAATCCTACCAATCATTTGCAATACCATTGCTGCTTACCAGAAGTGATGAAGATGCTTTGCGCTCAGCACCAGGAGCAGCACTCCCACAGAATGAGTTCTGATGACATTTCAGTTCTAAATACAACATTTACAGGATAACGTTTTTAAAATATCGATATAAATGTACTACAAGTTTAGAGTCATATGCACAACCGCAGACTAACTAGAGGCAAGCATGAATCAATCTTAGGTCATACAAGAAAATAATCTAACAAGTATAGAATGTAATAAATACTACTCTAGTAGAGATCCTTCCACCACTCCAGTTATACCTACTTAAATATGTTTATCAAAAATCTATTTTTTACTTACCGGAGCTTAGCCATAGCATTTTGCGCCGGGCTCCTACAGTACTGACTCCAATTTCACGAAGATCAGCATCCGTGAGTGAAGTAAAGGTAGTCATGTCAATTTCATGGTCAGTAAAGTTCTCTAACAACCAAAATGAAAATATGCACATGAGCTCTATGTTGCATTCAATTGTTAGATACATGTAGGGACCATAAATGCCAAAAGTAGTTTGCAAACTTTCGAAAATGTGTGCTTGGAACTCTATGTAATCTTTGAAAATATATGTGTACAAAACTTAATACCAGTAGTCTGTACCAAATAACAGTTAAAGTTGCACCTCTCCACATCTTGCAGGAATATAATTTTAGTGCCGGATGGAGGTGAGTGGTCAGTGCACACCCTGGCTGCTTTACGCCCAGGAAACAACACCAGTACCTGCTTAACAGGAGGCTGCATGGAATCCAGAACCAGTCCAGGAATTTGGGAAAGGAGAAAAATCTCCTGCCCCTGTCGGGATTTGTGCCTTATACCAGCCAGCCTGTAGCTTATTCTGTGTACAGACTAAGCTATTCTGGATCCTACACTTCAAAATATATTGATGAAATTAGTTTTTGTTGACATTGGACAATTTGTCTTACAGTATTTAAATGAAACATCAAGCTTGGGCTTCAGTGAACAATATCGGAGGTCTAAAACTGTAACAGTATGTTTGAATCACCTAGGCTATTCGGGGATGATGCTTTATTTTACTCTATTTTAAGGATTTCTAATACGTTGCTCATTGCAGCCCATGAACTTTTAAGAGTAAACTGGAAAAACATTTCACATCACAGGCCTGCTCATACAGTCTGAAGAAAGTGTTTGGAATCCTTAAAAAACTTTCTGATACAGAACCAAAATTTAACTCCCAGAATGTAACAATTTATCTCTGTGCATTAACATAATGAGGAGTAATGAATTTAATTTCCAGTGTAGTGTTCTCTATGTTTGTATGTGCACTAAATGGATTAAAATGAAACTTACTCAGGTATTTTTCAAGTCCCAGTCCCAAAAGCAGAGTACCCAAATCCTTAGGTTTCAGGCCAGCAGTTCGGTTCACAATAGAGGTCGGTATAGAATCAAGGTGGTTGCTAGCACTGAGAGGGCCGTCATTATATTCTGATGATATACTTGGAAATACTGAAGGTGATGAAACCAAATTTGAGTTTGTGGGACCATGTGTGCCATAAGCTTCCTGCAAACATGATACATTTCAACGCATGATTCACCATCTGTACAGTATGGTTCCTCAAGGAAATAACGTTACTGTACAGACAAACACAACCTGAAGAGGATCCAAGAGGGAAAATATCAGTAAAGTGTCTAAGGCTTGCTTCCAAAAGACCCAGTTACCAGCTACATATTTCTGCACCAAAAAATTTATGTGATACAACTGTACATTTTTTAAAACTGTTTAACGAAGATCTGACTTAAAGGTTTCGTCATTTTCTGAGACATTAGAGCAAATGGCTGTTTAACTAAGTGCAAAGGTGCATGTAAAAGGTCAGTTGGTAGAGCTTTCAGACAATGAACATGAAATGCTTATAATACTTAAGGCTGGGGCTATGATCAAAATTCTTTGTTTTAGTTCAATGTCCATCAGATCGCAAAAGTTTCAAATAAAAGTTGATCATATCTAAATGTATACACTATGTAATTTACAAGCTGATTTGTACAGTGAGCCATTTTTAGAAAATCTGTTTTATTATTTAGTGAGAGTTTCATGGAAATTAAGGATTAATATATCTGGACATGCATACTAATTTTAAAATTTTGTTTTGATTTGTAGTGCAGAACCCAGTACAAAATATCATAAAAATTAGACCAGTAAATTCACAGATGCAATGCGACACAAAGGGACCTTCCAATTGTACTTTTATTGTATGTACTAACACAGACAAGCATTCAAACTAAGTGAAGGTTATTAATCTCTATCTATAACCTTCCCCTCCCCCTCGCCCCCACCCCCCATGGCACAACAGCCCTAGTGGGTCAAAGCCTCCTCATTGTCAAGGGTTCATGATCACACTCGGACACACCACATTCGGTAGGACTCCTCTGGACGAGTGATGAGCCTGACACAGAGACTACGTGACAACACACAATGCTCAGAATTCGAACCCACAATCCCAGCAAGTGAGCAGCCGCTGACTCACGCCTTAGACGGTGCGGCCACTGGGATCAGCTTTAACTTTTTATTTCAGCATAATATTTTTTAATCGTTAAACAAGTATTATTTCACGAAATCTCCTTTCTTATGGGCCCAGAATATCAGAGATTTCATTCATACCATGGCAGAAGCCTGAAATCACGCAACTATTATGAAAATAATACCATTTGAAGTTTAAAGTTGGAAAGGGAGAAGTAAGAACTACTTTAAGTGATGTTTTCTTTTTCATTACGTCCAATAGAGAGGCAGCAAAGCTCTCCTTCTTCCTGTGCTCAAGTTCTGATGCAGGACTGGAATGACTCAGACCATAACCAGACCAAGCAGATGTTGGTACACGTATGTTCCCAGGAACAGGCTTCGTCTTCATTACTATCAAAAACAATCATCAAAATTGCATGAAGAATTTCATAAATGGAATTGTGATACATGTTTCTTTCAGAAGAATTCTCCAGACTGGAGATTTTTTTTTCAGTGTGATAGATTGGAGAAAAGTATCTGAATAGAATTAATTACCATAAAATGTTCATGATGGACCTTGATTTTAAGTAACGATAACTGAAACATCATACACACCATAGAGAAAATTACATTTAAATGTGGTTGAACCAATGCATTGTTTCGAGATACTGTGCTTGGCAATCCTGCTTTTTCTGTAGAAGGTTTTTGGTTTAAAATTTTAATGTGGAGTGGTTATTCTGACCAAAATTTTTGTTTTTATATCAGCCTGGACGGGTACATGCTGGGATAATACCTTAAAATATGACACCTTCTTCTTTCCTTAACTTTCCCACCTCTTTTGATTTGTATCATTTTTTTGCTTATTTAACATTATGTAATGTATATAGCTGAGGAAGTACTTTTGACCAAAGAACTTGCAACTACACAAAATCTTCCTTATAATTATACCTGCAAGGATGAATGTGAATTTCATGCTGCCAAATGCACAAACATACGTTTATATTCCCTCTGTTTCTGAACAGTGAACTCCTCCCTTAAATTTCTCAAGGGAAACAATGATTTCTTGTGAACAGAACTATCAGATATTTTTGTAACATATTGAAGAACACTTATAGCACAAATAATTAAGAGATTACATTATGGATTGTGGAATGTAAATCAGACATAAGTACTTGAGATATTACAGTAAATATTGTAGAGTATAAACAAGACAAATTCTGAAGACATTACAGTAGACACATAGTGTAAGCAAGACACATATACTTTACACATTACATTTGACATTGTGGAGTGTAAGCAAGACAAATACTGAAGACATTATAGTAGATGTTGGGAGTGTAAGCAAGACACATATACTTGATATATTACATTAGACATTGTGCAGTGGAGGCAAGACAAATACTGTAGATAGTACGGTAGATGTTGTGGAGTGTAAGGAAGACAAAAATACTGAAGACAGTATAGTAGACACTGTGGAGTATAAGGAAGACACAAATACTGAAAGGTTGCTTTTAAAATAATTGTATAAAATAAAGATGTACAAAATACCGTTGAAAGCGAGGAACTTCTTGTCAAAGTCAAGTGTGTTAAGTGACTGCTGCTGAGCAGCAAGTTCCAGAGTTTTCTTCTCACAGCCTGGGGCGCGACGATCTGTGCCGTTCATCAGATCAGACATCATACTGCAGAAGTCTGTAATGAACGTGATGCACACATTCGTCTCATTGTTACTATTTAGATGGTGTAGCCCAAATTGACATTTTGTTATTATAATTTGGTCACTTTCTCCCTTTCTCTTCCCCCCCGCACCTCCAAGATCGTATCCAGGCATCAAGACAATACAAAAACAGACATGGACAGTCAGGTTACCAGATAGAGAAACATACACAAAACACAGAAACAGGTCTTTCTAAATGCATTCTGTAGACCATGTTATGTTTTCTCAAATCATGAATTGTGCTCTTTTGGAACTAAATTGTCAGAAATTTTGATTTTTATACTGATATAACCTAAAAATGTCAGTGATTCATATTTATATTCAGTGACATTCCATTAGCAGTTTCTTTATGTTTCTTACAGTAGTGAGAGCTTAGTCTCTGTTGTCATAATATCAACTCACCTATGTTGTCACACCTGTATGCATTATTTCAAATAAACAAATTAAATTCTGCATTCTGCAGTAAACTTACAAGGAGCAAGGCTTATTGATTTACCACAATTAGCATTTCTGTTCCCAATTATTTTATATGTTGCTTCCATAATAGAAAATAGACCCATATTAATATGTTTGGGAAAAGTTGTTGTTCATAGCAAATTAAATCAGCTACAGAGTTGAAAGAACATCAAACAGACTTACCATTTAGGGCATAAGGTGATAAACTGTTCCTTCCATGGTCAGAATGTTTCTTCTCCAAGTAAAGCATTCATAAAGAGAATTACAGAGAAGAATTTGTTACTTCTATCATTTTTGGCCATAACACATGAAAGCATTTTATAATCTAAATTACTGCAACAAGTGGGGCAAAGAAAATGGTTTATGCTATACAGTTTCTAATTTATTTATAATTTATTTAATAATATGAATCATAATTATTTTCTTTTTGAATATATCTATCTCCTGGGGTATACCATGTAGAGTAGTGTATAGGTACAAATTATTTGGAGGAGTGTGTGGTCTCTATCTTCCTGAAGAGTGACTTGGATCACTCTGCAGATAGAAGCAGTACATGTCTTTGAAACATTCGTGCCTGCATGCAAACAAAGAGTTTAAAGTCCCAGAAGAGGGAACTTTCATCAGGCCCACTGCAGTAACCTCAGATTTAGTATATTTGTTTCATGCTTACCTGTACTGGTGGATGAATCTGATAGTACTCCATTTTTCTGGACTGGAGAATTACCAGTCTGTGGACTTACTGCAGGACTTGATAAAGAGCTTGTATTGCTGCTCAGAGATGAAAAAACTACAAAGAAAACCACACTTTAAGTATCCTCAACTATTTTGTAAGAATGTTTATTCTTCTATCCTGAATTGTCAAAAAAAGACATTTATAATGTTGTCAGCATTTTGAACTGACATCAGAATTTATAAACTGACTTACCATTATAACCTATAGAATAAATGTTAACACAAAAGCCCACCTTGTCAGATCAAATCATGAGTCTATTGAATTCAGTCATGTTACCAAAACCTATGCCAACAAAAATAGTATGCAAGTGCCTGTCATTTGCATAACCATAAAATGTTGGGAAAATTCATGACATTCATCACAGTTTAATCTTGCTTTGTTTGTGTGAAATTTGAAGTACTTGTAGCAGTGCCTACAATGATTGCTATTGCAGTGGAAATTCTGTCTTCATCTTCCATCCTGAAAATGGAGGTAGCTCATGCTTGCCACCACATCCCAAAGACAGCATTCCTCACTACTTTGTTTATCTCCCTTATCAGTTTGTTTTCCAGCACTTACATTTTTGTTTCACTCCCAGAGTAAGAAAGAAAGTCTTGGAATGATGACAGACAGGACAATAGGTTTATTTATTTTGATATTTATTGTATTAGAAAATGATAGCAACAATGGCAGTTTGTAAACCAAAAATATCAAAGTTTGCCTCAATTTATTCTGTCTTAAGTTTGTCATAAATATTTGCTGTTGTAGTAATTGTATAAGTAAATTTACAGAGCAGAATTCCCAGCATTTTATGGAGCCCAAAGTTCATTGCTGCTCTGTTTAAACAACCATACAATGGTTCCTATCCTGCATCAGATGAGTTCAGCCCTTTAAGGCCCATTTTAATATTATTCCCCAATCTACACCTCAATATTGAAAGTAGTCTCTTTCCTTCAGGTTATCCACCAAAACCCCAAACATTTTTCTCTTTTTTCCCCATAAGTTCTACATACCCTACTTGTTTCATCCACCTTGATATGAAAATTGTTATAATGTTCTATGAGGAGTAAAAATTTCGAACTTTCTCATTAGACAATTTTTTGTAACCACCTTCTATTAATTCCTTGCTCTTAGGGTGAATAGTTCAGTTGTTCAAATTGTGACACATTACGATAATTTTTCTGTCTATTTTCATTCCACAGCTTTTCATTAATTTCATGTTTTTACGTTTAGTCTTGGGATCTGAAATTACATACCTCTCTATGGCATTAAAAATGAATATTGTGGTCAAGATGCAACCTAGTAATGTAAATTGTATATAACTGAATTAACATAATACTGTACTTCACACTGACTACACATAAAGACTCACCATTATTGTCCTTTGTATCAGAGGCTACAGATGCACTGCTTTTTGCAAAATTTCCTAGCATATGAGATCTGCTACTGCTGCTGCCAGTAGTTGAGGCATTGCAAGAAGAATCAGGTGACCGAATACTTGGGGCCATAATACCTCCTCCCATTTGATGCATTATTAATGGTTGTTGCTGCAGGTTTATCAAGTGGTTCATTGTGGACTGTGGCAGTACTGGTGTGTGGAAGAATGAACCCATAGGAACTGGAGTAGGTATTGTCGTAGGAGACCCAAATCCTCCAGCCCATTGGTTACCAATGCTGCCAACAGGGGATGGAAAGGGGGATGAAAGGGCTGTTTGCAAAGGAGAGATGTTAATTCCTGGCAGTCCAGCACATCCTGTGTTTATAGTCAGGCTGCTGTGAACCGGACACATTCCAGCACTGGCTCCATACAGATCTGCCACAATACCAAAGCAACACTGTTACTGTAAAACATATAAGTAACTGTGGGAAGGGACAGACAGCCGAATATGTACATTTATATATTCATTTTATACATGACCATTCATATTAAGAACTGTTGTAATCACTTTCCAAGTGAATATCGGTTACACAAATTGTAGAGCCACATGTTTGATCCTATAATTAAATTGCTCTAATTTTTGTCACACTAAATTTCATGACATAAAAAATATAATACTTGTTTGCTCATTTTGAAGGAATTATTGTTCCAGAAGTGGTTAATGGGATTATTGTAGTGTATAATAATAAAATCTTAACAAGTAGACACATTAAGAACAAGCATTGTTACTTGTAATCCAAACTCTGTAAGAATCATGCTTTCACATGTGTTACAGCATAAAATTATATTTCTCAGAGTATAGAAGTATTAACATTAATGAACATTACACAGTAATGAAGTTTCCCATTGTGCAATATAACTGATTCATATACCTTTAGGCATTCCTACCTTCTTACCATTCCTGTCATAATTTTAAAATGTCCTTAAAAAGTTTCCACTTCCAAGATAGTTTATGGTTTTAATT
>Ga0123357_10002428_pt1 | contig 20794 bp, 19 predicted proteins | sample TergutEmb28metaG_FD_89873 | JGI IMG/M metagenome (GOLD analysis project Ga0123357, IMG submission 89873) | Embiratermes neotenicus P4 segment gut microbial communities from Petit-Saut dam, French Guiana - Emb289 P4 | ecosystem: Host-associated > Arthropoda: Insects > Digestive system > Gut ... | reverse complement strand
TGCTCTTACAGGATTACGGCATTGCGATATTCAAAAACTTCAATGGAAAGAAATCCAAATTGACGGCAACCAAGCCCGCCTCAATTTCACACAACAAAAAACCAAAGGCGTAGAATATATGCCGATTTCCGAACAAGCCCTGCAACTATGTGGCGAACCGCGCAAACCAGAACAGCTTGTTTTTGAAGATTTACCCGACCCATCTTGGATTTCCCGACCGCTCAAAAAGTGGGTAGAATCTGCAAGTATTTCAAAGAAAATTAGCTTCCATTGCTTTAGGCACTCGTATGCGACCCTGCAATTATCCAGTGGCACAGATATTTACACTGTAAGTAAAATGCTTGGGCATACCAATGTGAAGACTACCCAGATTTATGCAAAAGTGGTGGACGAAAAGAAAAATAAAGCGGCGCAAGCTATAAAATTGAATGGAATATGAAAAACAGTAACTTGGAATACATTATTTTATATGTGCTGATTGTGTGTGTTGCTTTAGTGATAGCAACTTTGGCGCGAATGGCTGCTGCCTCAATGGGCTTTGATGGTTTCACTACATTTATGGTTTTTATCGTAGTCTTAAGTATTTTGGTAATAGTATATTTAAGCATTCATGTTATTTTACAAGGACTTATGTTGCCTTGGATTGGTAAAGGATTATCTAAAATACCCTATTTTCAAAATAAAATAAACAAACTTCCCGCTATTGAAATACAAGAAGATGTTACAGAACAGCGTTCTTTGGAAGATATTCGAAACGAACAATTACAAAACAGGGTTAAAGAACAGGAAGAAAAATTAAATATCGCTTTGGAATACACCCGAAAGACATTTGCTCCATACGTATTTGACGAACATGTTGAATTGCTATGCAACAATGTGAAAGTGTACGCCAATAAATTGAATCCGGAAAACTTACTTCCTGTCAAAGCTAAAGAATTATTGCCCATTGACATATTCCATTTCGGATGGAATATTTGGAACTATTTTAAGATAGGCAAACAGATAGATATTGCTTATTTTCTTAAAAGGGTATTCCCAAATATTCTCAAAGATGCTGAAATTGAAACTATTAAAAGTCATTTGAAAGATGAGGAACGAAAAGGGTTTATCAAGATAAGAGAAAGCCTTTCAGAACAATAATAACCACAATCTACCAGCATCCTCAGTGTTTTAAAAGTGTTTTTTTCGTGTCTTGAAACACGGTGAAAACACTTATTTCATTTGCGCACTAATTATAAAAAACAGTATCATGTGCGAAAATGAAATTACTTTCGACAAGTTACCGCAGGCGGTAGCTTATCTTATCCAAGAGGTTACACAAATCAAAGAATTGGTTGGGCGTAACCAAAATCAGAATCAATTCCCTGTAAAGCGTGTTCCGGTCGGTATTGAAGATGCTTGTCAAATCATCGGCAAAGCCAAGCCCACTATTTATACGCTTGTCCGCAAACGTTTGCTCCCCTGTTACAAAAACGGCAAAAAACTCTACTTCTTTGAAGACGAATTATTAGAATGGATTGCCAAAGGCAAAAAGAAAACCCTGATGGAAATTGAATCCGAAGCAAAAAGCGATTACAAAAAACGATTTAAAAGTGTAAAACAATGAATCTGTTTGATATACTATCGAATTTTTGGCGAGTCGATGAACAGAAGAATTTTAGCGGAAACGAAACCCGCTTGTATTTCTTTTTGATTCATATAGCGAATCGCTCGTATTGGGCGGAATGGATTGAATTTGCCGATAAGAAGCTGATAGCCAATGTCAGTATCTCTTTGCAAGTATTGAAATCCGCTCGCGAACGATTGAAAGATGCCGGACTGTTGGACTTCGTTTCAGGAGGCGGACACAGGGTCAAAACTAAGTATCAAATTCTGATACCTAAGTCCGCACCTAAACTCTCACCCACACCTTATAATAATAAGACAAAAGACAAAAACAATAATAACGATTTTTATGGAAAGAGAAAAGGATTTATCCATTCGGGAAGTGATTTCGATTAATCGCGATTTTTATCAAACATTGAAGTCCGATATTCCGGGAATCGTTTCCGGTGAAAAAGAAAAAATGTTGAGCCGGCGATTGGTTTTTCCTTTGGCATATTCGGATTTTCGCGACTTGTTCCAATCGTTCGGAAGCATTTGTTTGTACAATCGGAATCAAAACAAGATTTTTGAAATAGACGAGTACAATGAGCCGATTATCGAGCAACTGTATTTGTACGCAACCAATAATCCAAATTTTACCGGCGATTTGAACAAAGGTATTATGTTGCAGGGTAAGTTTGGCTGTGGTAAAACTTTGATTTTTGAAACCTATTCCATGCTGCATAATCACGCCGTAAAAAAGTTTTCTTTGAATCGTCCTCTCTTGACATTTATCAAATCGGTAGAATTGCAGGAACAACTCATGAAGCAATCCACATGGATGTTTGTACAACGCCCACTGATTATTGACGAATTTGGCAGGGAATCGAAAACGGTTCAGGATTACGGCAATATTATGAGACCGATTTCCGAACTGTTGAGTTTACGAAGCGATGCCGGAACGGTCACTCATGGTACAACAAATTTTACTTTTGAAACACTTTCTTCCGAAGATTTTTACAGCGTAATGATTGGCGACCGCTTGAAAATGATGTTCAATTTTATCACCATGAAAGGAGAAAGTCGCCGATGCTAAGCTGTCGTTTTTACCATGCTTCAAAAGCTGACAATGTAGCAAGAGGGAACTGGACAAATCCTGTTCTTTCCTCTTGCCCTGCGGGGCTAACGGCTGAAAATCAGCCGTATATCGAAAATAAGTTTTATAAATAGTTTTATGAATAAAACATTTAATCACTTATTTATTAACGAATTAATAAAATCAATTCTTATAAAAAAGTTATAATTATGGTACAAAATAAGAATAAAACGGCTTTAACCACGATTGGCATTGACCACTCTACCAATCGTCAAATAGATAAACTTTGCAGACGTTACAACCTGAAAAAAGGAGAGGCTGTGAAACTCGCTTTTCAATATCTGGAAAAGACTTGTATCAATCCATCTGAGCCGCCAGAATCAACGAAAACCGAATTGGCGAAAATAAACAAACGGCAGGACGATTTGATACGCTTTATCCGTCATTTTGAAGAAGAACAATTGAATCCGATGATTCAGGCAACTAATTCAATAGCCGTTCGTTTCGACAATATTGTTAAAACATTGGAAACGCTTATTATTTCAGAGTTGGGAAAAAATCAGGAGAAGCATAATGCTGTTCTTCATTTGATTGCTGACAAAGTTACTCAACACGCCAATGCGATAAACAATCAAGCGAAACAAATAAGCGCATTGTATCAACTTATTAAACAGGATAATATGCAATGAATATTGACTTTCCACCGCCGTCGAACGGAATCTATAACAATGCCGGTAGCAGCCGACAGTTGGCAAACTATATGGAGCATGAAGATTTGGAGCGAATGCAGAAAGGTATTTATACCGAAGGTTTTTTCAACCTGAAAGACGATAATCTATTCAAGTCCCAAGTGATTAAAGATATAGACGGAAATATCGGTCAGCTATTAAAGACCGACGCCAAGTTTTATGCAATCCATGTAAGCCCATCGGAAAAAGAATTGCAGAAAATGGGCAACACCGAACAGGAACAAGCCGAAGCAATGAAACGATATATCCGTAAAGTATTTATCCCTGAATATGCCAAGAATTTCAACAAAGGACTGTCGGCGGAAGACATCAAGTTTTACGGAAAAATCCATTTCAACCGCGACCGGTCGGAAAACAAACTGAATATGCACTGCCATTTGATTGTCAGCCGAAAAGACCAATCGAACAAAGTAAAACTAAGTCCGTTAACCAACCACCGCAACACCAAGAAAGGTGCAATCAAAGGAGGGTTCAATCGCGTTACTTTATTTGAGAACGCAGAAAAAGGCTTTGATAAACTGTTTGGCTACAATCGGCAGCTTTCTGAAACTTTTGAGTATTGCAATACCATGAAAAACGGCAGCTTACCGGATAAACTGAAAATGCAGGAAAAAGAAATCGCAAATATGACAGCACAACAGCAAGTCAGTACGTCAGCAAATCAGCAAACCAATGAGCCGGCAAGCCAATCAACCAACGAATCAACCAAACAATCATTTGATTTTGATAATGGAGGTTCTTTGTTTTCTGGTTTTTCATCAGGAACAGATAACAGTTTAGTTTCGGATGAAATAGAAGAACATAAGCTTAGAAAGATTACGAAAAAGAAAAAAGGTAGAAAAATAGGCTAATGAATGTCCCTTTTTCATTTGGCAAACAAAGGTATATTCCAAGAATAAAACGTCAACACCGAGCCGCAAGCGGTTTTGCGGGAAATCTCCACACTTTCGCTTCGCTTCAGGTCGTATTTCCCGCAAAAGTGTTGCCTTATTTATTCTTTCCATAGAGAGGGTGTTTACCAAATGAAAAAGGGAAAAATATGTAAATACATTATTTTTGCATATTATAAGCAAAGTAAATATATATTATATTGACACAAAAAAAATAATCATTCAAATATTAGAATTATTCTTTTTATTTTTTGTTTAGAAACTTTTTGTTTCAAAATAAATTGTATCTTTGCCGAAAATTGTCTTGGTATAATATTTTGGGACATTTTTTAACTGCTTATGTGGAATATGTAAGTTGATTTAATTACTATAGCACAAACAAGTAATTTGAAATATAGATTTAATAGGAATATGGGAAAAGAAGATGATTCTGAATTTATTAATGATATTATAGATAAATTCAAAAAATTGGTAATACAAGGCGAACAATTCGGAAATGAATTAGCAAAAAATAATTTTAGAAGTTTCATGCAAATACCCATGAAATGGCATGGTAAAAATGCTAATAAAGTTAAACGTATAAGTAGACCTGTTGGTTTGAAATCATCAATTTCAGAAGATTTGAAAGATTTGATTGCTTTTACTAAAGGTATATTCATACACTATGAGGTAAATCCATCAAAAGAAGAGAATAATAATAAAATTAAGGGTACTTATGTTTGTAAGAATTTAAAAATAATTAGTCAATTAGAAGACGAAGCACTTCCTCAAGCAAATGAAAATGGAGTTAATGATGCTTTCTATACTACAATAGTTGACGCAATACGAGATATACCTCTCGGAGATAAAACCCCGCAAGAAAGAACTATTTATTTAACAGGAAGTAGAGGGTCTGGAAAGACTGCATTTTTTAATTATTTCATGAGCTGTCATGAAAATGACCTCAATAAATTACATATTCTTACAATTCGAATAAACGTTATGAGAATTGAGAGTGAGAAAGTAACATTGGAAAATGCAATAAAATTTAAATTATGCAAAATATTATTTAAATTTTATTGTTCTTCTCTAAAGAAAGAAGAATTACCTGGAAATCCAACAATTAAAAATTTTATTGACCCAATTTTAGGTAGTGATCAATTCGGAAAATTTACAGAAGAGGAGATGCTGGCGTGTCATAATTATTTTGTTTCATATCCAAGCAAAGAATTAATCAACATTCCTAAAGAATTTTCTGAAATATGTGAGGCGTTAATGCATGAAATGTCGAAGTCATATAAATACATCATAATATTAGACAATTTTGATATGCTTAGCCCTAACGAAAGAAGTAAAAATGAATATGAAATACGTAAAAGACAACTGAAGCGTATACATAATTCACCAATCTCAAACGATGGAATATTCTTAATATCAGTTAGATATGGAACATATAAAGGGTTACGACCTAATGGAAGGCAAACACCTGCATGTTGGGTAATTGGTTATCCAAATGCTTATGATATGATTATGAAACGTTTGAATTATCATATTGAGAATAGTAAATCTGATAGCAATAAAAAGAATTTGAGAAAAGAATCTGTGATTTCCTGTATAAGAGCGATTGGGAGCAGTTTTAGTTTCAATTATCAAGAACAGAGTGGTTTATTAAGTATAGAGGATGCCTGCACCCAAATTGAGCAGATATTTGAAGGCAACAAAAGAGTAATATTGAACATGATTGTACGATATATAGATTCTATTTTGCCATTTGTTGTCAATTTAACGGAACGCAACTTAATTAGCAATAAATATAGATTTTTCGAGTCGCTTTTAATAAATGCAGAAAACGGATATTGCAGTGAATTTTATGAATATGATCTCAAAGATGTTAAGGGCAGTTCTGAGTCAGTTCTTACTTTTGCAAATATCCAATCTGAAGCTCATCATGACAACAATTATGTGCCAAACCTATATAGCTTTCCATCAATAGCTGCTGAAGTCCAGATGATGTTTACTCCATTCTTGAAAATAAGGATATTACAGCTTCTTTATAATAATAAAAAAGCTATTTCAACAAAAGAGATCATAAATGTGTTAAATGAAATCTTTTCTTATAGAACAGATATGATTGAATTAGCCTGTATTGAATTGAGAGAAGATATGAGCATTATCTTTAATGATGAGAGTCGAGAAGAAACGGTAGATAATGATGAACGGATTAAGAATATACCTGTAGAAATTACTAAGAGGGGAGAAAATTTATTGAAAATACTTCCTACTAACGTAAATCTTCTTTCAATAGGTTTGGAAAAGATATTTTTCCCACTAGATTTCTTAGCAACAGGCGTCCCTTTTGGAAATTATTATACTGATAATTATTTGGATTCAATAGATTTCATTATTAAAAACAAAATTTGCTCTTTGCCAAAAATAATTGGTTTATTTAAAAGCATAGAAGAAAGTGAAAAAGAAAACTTTATTGAAAAAACAAAAAATACGCCCGATTACTTTAAACTACACACTGATGTTTGTTTAGATACTGCATTTGCAGATGCTGATTTTTCTTTAATTAGCACTTTAGAGTCTAATGCTCTTGATAGTATTAAAGATATATGCTCGTCTTATTTTGGATATATTTCAGAGAATAGTGAAAGCAACAGTATTCGTAGAGATAGAAGAACTAAACTTTATGAAGAGCTTAATAGACTATTACCGGATGAATCTGAAGCGTAAAATAAATTAATTATATGATACACAAATTAGATGTTTTAATAAATCAATTTATTAGCAAATTAACGAATCTAAAATTTATAAAATATATATTATTTTTTTCAATATGCCTTGCGGGAATTGTAGTTGTGGTAACCATATTTGATTTGATGTTCAATTACACACTTAAGTGCACTAAGGATGGTTTTATTACATTTTTAGATGCGTTTAATTGGAAATATATAGCGCCATCTTTCGCTGTGCTCTCTGTATATATAGCATTATCAACATATAAAACACATGAAAGTAATAGAAAATATAACAATATTATCAAACCTCGTGTAGAGGCGTTAAATTCAAAACTTCATTGTATTGAAAAACAGAATATAGTAATGTTTTCCTATGTAAGTAATATAGGAGGATACATCATAGAAAATATTTGTTACGATGAAAATAGAGTGGGGGTTAAATCAAAAGACGATTTAACAAAATACTTTAATGACTATATAAAAACAAAAATTTGTGACTTTGAAAAATGCGGATATCATCATAGACGCTGTTCAAAAATTGGAAGCTGTAATGAGTACATGTGTGGAGAAGATGTTAAACTCACTTATTTGACGAGAGGAGCTCATTCAATGAAATCTTTTTTAATAATCGCATACGAATTATTTTGTGTATCTCCTGAATACAAAGATTTTGAAAATGACATCAAACAATTATATCAGGAAAATGTAAATTCTCATTCCAAACCATAACATCTATATCTTCATAGAACGATAATAATTAAACTATCATCCAAAATATTTTTTTACTATAAATTTTGTCAATCTAAAAACTTTATTTATATTTGCAGTTGAAAAATTAATCATTATTCAATGAACAATATAAAAAGAGATTTGCAGCAATGGATTGAAAACAGTTTGAAGCCCAATCGTGTAGTGCTGATTTTTGGAGCAAGACGAGTTGGCAAAACTGTTTTGATGAATCAAATAGTCAAAGAGTTTGAGGGAAAAACCTTAACGCTAAACGGCGATGATTATGATACGCTTCTTCTCCTTGAAAACCGGAGTATTGGTAATTATCGTAATTTATTGAACGGCATTGAATTATTGGCTATTGATGAAGCGCAGCATATTCCCGATATAGGAATGAAACTAAAATTGATGGCTGATGAAATTCAGGGAATAAAAATTATCGTTAGCGGTTCATCTTCTTTCGACCTGTTCAATAAATCAGGCGAACCGCTCGTGGGTCGCAGCACACCATTTCATTTAACTGCTTTTTCGCAACATGAAATTGCGCAATCCGAAAACCTACTCGAAACTCGTCAAAATCTTGAAATCCGTTTGATTTACGGTTCGTATCCTGATGTAGTGTTGATGAATAGTAACGACGAAAGAAAAGAATATTTGAAAAATATTGTAGATGCCTACCTGCTGAAAGATATTTTGATGGTCGATGGAATTAAAAATGCCTCCAAGATGAAAGAACTCTTGCAACTGATTGCTTTGCAAATGGGCAGCGAAGTTTCTTATGAAAAATTGGGGCAAAAACTTGGAATGAGTAAAAATACGGCTGAAAAATATCTTGATTTACTGTCTAAAACATTTGTTATTTATCGCTTAGGTGCATTCAACCGCAATTTGCGCAAGGAAGTAACCAAAGCAGGGAAATGGTATTTCTACGACAACGGTATTCGTAATGCACTGATTGGCGCATATAATTCTTTGCCTTTGCGACAGGATGTTGGCGCGTTGTGGGAAAGTTATCTGATTGGCGAACGAATAAAGAAGAATTTGAACGGAAATACACAAAAAGAATTATACTTTTGGCGGACTTACGACGGACAGGAAATAGATTTGATTGAAGTTTTGGGCGATGAAATTTCGGCTTTTGAGTTTAAATGGGGAGATAAAATGCCAAATCCACCACAAGCATTTGCAACCGCCTATCCACAAGCAATATATCAAGTTGTGAATAGAAATAATTATTTAGATAATGTTTAAGCAATTATAAAAAATTGTACCTTTGTTTAACATTATCCGTAGAATATATACAATTTAAGACAATTGAGAATACAGAGAAAACAAAATGAAACAATTACCAAACAGAATATTATCCATAATTGAGGAACTGATAGACCAATATCAAGAGGATGACCGCTATAATCGCCCATGGATAATTGGTTTTAGTGGTGAAAAAGATTCGACTGTACTGTTAACTTTGGTTTGGTTGGCATTGTTAAGAATCAGGGAAAATAACCCCACTACAATATTCAAAAGGCAGGTTTATGTTGTTTGCAACGACACAATGGTTGAAAATCCTGTTATTGAAGAATATGTTAGCAATGTATTAAAAACCATTCAGAAAGCCGCGAAAGAACAACAATTACCTATAATCGTAAAAACCACCACCCCACAAATTGAAGATACTTTTTGGTGCTGTGTAATTGGCAAGGGCTACCCTGTGCCAAATAACTCATTCCGCTTCTGTACCGAAAAAATGAAAATTAAGCCGACTTCAAATTTCATTACTAATCAAGTTGCCGCAGATGGAGAAGCAATTATTCTTATTGGAACTCGACTTACCGAAAGTCAACAACGAGCAAAGTCAATAAAGAAGCACGATATAAAAGGACATCGACTTTCAAAACACCCATTAAATCCAAATACTTATACTTATGCCCCAATTAAGGAATTGATGTTGGAAGAAGTTTGGTGGATTATCAATGCGATACCTTCGCCTTGGGGTTTTGACAATCAAATACTTTTCAAAATTTATATGGACGCTTCGGCAGATGATTATGAATGTCCAACCGTTGTAACAAATGATTCTCATCGTTCATGCGGACAGAGTCGCTTCGGTTGTTGGATTTGCACGGTTGTAAAAGAAGATAAATCAATGTCGGCGCTTATAAAAAACGGTGTGGCGTGGATGCAGCCCTTACTTGACTTTCGGAATAGATTAGTAGAGAATCGCAATGTTTCGGAAAATTGCACAATATGGTATCGGGACGATAATTTTTCAACAACAGTAAATGATATTTACAAAATAGCCGTTTAAAAAATTATGAGAAATGATAATATAGAAATTTATTTATCCGAAATAGCAGAAAGATTGTGGTCGGGACACGCGAGCCTTATGGTTGGCGCAGGATTTAGTAAGAATGCTAAAAAGGGTGAAGCTACAACTAAAAATTTTCCTTCGTGGAATGATTTAGGAGATTGCCTCTTTCAAAAATTACACGGAAAAATACCTTCTGAAAAAGACAAATGTTATCTTGATGTTTTGAAATTGGCAAATGAAGTTGAAGCAACTTTTGGAAGACCAGCATTGAATAAAATACTGAGAGACGAAATACCCAATATGGAGTATCAGCCGTCTGAATTACATGAAACACTATTACAATTACCTTGGGTTGATATTTTTACAACGAATTACGATACTTTATTAGAACGCACGGCTGAAAAAATATTGGAACAACGATACGAAACCGTTGTAAATAAAGAAGACTTAGTTTGGTCAACAAAACCAAGAATTGTTAAATTACACGGTAGTTTTCCGTCAGAAAGACCTTTTATTATTACCGAAGAAGATTATCGCAAATATCCTAAAGAATATGCGCCTTTTGTAAATACGGTACAACAATCATTGCTCGAAAATACGCTTTGTTTAATAGGCTTTTCGGGGAATGACCCTAATTTTCAAAAATGGATTGGCTGGATAAGAGATAATTTGGGCAAAGAAAATTCACCGAAAATATTTTTAATAGGAATATTATCTCTATCTGTTGGGCAAAAGAAATTGTTAGAAGATAGAAATATTATTCCCATTGATTTATCTTGTTATTCAGAAAAAGACCATTCCCTCGCGTTAAAAAAATTTGTAGATAAAATAAATGAATACGGCAAAAAAGATGATAAGTTAGATTGGGGAGAAAATGGTGATAGATATTTTCATTACAGAACAAATGCAGAAAACAATGATTTAAATTGTAAACTCAATAAAATTACTGAGCGTTGGAAATCCATTCGGGAATCTTATCCTAATTGGCTCATATTGCCTAATGATAAACGGGAAAGATTGCAAATGGATACCGAAGATATTCTTCGTGATATTCAAAAACAAAATGCTCAAATCACAATAGATTTTTTATATGAACTGAATTGGAGGCAAGAAAAATGTCTGATACCAATCTTTAATGAGTGGATTAGTATGTACGAGGAAACGATAAATAAGTATAATCCTTTTCCAAAAAACTTACAGATAGACAATGCTATAACTCCTGATTATGAAAACAAAACCATTGATTGGAAGATTATTTCAAAATATTGGATTGAATTACAACTCTCTTTACTGAGATTTTACAGAGAAGAAAGCTTTAACGAAAAATGGAACTTATTGGCAGAAAATTTAGCAAAGATTAAAAACGAACTTTCTCCTGAATTATTTGCAAGATATTGCTACGAACGCTGTTTGTATTATTTATTCTTATTAGATATAGTTTCTGTCCGTAAAGAGTTAGCAAATTGGGCAAGTGACACTTCACTTCCTTATTGGGAAGCAAAAAAAGCTGGGTTAATAGCAGAATTAGGTGATGTTGAAAAGGCAGATAAAATACTTGAAACTTCGTTAAACGAAATCAGAAATAGACTGCGATTGTCCCCTGTTACCAACGATTATGCTTTAGTTTCTCAAGAGGCATATATTCTTGTACTTGCAAGATATGTTAAATATTCAATCATTCTTTCTCCAAGCGATATTTATTCCCACGAAGAATTTAAGAAATACTCTAAGCGATGGGACGAATTAAAGCAATATAAGTGCGATCCTTGGGGGGAATTGCAATCCTTTTACTCTTATCTAAATACAGAAAATTTCTATGTCAAGACAGCTACAGAAAAATATGATTTTCAAATAGGAAGTTCTTCTACAACATACCACTTTAGACATGGAGGTAATAAATATGTAATTCAATCCTACGAATATTTAAGATTCTTAGAAGAGGTTGGTGTGTCATATAAATTACCAAATACAAATTTTATTCCTGATGCAGGGAAAAAAGCGATTGTTTGTATTGCAAATAGTTCTCCTAATTGGGGGTTTGTTTCTTTAATAAGAACGGGCGACCGAAAAATTGTTGACGATATATTTGGAAGAAAAGCTCTTTCAAATCTTAATCAGGATATCTGCAATGTGTTAGCAACAAATTATTTGGAAGTATTAGAAAAATCGGCAATAGAAATAAGGGAAGGAAAAAAATTTGATAATGCAACTATTGCAATTTCATTATCAACGGTAATTCCTGAAATTTTATCGCGATTATGCGTTAAATGTAGTTACGATGTAAAATACAAAATTTTTCTGTTTTTAAAATTCTTGTATTTGTCTGATGATATTAATCGTTCAAAGTATTCAGGTATAAAGCATTTAATACATTATCTGTTAGACTCATTTGCTGAGCGAGAGCAATATAACTTGTTGCCTGAATTGGTAGAATTTCCTATAATCATCGAAGACCGTTTTTATGAGTATCCTGATGTTTTTTCGTTTATACATATTCAGAAAACAAAAGGTTTTGAAAAAGTTGTAATTAATGAGAATACTATAACTCAATTGATTTCATTTTTGTTAGAAGAAAATTACTCAACTGAGAAATATTTAAATAGAAAAATTGCAATAACTCGTCTGATTGTGTTGTGGCAATGTAATTTGTTAACAAAAGAACAAGAGAATAAGTTTGCAGAAGCATTGTGGAAGAAGATTAATGACGATGGTTTTCCAGCAGATGCGAATTATTATTATTTTGGATTCCTTGAATTTCCACACCCCAGCAATGTAAATCCACAAGAGATTTTGCGAAAATATTTTATTAACGCCATTATCCCGCAAGTAAAAAATAAAAATGGCGTAATTGCTGGAAGACAAATGGATTATCCTGTATTTCACAATTTGGTTAATGCGTCTTCTTTTACTTATAAATGGCAGAAAAACGAATTGAACGAATTACTGCAAAAAACAATAGAACGATGGAATACAGATAAAGAATATCTTAATCAAACAGAATATCATATTACAGGGTCAATTGCAGGACATGCAGAAATAATTTTTACGGGAATAATGAGTATATTCTCTAAAGTTTTTGCACCAAATATTGAATTGATTGACACAAAATACTATTTTCAAATTCAAACACTTTTGAATGAATTATCATATTATGATATGCCTGATTTGGAAGCAAAAGTATCTTTTATTAAAATATTTCCTGACATTAAGACAGATGTATTTAGTAATATTCATAAACAACTCTATTCTAATAATAAAAAGTATATTTTTGATGCAATAAATGCAGTTTTATTTTTAGCAACTCAAAATAATGATATTTCTATGCTGATTGAAGACATTTCACAAAACATCAGAAACAGAACTAAATACCAATTAAATAACTACATAAACGCAATAAATAACATTTTGAAAAATAATTCTGACTTAATAACCAATAGAGTTTTAGAAGATTTATCTATTGGGTTATCATATCTTATTGACGAAATTGTTATTATTGGAGATGATTCAGACGAAATCATTCACAAAAAATTGTCATTAAAACAAAGTGCTTCATATTTGTTAGTTCAATTGAAAGAATACTATTTGAAGCAAAAAAAATGTGATATTCCTCAATATATTATTGACTGGGAGACAAACTGTTTAGATGTTAATGAATTCTCAGAGATAAGGAACATTTGGTTAAATAAAGAATTTATTTAGTATGACACTTCCATTTGACAAAAATATTGATACGCGAGTAGTAGCACAGATTTACAACAACACTGTTGCAACCTATAAATTTTATTGGTTTGTATCAATTTTAGATATTGTTGTTAAGGAACAAAGACGACATATTTCTATTTGGGAAATTATTGTCGGAATGATTGTAGAAGCTTGGTATCCAATCCATTATTTCCGATTGTCGTTTGGTAAATCCGATTCTTTATACAACCAAGTTATTGAATTACAAAAGGAACTAAATATTCCGATTGATGCAAGCAAAAATGAAATTAAAAAATATATTATAAAAAATATAGATAACCCTCGAATAAAAAATTTGCTACGAGTTTTCACGCTGAATGTTCCTTATCGCTTTCTTTCACCTTGGATTACTTACACTACTGATGCAGAAGTAATAAATCTCTCTCAAATATTTTCAAATAATTGCATTTATGCAATTAAAGGTGAAACAATAGAAATAAATCCAAAGTGGGAACAATATTTAAATGATAACTATTTGATATTATTCGATTTCACATTTTGGAATTTAGCCGTTTTTCTTCAAAAACGGAATCCTAATGTTCCAGATATTACATCAAAATTGGTAAAGCCAATCCTACGAGATTCTCTTACAAATCAGCGGCATTTTTGGGATGTTTTTATTGACATAAATGGCTCAATACAATGTATTTATACTGGAAAATATTTGTATAAAAAGGCATATGATTTAGATCATTTTGTACCGTGGAGTTTTGTGTCGCACAATTTGTTGTGGAACTTACTACCTGCCGATTCGAGCATAAATTCTTCAAAAAGTAACAATTTACCACAACTGGAAACTTATTTGCGACCGTTTGCGCAAATACACCAAAAAGCAATTAAAACAATTTATCCGAAAAATCCGAATAATAAACTCCTTGAAGATTATTTAACATTGCACAGCTCTTTATCTGAATTGATACAATTGTCCGAAAATGATTTTTATATTGTTTATCAAAAAACATTTTCGCCGTTGGTTCAAATTGCAGAAAATATGGGATTTAGGTACTGGCAAAACATATTAACTCAATAAACTATGAAAAAAATAAAGAACAATCCGCATTTAACGGCAATAGAAAGAACAGCAATTTCTTTCCCCTCTCGTTGGTTGAAAGAGAAAAAATTGTTACTTGGTGATATTTTAGATTTTGGTTGTGGTTTTGGTTTTGATACCGACCAACTGGAAAAAATGGGGTATGATATTGTTGGTTATGACAGTTATTATCGCCCTGAATTTCCGACAAAACGCTTTCAAACAATCATTTGTAATTATGTTTTGAATGTTTTAGAGCCAAACGAACAGGCTGAGGTTTTGATGTCTGTTTCCGAATTATTAAAGCCAACAGGAAAAGCGTATTTTGCTGTTCGTAGAGATTTGAAAAATGAAGGTTTTCGTACCCATTATGTTCACAAACAACCTACATATCAAAGCAATGTGATTTTGCCATATAAAAGTATTTTTGTAAATGAAAATTGTGAAATATATGAATATCAACATTTTAATCAAAAGAAAAGTAATAATGGGCAAAAAGGTAAAAATCCCGATTGTCCTTTTTGTAACCTTGCAAGCAGTGTTGAACTGATAAGTGAAACGGCAACGGCGATTGCTTTTTTAGATGCTTTTCCTGTAAATCAGGGGCATACTTTAATTATTCCTAAACGCCATGTTGAAAGCTATTTTGATCTGTCAATTCATGAACAACGTGCATTATGGTTGTTAGTGAATCGCTGTAAATCAATTATAGAAAAACGACATAATCCTGACGGTTTTAATGTTGGTATTAACGTAGGCGAAGCCGCTGGGCAAAGTATTTTTCACGTTCATATACACTTGATTCCACGTTACAAAGGCGATGTAGAAAATCCACGAGGGGGTATAAGATGCGTAATCCCAAGTAAACAGAATTATGCATAACAAATTTGGATCCGACAATGGTTTTTATTATATTCAAAACATGATATATAACGGAGAAAATTCGTTCAACGATTTGGAAAAGGTTAAGCAGGAAATATTTAGAAGACAAATAGAATAAAATGCGACCTCGGTTAATAACATTGGTTTTACTTTTCATAAGTTCGTATTCACCATTATTTTTAATATTGGCAGTAAAAGATTTTGATTTTGATAATTACCATTTGAAACATTCTATAGCTGTGTGGATAATGCTAGGACTATCATTATTGAGTATCGTATTACTTTTTGTTTCTTTTCATTATCTCAAAAACGGTAATATGCCTGTGAAAATTGTTTCGGTCAAAAACAGGTCTGTTGATTTGATAAATTACACAATCCCCTATATCTTATCATTTTTCAGCTTTGACTTATCTAAATGGGATGATATTATTTCTCTTTCTATTTTCCTGATAATTATGCTAGTATTAACAATTACGAGCAAGTCGATTTTTTTAAATCCAATATTAGCCTTTGCCGGATATGGAATGTATGATATTGAATATGAATATAACAATACAACATCGTCAGTAATTGCAATAAGTAAATATGAATTAAAAGTTGGCGATAGATTTTTCATTAGGAATTTAAATCGTTTTACATATTTGATTAAGGAACCCATTAATATAGAAGAATAATGACGACACAAATTAAATTCAGTAGATTAAAACGAATTGATTTACAAGAAACATACGTTTCTTTGGCAATAGTTGGCGAATATAAACACCTGAGAGAATCACAGTATCGAATAAAATACATTCAGATTGATAACCCTTTAGAAAGAAAATTGCGGAATATTATTATTCGCAAAATAGAACAAGCTAATAGTTTTGAAGAATATGATTTTGAATGTCCAGAACCGGAAGAAGATTTAGTGCGTACTATCGAGTCGGAAAGTACGGACTTTTTCAGAATAAAAGAAATATTAGAATCGTTAAATCCGGAGGAAGATAAAATAGAATCTCTTGATGAATTAGTCAAAGCAAAGGCATACATGATAATATTAAGAAATAATGAAAGCATATTAACTATTGGATTTAAAACTATTCCGGAAAACTGGAAGATGAAAAGAGATAGAGGGCTTATTCCTTTATTGTTTAGAGAAAATCAATTTATTGACTTGGAAGATGAAAATGTATTCAGCATTGCTAATACAATTGATTTTATTGCATTTGAAGATGTTTTATTTATTTTATCCAAAAAGAATTTTGAGTACGGATTGAATTTTAGGGAAGGAATGATTGCAAAAGCTAATGAACTTTACGAAGAAATTAGAACGATTAACCTATTTGTCAATATGGAGATTCTAACAAATCGTGTAGGGAACAATCAGCGTTATTTGAAAAAGATTGCAACAATAAAAAATTTAGGGTATTATAGAAATCAAGCATTTTTGCAACGGCTCAGAGAGATAAACCAACATAAAGACTGGGGTATTCAGTTTCAGGATGATGGTCAAATTGTCATTACTGAGGAAAAATTAGATGACATTTTAAGTATCTTACAAAACAAAAGACTTTATTCCGAACTAACGGAAGAAGATTTTGATGTCTCAAGCGCAAAGAAAATATAAAATAAAAATTCATGCCCTCACCTCAACCCATAGATAATAAATCTGCACATCACGAGAACTATCTCAAATGTATAGCTCGCTTTTCAAATGATTTGCTCAATAATTTCCTAACTTTGCAAAAAAGCCCAATATATGAACAAACAACAACTATTACAACGCTTGCAAGACATTGAATGGGACAATTTTGAAGTCAAAACTGCCCAGAAAGACATTCCCAAAGATGTTTGGGAGACGGTCAGCGCATTTGCAAATACGTCGGGCGGTTGGGTTGTGTTCGGCGTATCGCAAAAGAAGAAAGTTTTTGAAATTGTTGGTGTGGAAGACCCAGAAAAGATTGAAAACGATATGCTTACAACACTTCGTTCAAAAACGAAATTCAATGTCAAGTTATCACCACAAGCAAAGAAATACAAAATTGACGGCAAAGCCGTTTTGGCGTTTTTCATTCCGTCTTCCGATGTTAAACCTGTTTATATCAAAAATGTACAGAATACTTTTATTCGTACAGGCGGCGGCGACCAGCAGGCGAGCGAGTTTGAAATCAATGCACTGTATCGCGACCAATCTTTTGGCACAATGTCCGGAAAGGTGGTCGATGGCACAAACGTAAATTCGCTCAACACAGCGTCCTACGATAACTTTCGCGATTATTTACAACGAATGGTTCCGCGTTTGCACTATAACAAAATGGACAACGAAACCTTTAATCGTAAACTGCACATTGTAAAAAACGGCAAACTCACTTATGGCGGCTTGCTCTTTCTCGGTAAAAACGAGGAAATTAACGACCACATTGATGATTTCAGAATTGATTATTTGGAAATTCCCGGCACAAGTTACGCAAATGCCGAGCCTCGCTATACCTACCGAATTGCCGAGCAGGAAAATCTTTGGGAATACTATTTTGTGTTGTTTCAACGTTTGCTTATTTATGCGAACAATCCGTTGACAATCGGTGAAATGGGTATCGGACACGAAGATACAAAAGAAATAGACGCTTTGCGCGAAGCATTAGTTAACATGTTGATACACACCGACTATTTTAGTCCGATGAAACCAAGAATCCGAGTTTTCACAAACCACATTGAATTTGAAAATCCGGGCGCATTGCCCAGACCTGTCGAAGAACTTTTAACCGCCGATGAATCGTATCCAAGAAATCCTGTTTTGGCAAAATTTTTCAGAATAGCAAGACTTTGTGAAAGCGCCGGTTACGGTTTCGACAAAATGCTTGAATGGAAACACCAAACTAAAAACGATGTTATATTTGAAAGTACGGTTGATAAGACAAAATTCACTTTTATGCTTGATACTACAAAGGCAATGAAAGAAGAAAGTGGTATGAAAGGTAATGAAGGTGGTATGAAAAGTGGTGAGAAAATTGATGAAAGCGGTATGATAATAGAAAAAGGTGGTATGAAAGATGAAGAAAGTGGTATGAAAAGTGGTAAGAAAATAAAAACAATAGATAGAATTTTCAGTTTAATATATGAAGACAATTCTATATCTATCGCTCAAATTTCAACAGCACTTCAAATAAATACTTCTGCTATTCAAAAACATATCGAAAATCTGAAAAGCAAAGGCTTTATTCGCCGTGAAGGCGCTGATAAAGGCGGAAAATGGATAATTATTAAAACGGATTAATATTATGCCCGAACAACAAAACATTGAATACAAAAGCAATTGGCACGACGATTATCTGAAATGGGTATGCGGCTTTGCCAACGCGCAAGGCGGTAAAATCTATATCGGAACGAACGATGCCGCCACTGTTGTCGGCTTGTCCGACTACAAGACACTGATGGAAGAAATTCCCAACAAAATCAAAAACCTGATGGGGATTATTGTCGAAGTGAATCTTTTGCAAGATGACGACAAATACTATATTGAGATTGTTGTGCAACCTTATTCCGTGCCAATTTCATTGCGAGGCAGGTATTACTACCATAGCGGAAGCGTGAAACAGGAACTGACGGGAGCAGCATTGAATGAGTTTTTGCTCAAACGCGCCGGTCATACATGGGACGATGTGATTGAAGAAGATGCTTCGTTCAATGATATAGATGAAGAAACAATCAAAAAATACCTGCGGAAAGCCAATGAAGCCGGTCGTTTACCTGACGTTGAAGGACTTTCTACTCCCGAACTGTTGGGAAAACTGCGTCTGGTTAAAAATGGAAAACTCAAACGTGCTGCTATTGTCTTATTCGGTAAAGACCCCGGACGATTTTACCCAAATACCTTTGTGAAAATCGGGAAGTTTGAAGACGATGATTTCACAATTCGTTTTCAAGAGGTGGAAGATGGTAATATTATTCAGGTGTTGGATAAAGTTCTACGAACACTTGATTATAAGTTTTTGATAAAGAACATTTCATTTGTAGGAATGAATCGTGTCGAAACGCTTGAATATCCTGTCCCTGCGCTACGTGAGATGCTTTTAAATGCACTTATCCACAGAAATTATATGGGCGCTCCGACACAGCTACGAGTCTATGACAATAAGCTTTTCTTATGGAATCACGGAACGCTACCGGATGGTATAACGCTTGACAAACTGACAATGCTACATTCTTCTTTTCCTCGAAATCCGGTACTCGCGGAAGCATGTTTTCTCGGTGGTTATATTGATTCATGGGGCAGTGGCATAATGAAGATTATAAATTCCTGTAAAGCAGTGGGACTGCCAACACCTGCAATGGAAGAAGACGGTGGTGGTTTTAGGGTAATACTTTTCAAAGACCGATTTTCTGAAGAAGAATTACAAAAATTGGGATTAAATGAAAGGCAGATAAAAGCGATATCGTATGTAAAAGAGAAAAGGCGAATAACAAATAGCGAGTATCAGGAAATCAATAAAGTTTCAAAAAGGACAGCAACAAATGATTTGTCAGAATTGGTAGAATCTTATAAGTTATTTAATCAACTTGGTGCAAGTGTGGGAACTTATTATGAAATTAATTAAGCGGGCAATTTGCGGGCAAAGCGGGCAATTTGCGGGCAAAAAGCCCGCAAAGCGAGCAAAAACGAAAAAATGAATGCTATCAAACACCCTTTCATTTGTACCAAATTTGCAACATTACAATTGCAAACAGTTGATAATCAACACTCGTTACTTTTGAGGAAGTAAATTGAAAATACCAAAAGTTTGTGAATATTGCGGTAAAAGTTTCGATGCGAAAACCGTAACAACACGCTTTTGCTCAAAAGAATGTGGACATAACACTGAGAAAAAGATTGAAAAAAATACCGAACAGATTGCCATATGAATAACCTTTCGTGGAAGCTCGATTTCCAAGTTGTCTATCAATTAGTTTGCGAATCCCTGAGCGATTATATTCATCATTTACGAAAAAAACTCCTGCAAATGGAGTAATGTTTTTGGAAATTTTTTGTACTTTTGTCATATCCGTTTGAATTTCACTGTTTGTTGTTTAACGCCACTAAATT
>Ga0123357_10002427_pt1 | contig 20796 bp, 22 predicted proteins | sample TergutEmb28metaG_FD_89873 | JGI IMG/M metagenome (GOLD analysis project Ga0123357, IMG submission 89873) | Embiratermes neotenicus P4 segment gut microbial communities from Petit-Saut dam, French Guiana - Emb289 P4 | ecosystem: Host-associated > Arthropoda: Insects > Digestive system > Gut ... | reverse complement strand
GTGAGTGCGGTAATGAACCTTCGGGTTCCGTGAAATGCGGGGAATTTCTTGACTAGCTGCAAACCAGTTAGCTTCTCAAGAAGGACTCTGCACCATGGAGTAAGTAAGCCATTCCGTATTACGGCGACACATGCTAGTCCAAAAACTATATGTAAATGGTAGAAAACACACATCAGGTTCTTCTAATGTTCTTTTCGGTACACGTTAAATGTATTAAATGTACAAACATATATATATATACATAAATAATATAGTCTGTACATGGACATCAATAAAAAAGAAGTGTATGCGTTGGGACTAAGACTGGACTGCATGCACGAACGAATATGTTCGATTGTAGTTTTAATAATTCGCTGACAACCAGATCCGAACTGCATGACCGTAATCTCCGGCCACACTGCTTCATGCTTATCTAAAACCTCTCCGTTTATCCATAACCACAGTTTCAAAGAATGCAATAATATCCTGCTTTATGAGCCTTATAATGATTGTTATCCCAAATAGAGTACCAATCATTCGTAGCACATGATACATAATTACTGTCCAATCCCATACAAGGATTAAAACAGTCTATTACACATGCCGCAGGAACACCAGCAAAGCAGCAACTTTCTTCACACTAATTGTATTAGGTTCCACAACGAACATATTATAAATAATGAGTGTAGGCCAAGTTTCCACATCGCCCAAGATAACTCGACAGCTCTTAAAGGTTTCATGACAATCGAGACACCTGTTTTTTTCTCTAGACTGAGCGGGGGCATATAGTGATTCGTTTTATTTAAGCTGCTCGCAAGCCGACATCACCTGATGTATCAGTTGTCATGTGATATTTGCGAGCGATAGGGATTTAGGATTCTATCGCCAGCAAGTACGATTTGAGGCCTCACAAATGCCCTTATATACAAGATTTAAGGAGACTGCTTTAGAATTAATCTTATCCATATCGTCATCGGAAATTACAACACAGTATCGTTTAGGTAGAACAATCTGAACCATGCTTGCTTCAGAGTCTCGTAATGATAGCAATAATGTCGGTCCATATTTAGTGGTGATCCTCTTAGCACGGACAATAGGATACAATTTATTTATCCCTAAAGAGCTGAGATTGTCTGAAGTGCATGATGTAGCCTCTTCGAATCGTTTTGCGAGATCCATTACCCGGCCCATTTCTCTTCTTCGAAGTTTGCGTGACGCAACAGGTAAATGTGTGTGTGCTGTTGCAAAGCAATCATGACCACTTCAGCAAAACGTCTGAAACAAACAAGAAAATGACTTCAGCATCCAGCAATAAATAGGAGGCATCGCGTACGTGACAGCAACAGTGAGACTCTATAATTCGACCTGTAAGTATTATTATTCTGACTACAATTTCAGTGAGTTATATATTATAGTATTGTCGGACCTAAATACCTGTGTTTTATTAATAATGTTTTAGAGAGAAAAAATAATGGCTCGCACATTTGAGATAGATGACACATTCACGAGACAGTATAGACGGTACAATGCCGTGGGAATGCAGCTTACCGTGCGATTATTACCCTCGGAAAATAGTGGTCTTATAGGACATTTCCTTGCCAGTGTGAACGATATATTTAAGTACGCTTTGCAGGACGTGCGTGATAGTGATATGGTGGGGATAACCATCCAGAATAAGGTAAATCAAAACGATAAGCCAATAGGAATCGGTTTTAGGAGGAAAGATCAGATGGCCGGGGAAGTGGTATGGAGTGTTTTTGAGAGAGTCTCGCAGTCTAATTCTAGATTTAACGCCTTGGACACTCTTGTCGTAACTGTGCATTCGGTCAAGATGCCCTAGGTTTTGGCAAGCACGCGATCAAGAGCATGGGCAGAACTCTCTCAGTCATGGCTCATCTCAAGTCAGGTATCGTGGAGGTGAAGGCAGAGGAAAATTGTTTAGCACACGCCCTACAATAGCAATTGCGAGAGTAGATAACGATGCAAATTATACGTCGTATCGTAACGGTTAGAAGATACGTCCCGTAGTTCAAACTTTACTACGAGGGACAGGTATTTATATGAATAATGGTGCAGGGATCCCTGAACTTAACCGTTTTAAAAAAACATTTTCGGGACTATAAGATAGTTGTTTATCAAGGTCTTGGTTGTGACGATATAATGTCGAAGTTCAAGTCCTCTTTTCTAAACGTCTTAACCTATTCTATGATGATGTCGAAAGACATTATCACGTGATCACGAACGTAACGGGTGGTATGGCAAAGCGACAAGTTTGTAATGCGTGTCATAAAAGTTGTAGGAGTGATATAACACGTCTCTGACCATACGTGTAGCTATCTCATGACCAGCCCTCCGTAAGCGTTCTCCGATCATCGTTACTCCTGCGACGAATCTAACAGACACTTTAGAAATCAGACGTGTTTCGCTAACCACAAGCAGTGCACTGCAAAGGGAAAATTCGTTTGTGAACTTAAAAGATGTTGCGCGACGTGTGGACTACTGGTGACGGCTGACAGCCACGAATGTAACAAGCTATTTTGTGCTAACTATAAGCAGAATAGGGACGTAGGTCACCTGTGTTTTATGATAACGCTAAAGGACGTGTTGCCTAGCGCAGGTGATAAGGTATTATAGTATTTTATGATTTTGAGACTACTGAAAAAGTGGGGTACTCTGAGAAGACTGCATGTACCTGATCTCGTCTGCCTGCAAGAGTTCTGTTCGTAGTGTGAAGATGTGGAAGACGGAGACTGCATGCGATGCGGTAAGAGGAAGCATTCGTTCTGGGACGATCCGTTAGGAGAAATGCTGTCTTATCTATGCGAGAATCGCCCTTGGGCAATAAGATTGTCGCGATTGCGCACAACGCCAACACATTCGACCTGCATTTTATTCTGAATAGGGCGATTATGTTAAAATGGAAGCCTGAAGTGGTTATGAACGGGTTAAAGATCATGTGCATGAAGATGGAGCATCTGGTCTTTCTGAACAGCGTGTCTTTCCTTCCGTGTGCATTGCGTAAGCTACCCGAAGCGTTCGGTCTGACGACCTCCAAATCATGTTACCCTCATTATTTTAATATCATGGAATACCTAAACTATTTAGAAAGCATCCCGACATCTCTTATTATGGCGCGAACGAGATGAGGAAGAGGAGAGGAAAGAGTTTCTCGTCTGGTACGAGAGTTAGAATCCAAACCCTTCGACAACAGGCACGTGTTAGAAACCTACTGTCAAAAAGACGTCACGATTCTAAGGCAGGCGTCTCGAGTGTTTAGACGCGAATTCATGCACATTGGTCACATCGACGTCTTTATCGAGTCGATTACGATCGCTTCCGCATGCAATAAGTTCTTGCGCAAACGATTCCTACAGCCTGATACGATAGGACTCATTCCGAAAGGAGGGTATAGCTGTAATAACAAGTACAGCAAGAAGGACATAATGTGGATGATGCACATGGAACAGACGGAAGGCGTGACGAAAAGCACGGTCGCAACGGACGCGAGTACGGGTTTCCCGAATTACCTAACTTTAGTGTAGACGGTTACTGCCCCCAGACTAATACAGTTTTCGAGTTCTTTGACTGTTTTTGGCACGGCCACAAAGTGCCAGCCGTTCCGAGACGTCAGCACCCTGAGCGGTGATATTTTAGCGAAACGATTTAAACGCACTATGTCGCGTTTAGAGCACATAACGCGAGCGGTATATCAGGTTAATGTTCAGTGGGAATGTGAAATTGGCGATGCCCGTATAGTCGATCACAATTCCGAACTGCGTACAAATCCTATTTTAAGACAGAGTCCACTGTGTATCCGCGATGCCCAGTACGGGGGTCGGACGGAGGCCATGCGTCTCCAATATAAAGTGCAGGAAAAGAGACAATTCAATAGGTGGATGTCATTAGTCTGTACCTGTACATATGCAAGTATTTTAAGTTTCACGTGGACCACCCAGTCATCCATGTGGGAGACGTGTGCAAGGACAACGAAGCCTGCTTGTGTATGGACCGTCTGATAAAGTGTACTATCGTTCCGCCAGAGAGGTTTTGCCATCCGGTCCTTCCCTTTAGATGCAATAAGTCCTTTATAGTCTATCTGTGTATAACATGTGTCCTAACATGCTCTACTGGAGAATGCGTGCATACCGCGGATTAGAAGCGGGCCTTCACTAGTACGTGGGTTTTAGATGAGGTCAGAATGTCCTTGGATAAAGGTTAAAAGATACTAGAAATCTACGACGTGTACGAATATCAGGTCACTCAATACAACCCAGAAACTGGCGAGGATGGAATTTTCGTGGACTACATGAACACATTTTTGAAACTGAAAGCGGATTCGAGGTGCTATCCCGGCTGGGTTCGAAGTCTATAAGACGAATTAGCGGTATGTCGAGTCCTTTTATACGAATGAAGGGATAAGACTTGATAGGGAGTCTATCAAGTCTAACACAGCAAAACGGGATCTGGCCAAACTCTGCCTCAAATTTATGTGTGGGAAATTGACCGAGAGGAACTACAGTACGCAGACTAAAGTTATTTCGGAAACCAAAGATCTGTACAAATTTGTGGCCACACCAGGCATCGAGGTGACGAATTTCGAGTTTGCCAGCAATGACTTAGTCTGAATTCCGTGAAAGTATGCGGCAGATGAACACATGCCGAGTTTGCGACATATTAATGAGGTCATAGGAGCATACGTAATTGCAAGGGCAAGGATTCATTTATATCGTTATCTGGACGGGTTGGGACAATGCAATCTATGGCGACATAGATTCTGTAATATACATTCTACCTTGAGATGAATCTAAGCTATTTGAAACGGCGACAGACTGGGGGAGTTAACTTCCGAATTGCGACCAACAAAGTACTTATTCGAATTTGTGAGTGGCGGGCCGAAGAACTGTGCGTACAAGATAATCGATACCGTGACCGTTCGGACTGATACAGCCTGTAAAGTCAGTGACATAATTCTAAATTACAGCGCTTCGTAGCTAGTGAATTTCGAAGTCATCAGGGACATGATTCCTGGAACTGGTGGGGAACCCAGAGTGACGGTACATACCGAGAGGGAGATTAAGCGTAAGAGGAAGGGAGGGGGAAATGTAGCCGTAGTCATCGTACCGGAAGTTAAGCTGTATAGAATCTCCGTCAAGCGACGACGATTAGTTGACAATACGTCAGTCCCGTTCGGGTATAAATAGGGGATGGAGACTGGGGAGAGAATCGTTTTTACCGCCTTAAAATCCATGTGTGATGGTCTTAAATTCAGGCATCGGTTCTAGTGTATCGTGAGTGGACATAGCGGTTTCGGCAAGTCGTGATTCAGGATACGCTTCCTACAGAACCTCGACGCCCTATGTACCGAGCGGAAATTTGGCGGCCGTATAGTCTGGTGTTACGGCAAGAAGAGCGCAGTGTCCTGCCGTCCGCAGCTGCCCGAGAACATCAGATTTAACTAGAGCCTACTTTGGTAACGCAAACGGCGATCCGTGCCTCGTGATTTTAGACGATCTGTTAAACTATTTCTATTCTAAGCAAGTGGGCGACTTGTTTACGAGATGTAGCCATCACAGATATATCAGCGTTATTTTGATTCATCAGGGCAGATTCTGTAGGCATATCTTGTTAAATGCCCATTATGTAGTGGCATTGAAAAACGTCAGCGATAAGAAACATTTCATTTATCTGGCCAATCAAGTGTATCCGGAAGATAGAATAGGTCTTATAACGCTTACGTTTACGCTACCCAAGAACCCCACGGCTACCTCCTCTTGGATCTGACAAAAGATACGAAAGACGGCCTGAGTTTTCGAAACAACATATTCACGACATATATATATCCCCTCACCGTCTAATCGGATATAGGCCTTGAAGCGTGTAAAATGAATTATCACACTGTCCACGTGTTCAAGACGGCTGAACATAGATTGCGTAAAGCTGTTATCTCGAATTGTAACAGAGAACTCGTGAATTGTATAAGCGGGTGTGTCTTGAACGTTCTGAACGGCAATATAAAGCGGACAGCTTGCAACACGCGCAAGCTGCAAAAACATAAGGCTGCGCTTGACAAGTTCGTCGACATTAACGTGTCTCTCTCCGGCAAGAAGAGATTCATAGTCCAGCGCGGGGGATTTCTGCTACCTTTATGGAGCGCCATCCTACCGACGATCGCTAACCTCATCTTACGAAACAAATAAAATCATGTTACGTAACATGTACCTCGTCCCAGCCGATCGCTTGCATGGGGTCAAACGCTCCACTCTCGAGCAGAAGAAGAAACGTAAACATCACCCGTTTGAGGAGCAGGAAGAAACGTAAACATCACCCGAAAGAGAAGTGAGTTAAGATGCGTCAAAAGATTGGCGAGGCAAATATTAGACGAAAAACGGAGACGTAGGCGATTGTGGATTTTTTAAGACGTGTGATGCCTACCTCCACCGAGCCGGCTAGCGATGCTTCACCTCCTCCTCCACCTCAAAAGACGCGCCGCGGGACTTAGAAGGATGTAAGTTCTGCGTCAGTTACCACTTCCACACCACCGCCACAACCACCACCAGTAATTCCTTCGACTTCTAAAGAGTTCAAATATGAACCTCCGAAACAAGAACGAGTTGATAATAATGAAGATGTTTATGATGATAGTTTCATAGAGGATGAGGCCCGAGCGTAAGGTAGGGAAAATGTCGGCCCCGTAGCTAGTCCCTACTTGATGCCTTATGTTTACAAGAGGCGTTTTCTTGACACAATATGGCGTCGGTAAGGACTGTGATATTTTCATGGTAGGTGATTCTCCGATAGTGATAGATACGGATGGTGATATTACGATTAAGGAAAGAGTGTTTGAGGGATCGAAGGGATTGTGGGAACTGTTGACGCGCAATGAAGTGAATAGGGTACTTATTACCAAGGATGATCTGAAGACATGTAAGAAAATATTGACGATGACTAACGCTCATTTGTCCAGGTATCAGGCTGAAGGTAACTATAACTCGCGGAAAATCATTTCGTTTTGTCATTTCGCCCCTCTTTGCGAAACCTTAGTGACGCGGTGTCGAATTCGCATTGCGACGTAAGTGGACAAAATATTAATGGCTAGCGCCAACAGATTATATTACGAACCCGCCAGATCATCAGGCTTATCGACCTTGCTGAAAATTCGGGCGGCGGCGGCAGCGGTGGGGAGGAAAGGTACACCAGAATCCGTCGACGTTATCAGGGCGTGGTTAGAGAAAGCGTATGCCTATACGCTACGCGGACCTGTGAGGAAGCGTTTCGCTCATAATCCCTATACCGTGACTAACATGATGGATGTGTTGGAAAACGATTTATTGGATTTACAGACCTACGCAAAACACAATGATCATAACAGATACAATCTATCTGTCATAGATGTATTGCCGAAATTTCTATATCTTACCCCAGCGAAGACAAATAGCGGAACTGCAGTTGCCCCCACGTTTAGGTCCATATTTGACGATCTTGATGACTTGAAATATTCGCGTCGTACCGTATGGATATGAACTGATAAGGGCAAGGAATTTCTGAATAAACATTTTCAGGCCGCTACGCGACGACGGTATACAGTTTCAGGTGTGCAAGAAACCAGAAGTGAATGGCGAGTTTATAGAACGTGCGCATCGCACAATTCTTGATAGACTATACAAATATTTTACTTATAAAAATACCTTCAGATATATTGACGTCCTCCCAAAATTTTTAGAGCCTACAATGACACATTTCACCCGACGACCGGCATGGCGCCCTCGCATGTGACAGGTTCGGACGTCTTGGCTATATGTAAGAAGATGGAGGCTAAGAGAGTCGACGCATTCGCTTGGCTAAGGTCAAGTTTAGCGTCGGTCAACACGTACGTATCAGTAAGGAGACGATGAAGTTTCCCAATGGCGGGGAGCGGAATTTCTCCATCGAAATATTTTGGATTACCAAAGTTATAGAGAGGCGACCACGACCCGTCTACGAGATGGAGGATTTAAACAAGACTCCATTAGAGGGACAGTATTACGGGAGGAACTGTTTCCGGTTCGCATCTCGAAACATTCCTCCTACAAAATAGAAAAATTGTAGACAAATGAATCAGACACGGCATTCGGGAGTTTCTCGTCCGCTGGTGAGGTTACAGTCAGGAAATCATCTCTTCGGTACCCACTTCTATTGTGAAGAATATATGACTTGGCGTCACCCGCTCAGAACCACTTTTACGTGACCGTTGCCTACGAATGTGGTGCTTCATTTCCGCAAGAATTACCAATGGTAAAAATCTATATAAAACATAGAGTCGGCATCCATAATAGGACATTTATATACGATGCATTATTTATAGACGTACTATCTTAATTAGGCGCCCCGCGGTCTTTCCCCAATACGAGAAACGGCCCTATCTATTCCGCCCTGCTCTACCTTCAGTTTGGGCATGGGATCGGCAATTTTTCGGCAGTCTCTTTTGCTGGGTCCGGCCCCTCCTGTGGAGCAGGACCAAGGCTTTGGGCCACGAGACGTTCCTTACCGGCGGCAAGATCCTGACCGATATCTTGAAAAACACGTCACCTGACGTGCGTGCCGAGGATATCATATCTAAACATGTCGGAGATGCCGTGTCTAAACACGTCACCGAATCCACACAGCGTTTAATTTGCAAGTTGCGGGCAGGGTTTGCAAACGTGTCAGACGGGAAACGACGCCTGGTCGGGGAGGCAAAAAACCTAGAAAAACAACAAATCGTGCCCGTGTAATAAAAAGGACATCTCCTAGTCTTATTCAGTCACATCATGTCTGCCACGGAGATAGCGTTCGTAAGCAGAGAGTTTGACATCTTCGTGCACAGACCTGCCCAAACGTGTGTGGTCGGGTTTATACAGACCGCGTACAAACCTATCTCTACCGTGGATCAAAATGGTCTTTAATTTTTTATACATGCCAATAACGATACCTCCCTACATCTCGATTACAAACTCTACGTCCGGGGTAAATTAGTCTCCGGTTCTGGAAAGTATGTGGAAACTTCGGACCACGCGGCCGTGAACAATAATTTCCTCCACTCACTTTTCAGTCAATGTAACGTCGCTCTCATTGGTGTCACAATCACGCAAGCGAGCGAGCACTATTATTGTCGCTCTTATGTCTAGACTCTCTTTACATAAGGCACCGATGCTGTAGCCACGCATCACACGAACGCATACTGGTATCGTGACACTGGCGACATGCTGCCCTGTGACCCCGCGGCCGAGTCGCTGACCGCCACGAATAACCATTGATTCATCACTCGTTTGGAAAGACTTAGCGTTAGTAAGGAGATCGAGCTCTTCGGGCGTTTGCATAGCGATCTGTATAACGTACCGCTTTTCTTACTGCCGGGCGTGAGCCAGCAGATAAGATTGTCGAAGACCCGACCGGGTTTCGACACGATGAGCTTTGTCACCGATTCAATGACCAATTTAAAGTTTTTGGACGCCCAATTATTGGTCAGACGCGTAAAAGCTGAACCTATAATGTTGTTAGCTCATAATTTTACGTTAAGCAAGGGGGCTCTCGCGCGGTATAAACTGACGAGATTCGAACTCATAACATTCACATTCTCCTCCGGATCAAACTCCTTGTCTATTGTCTTGGGTCCCGTCCGGAAACGCCTCCTGTTCACCGTGGTTAAGAACGCCTATTTTATAGGTTCGCAGGACACCAATCCGTAAAAATTTCAACAATAAGATATCACTGATTTTACGCTGTTTATGAATGGAAATCTCCGTAATGGGCTATAGGACTTTTTTCCAAGGGTCCGGCATACATCACTCTAAATTGAACTTCAGATAACACACGATATGTATATAAACAGCTATTTTATGTTACTCTTTGATCTCACACCCGACGGGGGCGCTTCTGATGGTCACATCTCCCGCCCCGAAAATGGCAATATGAGGGTCGAGTTGAAGTTCAGTAAGCCATTACCCAAGACGATCACGTGCCTGCTGTACCCATAATTTGATAATTCCGTCCTCATAACTTTTGCGCGCAACGTCACGACCGACTTCTAAAACAGATGGACACCCTGCAGATACTGTGTACGCTGCGCAATGTAAATTCATTCCTTGACGTTTATGACTATGATCTCCTACCACGTTCCATTACGAAAAGTTGCACTGTCATTTTCAATGCCGATCCTCTCACAGAGGGAGGTTCGCGCTGGCTAGCCGTGCACTTCCGACCCACATCTTCGAGTTCATACTACATCGATTCGTACGGCATCATACTGAAATTCATACGACGTTACTGCACGGCCTAGGATCATAACCGGAGACAGCTGCAAGGCCTGACTAGTGATGTCTGCTGCAAGTACTGCTGTCTTTTCGCCCTCTACATGGATCGGGGCTACACTCCCAAACATTTCGTAGCGCTCTTCGACGCGTGCAACACGGACCGCCAAGTGGATGGGATGTTCGCGTCCGAATTCGGGGCCGAAATTTCACGGGGCGGCTGGGGTCAATGCTGCCGCAGTTGCATATAAAAGGTAAGTATTTTATCGATTCTTATCGTTCCTAATCTAACATGGCTGGGAGTATTAGGGAGGCCGTGATTGATTACGAGTTCTTGCGTGGGCGGCAGAATGAGACAGACGTCAGGGAACTTTCAGTGGCCAGCGCCGCCGCATTCGAAACGTTCCGTTTGAAGCCTCCCTAACGGTGGCGGATCACAGCTCGACAGAGTACGGCATAAATTGGATAGATGAGCATATAGAATATAGGGAGTTACACACTATCCTGCACGAGGCCGTGGCCGGTTTCGCCCACCTCTACGCCTACGGCATCTCGAAATGCACGTTCTTCGCCGGACTGATGGCACGACCGATCCATAACCTAGAGGATGTCAATTGCCCCCGCCCGACTCTTTCAATCACGACCGCTGATGTACGTTGCCCTGCCACAAGTTTCCCAAATTCTCTTGCGGAACCAAACCGCACATTCCTTCTACGATAGTTTTATGTACTTTCTGCAGAAGAAAGATTTCGTCCAATGCCCTCCCGACATGACACGTCATACTGCTGATTTTGTTGCAGCCCTATAAACTGGCCGTGCACATCGCCCACCTGTCACTCTGCTCATGTTTCGATGACGTCTAGACGTAAGCGGTCCTCCTCAGACGGTGCTATTGCTGCTGCCGGCGCCAACAGGATGATATTGATCTCGATCCCGGAGGAGGAGCTGCTGCCATCCTCTCAATCATCCGGCTTCTGTACCTACTGGCCCACCAATCCCGCCTTCGATCCCAAGAGGATCCTGCTTAGGCGCATGTTCTTTATCAGGGAGGACAAAACCAAGTACCTGTCTGTGGGTTTCTACCCCGCACGTGACTATCAACCCTTTGTGGAATTCGGAGCCATTCGGAGGGGCGGGTCCAAGTCCCTCATTCTCACCTACGAACAAGTCGCCACGTTTGCGGATTGTCTGCCTGCGATACGTGATTCCATGTGCGTCGTCGGCGACCGCTTCATCATCAATTGTGAGAGTGGCAACTTTCGACTACACACGCCAAGAGGCACGTGTCGGCCAGACTGTTTGTCGGTATGCATAAGCCTGGCGCAACCTCACATGGACTATCTGGTGCGAGTGTTTCACATCATACAGCAACAATTGCGCGAATACATAATCGCTATGCCGGACGTGTTGTCCTATGTGACGTCGTCCTTAACCTTTTGGCGCCGGAATTATTTTTTCAATTTTAGCACAACCTATATATAATATGTGAATAATTCAGGAACAAAATATGTTAGATTTATGAAACAAACTGCATTTTGAAGAGGAAAAAACGGAGAGTATATATCATGTTTAAAATATTCAGTACCTATATTTGTTGAATAAATAAATAAAATGCAACGTTTAGAGGTTGGCGGTGCGGTGCGACCACTATAGTCGTCGTTAGGTGTCAAAGGATTAACTTCGGTATCATATATCGAACCGCTGCCTAACGCTAGTAAAAACATAGAGTACCCTCACCTGTACGAGGAACTCGTAACATTTGTGTAAATTAATGTATGTATCACACTTTTTTGAATAAACGTCACTTATAGCTAAATGTTATTTCATTTCGTATTGCAGCACTAACCTGTATCTATCCTGCGACTATTCTCTGCCTGGCGCGTGTTGCAGGGAACGCCCTCTTCTCGACGAAGCAGCAACAGGATACCTAGATGAAAATACTGCCATATAACTTTACATATTTTACGGTGTTATGTACGATCTCAGAAATGTCATGACAGAGGGCGGTCTTGATTCAGATCGCTCCGTTATGGCTCCCTGCAACAAACATATCGTAAATCTAGAATTTGCCTGATTCACAGTTAGATAAGCCATTAACCTAAAACGTAGAGATACTAATTACAAATTACCGTTTTACTAGGACACGTGTAAGTTTAATTCAAGTTCCTCCTACCTGTCTTATTCACAGCAGTAGCAGCAGCAACAGCAGCGTTGAGAACACAGTTCAGGTAAGGATTTCGCTACGTTAATACGCAACGTTTTATACAGAACCGTATGTCTGTTCCCCGCCCCAGCACGCACTCACGTGAGCTCCAAGTCTTTTTTTTCCAAAGCGCGTGCTAATGTGCCCTTACTGCAGTTGCTAATGAGGTGATACGGTTCTCACTTCCGGTGCATCAGTTCTCGGGATAGAGTGCATGCGAAGCACACAGGGGTGACCAGCGTATGTACACTTAACCTATGAACTTTACACGGCGGCACTCGGTCGGGGCTAAGAACTTTTCAGGACCACAAAACTTACGGTTTGGAGGCCCTGTATCACTACAGACTTACTCTCACATCCATATCTCCTTTCCTTCTCACTCAAGCTAAGAACTTTTCAGCACCCACGTCTTACGGCGACGCTCGGTCGGGATGCTCTGTTACACTACGGACTTACTCCCACCTCCGTAACTCGTTACCTTCTCACTCAGACTAAGAACTCTTCAACATCCAGGGGCTTGACACTAATAGGCTAACTACTTTTCGGCACCTCAGCCAGGGCTATGCACTTTTCACTACGGCGACCCTCGTTCGGGGCTTGACACCTCTATAATACTAATAGGCTAAGACGTTTTCAATATGCAGGATCTTTTCAGTACCTCAGACGGGGCTATGCATTTTCACTACGGCGACATTCGTTCGGGGCTTGACACCTCTGTATTGCTAATAAGCTAAGAACTTTTCAGCATCCAGAGCTTAACACTGATAAGTTAAGGACTTTCCAGCACCTCAGCAGGCTATGCACTTTTCACCGCGGCGACACTCGGTCGAGGCTTGACATCTCTGTAAGGCTAAGAACTTTCCAGCACACATCTATGTAACAGGTAGCACCAAATAAACTTTGGACGAACACGGTGAATGTTTTCCGAATTGTCGGGACCGCACCCTGACTCAGGAGCTGGAAGGTATGACTTCATCAGTAACCAGCAACACGCGTGAGACTATGTGATTACGATGCCGGCGAAGCGTTACGCCATTCACGCTTCGAAAGATTGAAAAGCTTGCTTACATCACCTCCCATAAACGCGCCGGGAAAAACAAAGTAAGATGCTACATATCTTTCACAGTCCCTTCTTTCGTTCACTCACATAACGTACATACGGCCTCATATGACACTTTTCGAATGCAAAAACGTACTAAGGATTTTTCCTAATTTCCAGGTCATGCCCTAACTATATACCTATCCTCACGGCGGCAATACGTCACGGGGAGCACTACCTACACCTACCAATCCTCACGACAGCAAGCGTCGCGTTCGGTTATATATAACCATACTTAATTCATAGTCCTTTCTTCCATTCACTTACATTCCGTACTTACTGCATGATATACATATTTTTAATGCAAAAACTTACCAAGTAACTCTCCTCATTTTCACTCTAACCTTACCCACCCACACGCCACCACAGGGCGTAGGGAGGGCCTGGAGTTTCCACACGACGAGGGATATTCAACCTGGGCAAACGCCATCTTGTTTTCGACTTTAAGCCCGGGGCTTTACCCATCCCCACGGCGAAACAGGGCGTAGGGAGGGCCTGGAGTTTCCACACGACGGGGGCCATCAACCTAGGACTAACGCCATATTGTTTTCGACTTTAAACCCCAGGCTAAGCCCTACGCCATCTTATTTTGGACTCTCAACCATACTTTCTTAATAATATACTACACCCTGACAAAATACCTACTTCAACTAGTCGAAAGCCGGGCGCCATCTTGAATCGATCCTTTTTAATAATACTCCCCACCCTGTCAAAATACTCCTGAAAACTGGCCCAACCGGACGCCATCTTGGATCGATCCTTTTTACTATTATAGACCATAGTCTTTCGGACGCCATCTTGTTTTTGCAAATTCCTACCAGGGGCCCAACGACGACGCCATCTTGTTTTTGAGTTTGGGGCCGGGGTTCTTGCCCATTTTTGAGTTTTGGGGCCCACCGAATCCCTTTGCACCCCCATTTTTTGAATTTTGGGGCCGGGGTAATTGCCCCCGGACTGACTGGACCTCCACGGGTATTACTAACGCCTTATGTGGACAGAACATTCCTCCTGTACATCCACCTGTGACCTGGCATTAGCGACTAAACTGTTTTTCGAATTTTCATAAATTTCGGTACACTTTGTCTGTACAAATGTAATGAGGCGAATGTTAGTTTGTGCAAATTGGCTCAGTAAAAGCTGTACTTTCCTTTTGGGCGGAAATAAAATGTTTGCCATTTTTCATCTCACTTGGATGAAAGTCGACATAGCAGATGCCCACAAAAGTACATTTATTTACTGTAGTGTTCTTAAAAACCGGCACACTGAAAGCCATATTGTCAGTAGGGATGTAAGTAAATTTAAATTTCATTATGTTGGTTCCTTGGAAAGGTATGATATTTTGCAAGTAAAGAAACGTTCGAAGTGTGATGTCAAATTTTGTTTTCATATATTATAAATAAAGTTGGTATGGCACAGAAACCGAGTGTTACAATAACCGACCACATCACAAAATTAAAGGATCTGAATTCCGGATACGCTGCACAAATAACACGAACAAACATGCAGCGAAAAACTGCACCTGTGTGTGGTTCTGACGTCAGCTGTATTGTTTCTTTAGTTGACGAGAAGTGGGCCAGCTCAGGCAACGTTTTCCGGCCCGAAGTGTTTTTTACTGTCTAACGTAATTCCTCTTTAGACGTTTTTCTCACAATGATCCCATTTTCAACCGCATTAGACAGAATAAAAGCGTGAAGAAGTGGAGTTCGAAAGAAAAGGAGTCTGAGAGGTGCTCCATGAGCCACAGAACGAACAATTGTAAGAGCAAGTATCAAGTGGGCCGGGATCGCAGCTGCAATCGGCTCCACTAATAGTAATGAAACGAATAAACGGCAATAGCACCAAATTTATGGCAGTTTTGCTCTCGGATGTTACTTCCCAGCTTCTCATTTTCTAGCTCAATCCATGACTTTGTTATTTTAATTTCAGATATTATTGTATCATTTTGCTGAGTAAATCAGATACCGAAACGCCTTAAAACACTAAACAACAGATAGTAGTCCTACAGCAGTTGTACTTGTTTTTATAACTTACGCAACGTCGGTTCGTACCTTTGCAGCACCTTAATAACATATCCCTAATTTAGAATCTCCTGCTCTCTTTTAACTACATTCTTTTTATTACAACCCCACCAGTACTTCTTTCACACAGTAGCTTCTGTGAGTCAACAAAAGTAGACACGGCATTCTTTACGAAGAATGGAAGCCCTGGTTCACAATGATTCGAAGTTTATAATAAATCAGGTGGGTAGTCTTAATTCTTCCTGCGATACGGACCGCACGACATGAATTTTTATGTGACGTCATTAGGACGAAGGAAAAAAAACCGTAAGCCTTATTCCGTGTTACATAGTCAGGTACAATAGAAAGCTGAATCTTTGTAAATAACCAACTTGACGCACAATTCTATTTCTTATTTTTGTTTATTCCGGCCAGCCTCGTGGTCTAGTGGTCAGAGTCTCTGCCTAATAATCATGAGGTCCCGGGTTCGATTCCCGGTTCTACCGTGGGAATTTTCTCTGAAGGGGAGGATTCCCGCGGAGACAATGGTCTGGGTAGGTTAGTAGAATTTAGGTTTAAGGGCCCTCCTGGCACTACATCCTCCTATATCACCACTCACATCATCGCGACAACCTAACCGCTCCTCTTGGGCTTCCCAACCTCAGAAGTCGGTTACACTTCTGCCATGCCCAGGAGGGAAGGCCACGAAGTCCACAAGGACATGTGGGGGCATTGAAAAAAAAAGTTTATTTCAATTCTCTACATGTTTCGAGCAACCAAGTGCTCATCACCAGGAGAGTCAATTGTATCAATACGATCTCTGGTATATGTCGCTCTGAAAACAGTTGAGTGGTCCAAAATTACAAAAGGTTTATCTTAAAATGAGTAGTATTTCTTATAGGTGGCGATAAAATATTAAAAAAACGGAGTGACATGTTTTGTGTAATTTTGTTTTGAAGATTAATGGGCGTATTTATGTCATGTAGATGTCAAGGCTAAAAGGCTCTTCTAAAATTGTTTAAATTGTCTCTAAAATGTTAAATCTGAATTAATTGAAGCTACAGAAAATGCAATAAAATTATTAATTAAAAAACAACTTGCTTACCTATGTAGGTGACCGTGTGGTGTGCAGGTTTAGATGGAAACGGTTCGGCGAAGTTGGAGTGTTGATTGGGAGTCAGGTGGAGTGTGACGTTTGATATTTGTTATGGAGGTGGTGAAACACTGGATTTTGCTTATTCGGGTTTTGTTCGGGAATGAGTTGATTTTTGTGGTGGAATAGCTGTACGCACATTTATTAATAAGGAAGTAGGAGCGATGGCGTATTGACGTATTTCAGTTGTTTCATCATGTCATTGATGTTGCCATATTCATGTCTGCAGTGGAGGATATGTAGTGCGTGAGGATGAATGGGGTTCGTTGTCTTTAATGTAAAGCGTATGCCCTTGGAATCTTGATTTGATATTACGGTTGGTTTGTCCTATATATGATCTGTGGCATGTGTTACATGTGAGTTTGTAGATCCCACTTTTTTCGTGTTCTGGTGTCTGAATTGATATTATGGATTTTATGAGTTGACGTAGTGTAGTTGTGGTCCTGAAAACTATGCGTATGTTAGTGTTTTTCAACAGGTTGGTGATTTTTCTTGTCTTCGGACTGTGATATGTGAATGTGGTTCAGATTTGTTTTGTCCTTTTCTTCAGTTTGTGTACAATCGATTTTTCGATGTATTTGCCGGTTTAGTTTCTGGAATTGGTTTTGTGGAATATTGTTGTTTTTGGCTATTGTTTGTATTATTTCCCATTCTTTTTGTTTTTTTTTCCCGAATCTAATGGTAGGGAATACATTCTATAAATGTGAAATCTGAACGCTGCCATTTTGTGTTCTATGGGGTGGTTAGAGAGAAAGTTGACAGATGTGTCTGTGGTGGTTGGTTGTCAGTTTCGAGACATGTTTGTTTTCGTGTTATTGTCAAGTCTAGAAAGTTTATGGAACTGTGACTTTCGTATGTGGGATTGAGTCTGTTATTACGTATTTGATTTATGTGTATATTGATTGTATCCGGTTGGATTCTTGTTGTGTCATATATGATCAGAATGTCGTCTACGTATCGTGTTTATAATGCTATGTTCTTTGTATCAAGGGGATGTATTATGTGTATGTCTGCAGAGTGCTGTAAAAATATTTCTGCTATTAAGCTTGATATCGGGGATCCCGTGGAGATGCCTTATTCTGGTTTATAGGATTTTTGTTGAAATGTAAAGCTATTTTGTGATAGGATTACTTTAGCAGTGCGAGTATTTCTTGTGTTATCTGACTGTGGTTATTCTCCACTAATTTGATTTTTATAATATTTAATGTTTCATTTTCGGGTACGTTAACGTAAAGATCTTTGATGTCGAGTTATTATTTTACGGGTCTCGTGTACTTTTAGTTTTGTTAAGTCAAGGGCAAGGTTTTTTTAGTTAACGCCATTGTAGTGGGTTTTTTTATGTTTTGCTGACCGTGCATCTCAGTATATTTATCTTAGTAATTAACCAACTTGATGCACAAAACGTTTGTTTTACAGTAAGTTTATTTCATGTCTCTACATGTTTCGAAAATCATGTGCTCATCATCAGGAAGTCAAAATTGTATTATACAGCCTCTGGTATCACCACACTATCTAAAAAGGTTGTGTTTATCCAGTTATTAAGATTGCGCGGTGTCTATTTACTTTACATTAATTGTTGAATCTAAGCACGTTTTTACAACAGTCAAGTTGCATTTTCTGCAGTTTCAACAATTAATGTAAAGTAAATAGACACCGCGCACTCTTAATAACTGGATAAACACAACTTTTTTAGATAGTGTGGTGATAACAGAGGCTGTATAATAAAATTTTGACCTCCTGATGATGAGCACATGATGCTCGAAACATGTAGAGGCACGAAATAAACTTATTGTAAAACAAAAATTTTGTGTATCAAGTTGGTAAACTACGGAGATAAATATTGTAGTGGTTGTTAAGTGTGACATATTGGTTTAGAATTTTGGCTAGATGTTTTACTAATTTATATGACGGTGCTGATCTGCTGTTGATTACAGGGCGGATTGGGACGTCCACTTTGTGTAATTTAAGTTGTGCTTTGAGTGTGGGTGGTGAGGGTTTCTTTTGTGTTAGGAATTATCTGTCGTTTGTCTATAATTAGGTTGCATTCTTGCGTTGTTTTGTGGATAGGTTTCTGATATCTGTCGGTAGGATCTCTGGGCAAAGTGCGAAAATTGTTGGTCGTAAGGAAAGTATGTATTTTGTAGGAATATTTCTCAGAAATTATTATCACTATAGTTTTGTCTTTATCGGCTTGCGTGCTTATTGGATTTTCTGTTGCTAATTTCTGGTTCAATTGTTTCATCACTTATAGGTGTCTTTTTTGTTTGGGGATTTTTTTTTCTGGTGGAGTTGATGATCTGCTTTAGTTGGTTGACTGCAAGGATGCGGTATATGTTCTGCACTTTTACACCTAGGAGTTTTATGGCTCGTTCTATTTCTGATAGAAGGTTGGTGAAGTATGTTGTCGTTGGTTTTTCGATGCTGTGTTTAGGCCGTACTTGAGCATATGCGTTTCTTCTTCGTTGAAAATTGTGTTTGTTAAGTTTTTTTATCCTTGGGTAGAATTGGTGTTCATCCTTGCGGTGTGAAGATTTTGGAGATTTCGGTTGTTTCTGTTAAAGACATTCTAATTTTTTGTTGAGATGGTTGTAGTGCGTTTCTATCTGTTGCTGTAGTTTTCTGTCAATCGTTGTTTGGATGAGTTGCCAGGTGCTTGGCCAGAGAGCTGCACATTCCATGTCTATGTTGTGTAGCTGCTCGTTGAGTTTATTTATTTATTTTTTTTGCGTAAAGAAATTTTAATTCTTGATTTATTCTATAGCGGATGGTGACATTCTTTGTCTTTTGGCTTTGTGGTTTGGTTCCTTTTACTTTAATGTTGATATAGTTGGGGGAAAGTTTTTTCAGTCTGCAAGTTTTATTATACCAGATAACCGCATTATTCTTATACAATTCTGTTTTGATGTTCTTGTACTGGTGCGCTTGTTTTGCTTGTTTAGCGTTGCAGAATTTCATAAAATTGAATCTCCTGATGATGAGTACTTGGTTGCTCGAAACATGTAGAGAATTGGAATAAACAAATATAAGAAAAATAATTGTGCGTCACGTTGGTTATTTACAAAGAGTGTAATAAGATGCACGGTCAACAAAACATAAAAGAAAGCTGAAATACACACACACACACACACACACACACACACACAAGAATTCATAACATGGGAAAAAATTTAAACATTGCATTTAAAATAAATATCGAAAACCTGGAGACAACAGATATCATGCTTTTAACGATATCAATTTTATTCATGAACTTAGACGTTTTGTAATTCTAAGACTACACTCTTTCTTGAAGTGAGAGACGTGATGATGACGTGTACGTAAGGCCGAAACATGTCGTCATTAAATATATGAGGCATATGACGTAATACATTTTATTTTTAACGGTTGAAAGTTTTTTATTTCTTTTTGAACAAAGTGAGATAAAAACACGGTAAGACGTCTTACTTATAAACCAAGCGAGGCTTATGTCACCCGCAATGTGACCTTCTAGGCTGCGACACTTTATAAACTGGTAGGGGGACACCAACACTTCAGACTAACATACTGTCCCTTTCTTCACTGTAAGGCTGGAGGCAGTGCGATGCCCAGACCATAAGGCCACAGACACCAGACCATAAGGCGAAAGACATCGGATCATTAAGAAACGGATACTGTTTAATAAGGCGACAGACAGACCATAAGGTAACAGGTATTTCGGATAAGGCAACAGGAACTGTAACATAAGGCGATGGTCACCAGATCACAAGGCGACAGAGACTGTATCATAAGGTGACGGACACCAGTTCATAAGGCTACAGAGACTGTATCAAAAGGTGACGGACACCAGATCATAAGGCAACAGAGACTGTATCATAAGGTGACGAACACCAGTTCATAAGGCTACAGAGACTATATCATAAGGTGACGGACACCAGTTCATAAGGCAACAGAGACTATATCATAAGGTGACGGACACTAGATCACAAGGCAACAGAGACTGTATCATAAGGTGACGGACACCAGTTCATAAGGCAACAGAGACTATATCATAAGGCGACAGACACCAGATCATAAGGCAACAGAGACTGTATCATAAGGTGACGGACTCCAGATCATAAGGC
>Ga0123357_10002426_pt1 | contig 20797 bp, 16 predicted proteins | sample TergutEmb28metaG_FD_89873 | JGI IMG/M metagenome (GOLD analysis project Ga0123357, IMG submission 89873) | Embiratermes neotenicus P4 segment gut microbial communities from Petit-Saut dam, French Guiana - Emb289 P4 | ecosystem: Host-associated > Arthropoda: Insects > Digestive system > Gut ... | reverse complement strand
TCGCGTGCCCGACCGTAGCGGCGAGCACGTCATCGGAAGTGACGGAGTCCCAGGTCCCTACCTGGGCAAGGCAACGTGCACGAATCCACTCTTCGCAGCCAGCCTTCCCTCCAAGGAAGGGGATGAACAATGCAACCTCCCGCCTGGCACCCGTACTGCAGATCTCATCTTCTTCGCAGTCATTGGCGGTGTTCCGAACAAGTTGCTCCACTTCACGCCGGACGACCCCGAAGCAAGCGCTATCACTCCCAGCGACTGGACGCAGATCCTTGGCGCGGATCCGACGAACTTCAATTACGACGGCATCTCGCCGTACATGATCCAATCCACCACGCCGCGTGACGGGATTCCGGGGCCGAGCGCGTCAACGACGTTTGGTGATAATGGCCAAGATCCAGTGGTTGGGCGTGATTACGATACGGCTGGCACCGACCTACAGTATGCATGCACGTTCGATCTCCCAGCCACGACGCCAAACCCGTGTGCGGATGCTATTGCATTATCATGTGACTGCGTCTCGAATTTCTCCCCGCCTGTGATTCCGCCGCTCTGTTCGGCTCAGGGCGTGCAGACCAAGGCGAAAGCCTATCCCACCATCCGTGAGTTCCAGGTTGTCAAAGCACTTGGCAATCAGGGCATCATTGCGTCGCTCTGCCCGATACAGCTCACCGACAATACCCGCTCGGACTACGGCTACAATCCAGCCGTCGCATCCATCGTCAATCGCCTCAAGAATGTGCTCACGCAGCAATGTCTGCCGCAGCCGTTCATGCATAATCTCACGCATAATCCGCAGACGAATGAAATCTCCTGCTTTGTTCTCGCGCAGCTCTCTCTAGGTCAAACGTGTGACAAATACGGGCTCGCGCCGCCGGCTCAGGACATTCTCTCCGTTTTCATCGAACAACAGAATGCGGCTGGCTTCGATGTCTCGCAGGCTGCCATCTGTCAGGTCCCGCAAAGTGCGGTTGCGGCAGGTGATAGCTGCAAGGATGATACGAACATCAATTGGTGTTACGTGGAGAATACCTCCACGGCGCAACCAGCCGGTGACTGTGCGCAGGCGCTGCTCTTCTCTGCTGGCAGCCGCGACGTTGCAGGTGCAAAGTTTTTCTTGGAATGCATCCAGTAATTCACGGATGACGCCGGGGGCCACCAACCAGTGATGAATCCATGCTGAGAGCGTGTTCGACAGCCTGCTGCGCGAATCGATTCGTCGGTTGGGCGCTGCGGTGCCTGCGCACGTACGAAGAGTACGCTTTCGCGGGCTCCTCGCGCTCCGCCCTAGCCTCGATTCGCTCGCAACGGCTGTAGAACACGCTCTGAGTGACAGCAGCACCCTAGCACAAAGCGCAGGTGGGGCCCCTCAGCGCATGCGGACGACGACGCGATCGGGCCGAACCTCGTTGTCGAGCATGATCGAGTCAGGCTTCGCGCCGCGGCGATCGAGCTCGGCGACCACGCGCCCTGCTTGTTCGAGCTTGCGCCGGTACGGCGGTGCACCCATGCGGAGCGCGACGGGGTTCTTGCCGACCATGAGCGAGATCTCGCCATTTTGCTCGACGTGGATCTCTTGCAGGGGCAGCCGCTCTGCGAGCGGAGTGTGGTCGTAGTCGAATCCGAGATCGAGCGCGCGACGGACCGTGCGCATCGCGCCCTCTCGATCGGCCGCGAATTGTTCGAGAGAGATGCCGGTCACGATCGGGACATCCGTTGGATCGCCAGCCTCGACGCGCTTGATGATCGTCCCGTCGCGCATGACGAGATAGCTGTCTCCGCTCACGATGAGACCCGCGGCCTCACGCTCGGTGACGCGCACGTCGATGACGCCGGGAAGTTGCCGTAAGACCAACGCGTCGCTGATCCACGGATCGGCCAAGAGGCGTTCGCGAGCTCCGTCGAGATCGATCGAAAAAACATTCTGCCCCTTGGCGATCGCCGCGATGGTTGCGAGCTGCTCGGGGGAGTGACGTTTGCCGCCCGCCGTGACGACGTCGGTGATCGCAAAGCGCGCACTCGTTCGGACGTAGTTGCGTGCTGCCCACGCCACGCTGCCGGCAATCCCGACAACCATGAGAAAACCCAACGTGCCCCACAGAACTCGCATCGCGCGCTCACCGCTTTCGATTTGACGCGATCTCATCGTTGGGGCCTGCGCTGCGGTCCTCAAAGCCGATAGGCTATTCCGGTCCGCTGCTCGGCCCCGCCTCGACCTCGCGTCAACTTGAAAGCGGTCCTGTGTAGCCGACTCGCTCGCTCGCACGTTGCGCACGGCGCCCGATGATCCGCGCGCATTCATGCGTCCCCCTTCAACGACTTGACGAGCTCCCGGGCACACGCGTTGATGTCGCCGGCGCCGAGCGCGATGACGAGATCGCCCGGCTCGACCTCGGCAAGCAACTCCTTGGTGACGAGCTTCTTGTCCGCGATGTAGCGCACGTTGTGATGGCCGTGTACGCGAATGGCCTCCGCAAGCGCCTTGCCCGTAGCACCCTCGATGGGTTTCTCGCCGGCGGCGTAAACGTCGGTGACGATGACGAGGTCCGCTTTGTTGAAGGCGCGCGTGAACTCATCCCAGAGCAGCGACGTACGCGTGTAGCGATGTGGTTGGAACGCGACGACGATCCGCCGATCGAAACTTCGTTGCGCAGCATCGAGGGTTGCTTCGATCTCGGCCGGGTGGTGGCCGTAGTCATCGATGACCATGACGTCGCCCGTTCTGCCATCGCGCTCGAGCGCGGGCTGACCGACAACGGTGAAGCGGCGTTCGACACCGTGAAAGCGCGCGATCGCTTCACGCACGACGTCGAGCGGGACCTCGAGCTCGTCGGCAACGGCGATCACCGCGAGCGCGTTGAGCACGTTGTGATGACCCGGCATGCGCACGGTGAACGTCCCTAGCGACGTGCCGCGCCGGAGCACCTCGAAGTGCGTCTCGAGCCCGTTGAAGACGGGGTTCTGCGCGCGGTAGTCGGCCAAGCGCGAAACACCGTAGGTGACGTAGCGCCGTTCGATGCGCGGGAGAATGGCCTGCACGTGCGGGTGGTCCACGCAGAGGACGGCGAGCCCGTAGAACGGGACTTTATTTGCAAATTGCACGAAAGCGTCTTTGACGTTTTCGTGGGTACCGTAGTGATCGAGGTGCTCGGCATCGATGTTGGTGATGACGCCAATCGTTGGCGTGAGCTTGAGAAACGAACCGTCGCTCTCGTCAGCCTCGGCCACGAAGAGATCCCCTTCACCGAGGCGCGCGTTCGAGCCGAGCGCGTTGACCTTCCCACCCACGACGACCGTGGGATCCAGGCCCGCGGCGCGCACCACCGTGGCAACGAGTGACGTCGTGGTGGTCTTGCCGTGCGAACCCGCCATGAGCACGCAGTATTTGACGCGCATCAGTTCAGCGAGCATCTCGGCGCGCGGGATGATGGGGATCTCGAGCTCGCGAGCGCGCGCAATTTCCGGGTTCGTAGGGTGGATCGCACTCGAGTAAACGACGACGTCGGCACCTTCGACGTTGTCCGCGCGATGACCGACATCGACGCGCACGCCCATGCCTTCGAGGCGGCGCGTGATGTCATTCGGCTTGAGATCCGAACCCGAAACATCGAGCGCCATCGTGCGGAGGATCTCGGCGAGGCCGCTCATGCCAATACCGCCGATGCCAATGAAGTGAACGTGCTTGACGCGGCCGCGGAACATCAGGAGAGCTCCTTCTCAGGTTCGTGCTCAGCGATCGAGAGTAGATCGCGCGCGACGTCGTGGGCGGCACGCGGCCGGCCGTGAGCACGTGCGGCGTCGGCCATCGTCATCGCCGCAGCGTGATCGCCCAAGAGGCGCGCGAGCTCCGCGGCGATGCGGCCACTGTCCGCGGACTCTTGCCGAAGGCAGACTGCGCCGCCCTCGGCCGCGAGTGACATGGCGTTCTTGGCTTGGTGATCGCCTGCGGCGTGCGGGAACGGCACGAAGATCGCGGGCCGACCGATCGCCGTGATCTCGGCGACCACACCGGCGCCCGAGCGAGCGAGGATGACGTCCGCCTGCGCGATTCGATCTGCAACGTCATCGAGGAACTCTAGAACCCGAACGTCACGCATGCCCATATTATTGTATTTTGCACGCACCTCTTCCACGCCGTCTTTGCCGGTTTGGTGGACGACGTGCACGAGGGCGGGGTGGAGTGCTGCTGCGGTACGCGCGATCGCAGCAGGCACGCGCTCGTTCAGCGCGCGTGCTCCAAGGCTTCCGCCAAGGACGAGGACACGTTTTACGCCGCCCTGCGGCTCGTAAGGTGTCGGCACGAACCCCGGTCGGAGCGGCACACCCACCATGCGGATCTTCGAACCGCGGAGTGTCTCCGGGAAGGCCACGTAAACACGCTTGGCAAACGGAGCGAGGAGCCGATTGGCGAGCCCCAACACACAGTTCGGTTCGAGCACGGCGAGCGGCACGCGCTTTTGCACGCACGCGAGCGACACAGGACCTGCTGCATAACCGCCCACGCTGAGGATCGCGGCAGGATGCAGGCGCCGGACGATGGACATGGCGGCTCGCATGGCTTTCGCCGCGACGAACGCACCCCGGATCGCGCGCGAGAGTCCCCCACCCTTCATGGGCTCGACGTCGACGAGCTCGAGATCGTAACCGTGCCGCGGGACGAGCTCTTGCTCGATCCCGCGCGGCGAACCGACGAAGACGACTCTGACGTCGGCGAGCTCGCGGAGCGCGTGCGCCACTGCGAGCCCCGGGAAAACGTGGCCGCCCGTGCCGCCGCCTGCCATGAGGATCGTCCTCTCAGCCATGGTCGTCTGCAACCTCCTGGTTGCCTTGGACGAGTGCCAAAGATGCATCCTGCACGTTCTCGTCGAAGGGCGGAGGCTCCGGGGTGTCCTCCTCCGACGGCGCCGGATCACCCTGGCGCGAGATGCTGAGCAGAATGCCGGCGGCAACGGCGTTGACGACGAGCGACGAGCCGCCGTAACTGAGAAACGGCAGCGTGAGGCCTTTCGTGGGCAAAATGGCGAGAGCAACCGAAAGGTTGACGAGCGCCTGCGCGCCGAACATCGTCGAGATGCCGAACGCGAGGTACGCGCCGTAGTCGTCCGGCGCACGGAACGCGGCTCGAACGCCGCGCCCTACCAGGGCGAGGTAGACGAGGCAGAGCGCGAAGATGCCGACGAAACCGAGCTCTTCGCCGACGATCGCCGCGATGAAGTCGTTGTGCGCTTCGGGCAGATACAGAGTTTGAAGGCCCTTGCCGATCCCCGTGCCCCACGTGCCACCGGAACCGAAGGACATCACGGATTGGAACGGCTGATACGCGAGATCGGCGCGATGCTGATCCATGTTCAGCCACGCGAGGTAGCGCTCGTAGCGATACTGCTTCGACATGATCGACACGGCGCCAAACACGCCGCCAAGGATCGAAGCGCCGAGGATGTAGCCGACCTTCGCCCCTGCCACGAAGAGCATGGTGAAGGTGAGGAGCAGAAGAACGACGGAGCTGCCGAAGTCTGGCTGCTTCATGCAGAGGAACATGAAGATGCCCGCCACGATGAGATGCGGGAGAAAGCCAACGGTGAAGGTCTTGACCTTGTCGGCTTTCTTCGCGAGCGAGTACGCGAGCCACGTCACGAGGGCGAGCTTCGCCATTTCCGCGGGCTGGATGTTCACGGGGCCAATGGACAACCAACGGGTTGCGCCTCCGCCTGCGTGACCGAACCCCGCGACGCAGAGAATGAGCAAGAGGCCCACTGAGCCGAGCACGGGGTACGTCAGCTTGTAGATGCGGTGGTAGTCGACCAGGCCGACGAGGAAGAACAGCGCGAGACCGGCGACGGCATATGCCGCCTGGCGCTTCAGAAAGAACTGGGGATCGTGATAGCGCTGCGTGGCAAGGGCGGTCGACGCGCTGTAGACCATCACGACGCCGAAGCCGATGAGCGCGATGACGAGCGCAGCGAGCACGACGTCCACGGGACGGTGCGCGCGCTCCTCGTTCGGCTTCGCGTCGAGCGGAAGCGCGAGCTGCATCGGGACGCGCCGCACGTTCGCGTTCATCGCGCGCCTGCTCTGCGAAGGTCTTGAACGGCGGCAACGAAGGCTTCGCCGCGATGCTTGTAGCTTGCAAACATGTCGAAACTGGAACACGCCGGCGACAGCAAGACAGCGTCGCCGGGCTGAGCGAGCGCGGCCGAGAGCTGGACGGCCTCGTCCATCGAGCTGGCGCGGCGCACGACGACGGCGTCACCGATAGCGCGCGCGATGGCGTCGGCGGCTTCGCCCATGACGACCACGGCCCGTCCCTTGTCCCGGAGCGCGTCGACGAGCGGCTCGTAGCTGCCGCCCTTGTCGCGCCCGCCGGCGATGAGCACCACCTTCGGTTCGACGACGCCGCGCACGGCCGTGACCGACGCTCCAACGTTCGTGCCCTTCGAGTCGTCGTAGAAGCGAACGCCCGCGTGTTCGGCAACGAGCACCATGCGATGAGCGAGACCTTCGAAACGAGCGAGCACGTGGCGGATGGTTTCAGATGAGAGATTGAAAGATTCAACCGCTGCGAGCGATGCAGCCACGTTGAGCGCGTTATGGCCACCTTGCAGGCGCATCTTCGCGCGATCGTACCGTGCGCCCGAGGCGCGATCGACGACGGCATCCGCGGTGACATCGAAGTTGCCGCCAGGACCGAAGGTCAGGATCCTGCCGCGCCCGCGTCTGGCTTGCGCTTCGCACATCGCGTCGGCGAAAGGCACGACCGCAACGTCGGACGGCTCCTGGCGCAAGAACGCGTTGCCCTTCGCGTCCGCGTACGCCTGAAAGCTTGGATAACGATCGAGATGATCGGCTGTGACGTTGAGCAACATCGAGACGTGTGGATGAAACGCATCGACGCGCTCCATTTGAAAGCTCGAGACCTCGAGCACCACGGCGTCGAATGCCTCGGACGCGTGCGACGCGAGCGGCTCGCCGAGGTTTCCGCCAACGAAAACGCGCAGGCCGTGCGCGAGGAGAAGATCGCCCACGAGCGATGTCGTCGTGCTCTTGCCGTTCGTGCCTCCAATCGCGACGACCTGCGCAACGGGTCGACCAGCGGCTTCGGCCGACGCGTGGAGAGCACGCACCGCGAGCTCCACTTCACCCCAAATCGGTACGCCGGCGCGCACGGCTGTTTCGAGCTCTGGAAAGCTCGGAACACCCGGAGAGACGACCACGAGATCTGCGTGCATGATCCCCGCATCTTCATGACCACCGAGCGCAAGCCTCACGCCATCTCGTTCGAGCGCACGCACGTCTTCGGAGACTGCATCCCGCGATTTGGTGTCGGTGCCGACGACGCGAGCGCCGCGTGACGCGAGCAGCTTGCATGCAGCAATGCCCGAAAGACCGAGACCGACGACGACAACGTGTTTGTTATTGAGACTGAGTTGCATTTAAGATCACCGGAGTTTCAGGCTCGCGAGGCTCACGAGCGCGAGAAGGATGGAGACGATCCAGAAGCGCACGATGATCTTTGGCTCGGGCCACCCCTTCTTCTCGTAGTGATGATGAATGGGGGCCATGAGGAAGATGCGCTTTCCCGTCAGGCGAAAAGAGACCACCTGCACGACGACCGACAGTCCTTCGAGAAAGAAGATGCCGCCAAGGATGATCGAGAGAAGCTCGTTCTTCGTGAAGACGGCGCACATCCCGAGTCCGCCGCCGAGCGCGAGCGCACCCACGTCGCCCATGAAGACCTGCGCGGGATACGTGTTGTACCAAAGGAAGCCGATGCCGGCGCCCACCATGGCGCCGCAGTAGATCGCGAGCTCGGCACCGCTGGCGATGAACGGGATGTCGAGGTAGCGCGCGACGACGAAGCGTTGGGCAACGTTGGCGATGCCGAAGGTGGCCCCGCTCAAGTAAGCCCAGACGAGGTACGTGCCCGCGTTGAAGATCACGGGACCGATCGCGAGACCGTCGAGGCCGTCGGTGAAGTTCACCGCGTTCGACATGCACACGACGACGGTGACCGCAAAGAGGATGTAGACGACCGTTGGGAGCGTGACGGGGTGCTTGGCAAATGCAACGAACGGGATCGCGAGCCTGTCTTTGATCTCCCAAAAATCGGGTGGAAGGTGATCCTTCGAGGTGAAGAGCCAAGCGAGTACGGCGCCCGCAACGAGGAACTGCCCGAACAGCTTGAAGCGGGCGGGCAGGCCCTTGGCGTTCTTCATGCGAATCTTCAGGTAGTCGTCGAGGTATCCAATGACGCCGTAGCCCGCGGTCACGGCCGTCGTCGCAAGGACGAAGGGATTGCGCAAATCCGTCCAAAGGATCGTCGAGCCGAGGACCGCGAGTAAGAGGAGCGCGCCACCCATCGTGGGTGTTCCGCGCTTCTTGATGTGACCTTCGGGGATGTTGCCTTCGTCGCGAACGACTTGCCCGATCTGCTTTCTCTGGAGCTCGCGAATGAACCACGGCGAGAGCGCGAAGCAGATGAGCATCGCCGTGATGGTCGCGGCGATGACGCGAAAGGGCACGTAGCGCAGGACGTTGAGCCACCCCAACCAACTCGCAGAGTGGCGCAGGGGGTAGAGCAACTCGTAGATCATCAGATTTTTCCTCGGCCGGCGTCCACGCGGATACCTACGATGCAGAATGTGGCGAAGTTGGCAAAACTTCCGTCAACGCCGTGACAACCTTCTCGGCTCCAACGCTCCGCGATCCTTTGACGAGAACGGCGTCTCCGTCGTGGATTCGTGCGACGGCTTCATGAGCCGCGGCCGCAGTCGACGGCGCGTCGATCGTCTCGACGCCTCGGGCTCGAGCACGCTCGAGCGCGAGAGAAATCAGGCCTCCACAGCCGATCGCGAGCGACACACCCGCGTCCGCAATGGCGTCGCCGAGTGCTCGATGCTCGTCCTCCGCGAATGCGCCGAGCTCCTTCATCTCACCGAGAACCACCACGCGACGGCGGCCCGCGGAGATCTCCGCGAGGGTCGAGAGAGCCGCGCGCATGCTGCCTGGGTTCGCGTTGTACGTGTCGTCGAGGACGAGCGTGTTTCCACCGAGAACCTGGACGTCGCCGCGCCCTCTGACGCGAAGTCCGGCGAGGGCATGATCGATGCGCTCCGAGGAAAGGCACTCACCGCTCGCAGCCTCCTCCGCGGCGAGCGCGGCGACAAAGTCGATCGCCGCGACTTCTCCCGGGACGGGCAGCGTGACGGTGAGTTCGCGCGCAAAGGCTTGGACGACGATCCGTGATCCCGCATGCTCGAGCGTGCGGCGAACGAGACGCACGCTCGCGTCCGCAGCGACGCCGAAGGAAACCTTGTACTTTGCAACCATTCCGTCGGTGGCGCGGCGCGCGAAGTCATCGTCGGCGTTGACGATCGCCACGCCGTCTTCACGGAGAGCACGATAGACGGCGCCCTTCTCACGCATCACACCTTCACGACCACCGACACCTTCCGCGTGCGCAAGGAGCACATTGACGACGACGGCAACGTCGGGACGAGCGATGCGTGCCATCGCAGCCATCTCGCCAGGCACGCTCATGCCCATCTCGAGGACCGCGAAGCGATGCGTGTCGTCGAGACAAAAGACCATCGCGGGCATGCCGATGCGGTTGTTCAAGTTGCCAGCCGTGAAATGCGTTTTGCCGATTGTGCCGAGCAGAGCGGCCGTGAGCTCCTTCGTCGTCGTTTTGCCGGCGCTGCCCGTGATGGCGACGACACGGCGTCGTGGATCCTTTGCGCGCCAAGCTTCGAGGTGAGCGCGTGCGAGATCACCCCACGCAGAGAGCGTGTCGTCGACCTCGACGACCGACACGCTGGGGCTCACAGAAACCGTAAAGGACCGACCGCGCTCAATGACGAGCAGCACGGCGCCCTTCGCAACGGCGGCATCGAGAAATGCGTGTCCGTCAAGGGCCCCTCCGCGAAGTGCAACGAAAGCGTTGCCCGTGACGACCGCGCGGCTGTCGGTCGTGATGCCGACGGAGATCGCGACACTGCCCCGATGCACGAGCGATCCATGTATTTTGCACACGACGTCGTCGATGGAAAATCGCGCTTCATTTGGCGGGATCGGCGTCGCCACTTAGTGACCCTCCCGCCGCGCCGCGAGGGCTTCGCGGGCCACGACGCGATCATCGAATGGCCGTTTCTCGGTGCCGATGATTTGATAGTTTTCGTGGCCCTTGCCCGCGATGAGCACGAGATCACCGGGGCGTGCATTTTCGATGGCCAAATGGATGGCCCTCTCGCGATCGAGCTCCACGACGTAGCCGCGCGACAGAGAGCCGAGCGCGTCGCGCTCGATCGCCTTCATGCCGGCCCCGCGCACGCCTTCTTCAATGGGCACCACGATCGCCTCGGGCGCTTCGGTGCGCGGATTGTCGTTCGTGATGATCGCGATGGACGCGCCACGGCCGACCGCCTCGCCCATCGGGCAACGTTTTTTTGGATCGCGATCGCCGCCGCAACCGAAGACGCACCAAAGCCGTCCGCCTTCCTTTAGACCGCTTTGGAGACTTGCGAGCACGTTGACGAGAGCGTCCGGCGTGTGCGCGTAGTCGACGAGGACGGCCACGTCGTCGTCCTCCGCATCGCACCGCTCGAGCCGGCCGGGTGGGCCGCTCTCATTCTCGAGCGCTCGCGCGGCACGTTCGACGTCGAGTTCGAGCGCCGCGATCACGCCCAGCGTGACGAGCACGTTCTCGACGTTGTGAGCGCCCATGAGGCGCGTCCGGAACGTGATCTCCTTGCCGAGAACGCGCACGGCAAGATGTGTGTGGAATGCATCAGTGTCGAGCACGGCGACGTCGGCGTCCTCGGCTTCGGGAGCGCCAGGACGAACTGCAACACGCAGCACCTTGCAGTGAGCTTCTCTGGCAAGGCGCGCACCGAAAGGATCGCTCACGTTCACGACCGCGAGCCCTGGATCCATTTCTGTGAAGAGAAGCTTTTTTGCGCTCGCGTAGGCCTCCATCGACCCGTGATAATCGAGGTGATCTTGCGTCAGGTTGGTGAACGCGGCGACGCGAAAACGGACAGCCGCGACGCGCTTTTGATCGAGCGCGATCGACGAGACTTCCATCGCGACGTACGAGGCTCCGCGCCTTTTCATGGTCGCGAGCACGCGCGCAAGCTCGTCGGACTCCGGCGTCGTGTGCGCGGCAGCCATCGTCTGCCCCGCGTACGAGTGTCCAACCGTGCCGACGACGCCGCAAAACGCTCCGCCGAGTGTGCCGTCGATGGCCGTGCGGATCAGGTGTGTCGTCGTCGTTTTTCCGTTCGTGCCGGTCACGCCAACGATGTCGAGCGCGAATGCTGGATGCCCGTAAACGGCAGCCGCTGCGTATGCCATGGCCACTGCCACGTCGTCCGCAACGAGGATCGGCGCGCCTCCACTGAGCAGATCGCCGCGATCGCGATCGACGAGGATGGCTGCGGCGCCGCGCGCGAGCGCCTGGGGAACGAACGCGGCACCATCGTGCTCTTTGCCTCGACGCGCAACGAAGAGATCGCCTTTTTTCACGCGGCGCGAGTCATGCTGCACGCCGAAGACGCGCACGCTGGGATCGCCGTCGAGACTCGTCTTTGGAAGCTCGCGAACGAGATCGCCGAGCGCGAGCCCGTCTTGCGATGATGCAGGTTTCATGATGCGGGCTCGAAGATTAGCCTGACGCTCGATCCTTTCGACACGAGCGCGCCCGCAGCAGGGATCTGTTTGACGAGGCGTCCCGTACCCTCGATGAGCGGCAGCAATCCCGTGTTTGCCATGGCGCGAACGGCGTCGCGCGCTCCCATGCCCGCTGCATCCGGAACCTTGATCCCGTTCGGCGGAGGAGGGCCGAAATCGATCGCCTGCGTGGGCGCCGGCGTTGGACGAGACGAAGATGCGCTCGCTCCTCCCCCACTGGTCTTCATCGCAGCAAGGATTGCGTCTGCGGGATCTTCGGCGCGCGTGACCGTCTTGATCTTCGGCGTGCTGCCCGCGGGCGTGACTCCGAGATAGCGAAGACTCGCATCGGCAACGCGACGAAAGACGGGGCCCGCGAGATCGCCTCCGTAGTGACCGATCATCGGCTCGTCGAGCACGACGGCGATCACGAGCCGCGGCCTGTCCGCAGGAACGAAGCCGACGAACGACGAGGTGAACTTGTCGTCGGAGTACTTACCCGTCGCCGGATCGACCTTCTGCGCGGTCGCCGTCTTGCCCGCGACGCGGAAACCGTTCATCGCGGCCTCGACGCCGGTGCCTCCTTCTTCCACGACCGCCGTGAGCATCTCCGCAACCATTTTCGCAACGCTCGCCGGAACGACTTCGCGACGCGCGTGCGGCGTCCACTCCTTGACGATTGCTCCGCGCGCATCGGTGATCTTGCGCACGAGGATCGGATCCATGAGCCTGCCGCCGTTTGCAATGGCGGACATCGCTACGGCGAGTTGGATCGTGGTCACGCCGATGCCCTGACCGAAGGATGCGTTCGCAGTCTCCACGTCGACCCACGGGCGACCGCGCGGGCGGAGCACACCGGCAGCTTCGCCGGGAAGCGGGAGTCCCGTCGGCTCGCCAAAACCGAAGCGACGAAGGGCGCCGTAGAGTCCGGGCTCACCGAGCCCGAGACCGATCTTGAGCGCGCCGATGTTCGAGCTCTTTGCGAGCACCTGTGTCGGCGACAGCCAGTCGTTCACGTGCGTGTCATGGATCGTGACGCTCGACGAGAGCTGGTAGATGCCGTGCTCGCAGTAGATGGACTCCGTTGGCTTCAGCGTGCCGGCAGCGAGTGCGGAAGCGACGGTGAACACCTTCATGACCGAGCCCGGCTCGAACCTGTCGGTGATGGCGCGATCGCGGCGCGCCTCGACCGCACTGTCGGCGTAGTCGTTCGGATTGAACCCGGGCACCGACGCCATCGCGAGGATGTCGCCGTCGTGCGGATCCATGATGACGATCGATGCACCCTTCGTCTCGTACGTGCCTTGCGCCGCGCCGAGTTCGCGCTCGGCTACGTGTTGGATGCCCTGATCGATCGCGAGCGTCACGTCATGACCTGCGAGCGCATCTTCATCGGTCGTTCCCTCGGAGAAGATGAGGCGACCTTCACGATCGCGAAGGCCGCGAACCTCCTCGACACGACCGCGCAGCTCGTCGTCGAGCGAGAGCTCGAGACCGTCCTTGCCGAAACCATCCGGCGCAACGAAGCCGAGCACGGGGCCAGCGAGCTCGCGTCCCGGGTAGTATCGATGTCCTTCGCCTTCGACGTTGAGGCCTTTGATGGGCCGGAACTGTTGCGCGCGCAGCTCGCCGGGCACGGGCTTGCCGGGATCGCCGAGCTCCTTGATGCGCTGCACTTCTTCGGCGCTGATGCGGCGTTTCAGCGACACGAAGCGGCGCTTGGTCGCGAGCTTCTGCAACACTTCGGTTGCATTCAGATCGAGAACGGCAGCAATGCGTGGCGCGAACTCGGCGAGCGCAGCGTCGCGAGCTTCCGGTTTTTCGATGCCGCGAAGCATTTCGACGACGTCGGCGCTGACGCTCGGCACCTCGACGCTCGCGGCGAGTGACGCGCCGTTACGGTCGTAGATCGCGCCGCGTTTCGGCTCGATGTGCAAGCGCCGCTGGCGCTGGTTTTCGGCCGTCTCTCTCCACGTTGCGCCGTCCTCCACTTGCACGCGATAGGCGCTCGAAACGAAGCCTCCCAATCCGAGCGCCATCGTCCCGCACAGGAGGCCCATGCGAAAACGAATCCAGCGAGCACGTGAGGGATCGAGATTCTTCACGGCCGCTTCTCACGGATCGGTTTGGGCCTGCTTCTGAGACGTCGACTCGATGGCGCGCGCGCCAACGTTGAGGATGCGGTCCGGCCCCGGCGGCTCCATCCCGAGCAACGAGCGCGCAACGATCTCGACGCGATCGGTCGTCTTGTAACTCGCCACCTCCAACTCGAGAACGCGCTTGACCTCGCGTAGTCGTGCCTGTTCGCTGTGCGCTCGTCCGAGCTCGTAACCAAGAGCCACCGTGCGCCCGCGCATGGCGAGGTGAACGCAGTATGCCGAGACCGTTGCTGTCACAGCGAGCGTCCAATTGAGGAGGAAGATGCGCGCGCGTCTCGTGTTCACGGCTCGCCCTCCTCCGAACACCTGCAAGCTGCACGAAGTTTGGCGCTGCGCGATCGGGGATTGTTCGCGGCCTCTTCCTCCGACGCGACGAGCGGCTTGTTCGTGAGGCGCTGCCAGGCCACGCGATCATGAAACGCCCGCTTGACCAGGCGATCCTCGAGCGAATGGAAACTCAGAATCGCTGCGACGCCTCCCGGTGCGACGATGTCCGGCAGCACGTCGAGCAGCGTCTCGAGCTCCTCGAGCTCGCCGTTGACGGCAATGCGCAGTCCTTGAAACGTACGCGTCGCCGGATCGACGCCGCCCACGCGCACGGGCCCGACGGCGCGCACGATCGCGCGGCGCAGATCGAGCGTCGTGCCGAGTTGACCGTCTGCAAGAGCGCGCTTGATGCTGCGCGCGATACGGCGCGACCTGTGCTCTTCGCCATAACGGAAGATGACGTCGGCGAGATCGTCGTCCGACAGACGCTCGATGAGATCCATCGCGGTCTCGCCGCTCGTCATGTCCATGCGCATGTCGATGGGGCCTTCGCGGCGAAAGCTCATTCCCCGCGCTGCGTCATCGAGCTGCGGCGAGCTCACGCCGAGATCTGCGACGATCCCTTCGACCGATTCGATGCCGAGCTCACCGAGTGCTTCTTTCACGCGACCGAACGACGTCCTCACGAAGGTCACGCGATCGCCGAAGCGAGCGAGCTTCGCCCGCGAAGCATCGAGTGCAACGACGTCGCGGTCGAGCGCGATCACGCGTGCGCCGGGATGGGCTTCGAGGATGGCTTCGGTATGGCCGCCGCCTCCGACAGTGGCATCGACGTACGCGCCCGCGCGCGGACGGAGCGCGTCGACTACTTCGCTCTTCATCACCGTGGCATGGACGAAGTCAGCCACGTCCGCCTCCTCTCCCACTTCCTCGGCCCAAACCCACTCGGAGGCGCTCTCGACGACGACGCCGGGCAACGCAAGTTGAGCGTCGCTCTCGATCGCTTCGATCGCCCTGGTTGCATGGACCGACACCTCGCTCATAGTCCGAGCTCCGCGAGGCGCGAGGCGATCTCACCGCGCTCGTCGTCCGTCGTCTCGAAGTACTTCTTCCACGTCCGAGCGTCCCAGAGCTCGGCATACTTGCCGCTGCCCGCCCAGAGCACGTCCTTCGTGAGACCTGCGTGCTCACGCAGCGTTGGCGGCACGAGCACGCGCCCCGAGTCGTCGACATCGCACTCGACGGCGCCCGAAACGTAGATGCGTTTCAGCTTCTGCACGGCTCTGTCGAACTGCGGAAGTTTCGCGAGGCGCTCCTCGAACGCATTCCATTCGGGCGCCGTGTACGCGACGAGGCACGGGTCGAGCGCGCTCGTCAGGACGATACGGCGCTCGCCGATCGACGAGAGCACATCGCGATAGCGCGCCGGGAGGCTCGTTCGCCCCTTGGCATCCATCGTGTGCTCGTAGCGACCGCGAAACATCGTGGAGCGGGCTCTCGCCACGTGGGGGCTCGTCGGGCGTTCGCGCCGTTGCTTGGCACTTTCCGCCACTTCTTCCCACGTGACGGGCGCAATTTATTTGGAAGATATGTGGACGTCAATATTTAAGTAGACCCCACCGCGCGTCTCGCTACGCTCGCCGCGCGTGCTCCCCTTGGGCTGGTGCTCGTCAGGCGGGCCCACGGCGCCACGGCGCCATGGGCCCGCCTTCCTGCGCGCCGCCAGGGGAGCCACGTTGTGCCGAGACTGCTGGCGCCACGCCGCATTTGTACTCCCATTAGGAGTACAATCACTCGCAAGCTTTTAGACCGCTTTCAAGTTGGCGCGAGGCCGAGGCGGGGCCGAGGAGCGGACCGGAATAGCCTTGGTGGGCTTTGAGGACCGCACCGCAGGCCCCAACGAAGGGATCGCGCCAAATCGAAAGCGGTCAGCCGGTGAGCAGGTGCTTGGCGATGACGATGCGCTGCACTTCGCTGGTGCCCTCGCCAATCTCACAAATCTTCGCGTCGCGCAGATGGCGCTCGATCGCGAAATCGCGCGTGTAACCGTAGCCACCATGAATTTGCAGTGACTTGTTGCAAGCGCGGCTCGCAGCTTCACTTGCGAAGAGCTTCGCCATGGCCGCTTCCCTCGTGAACGGACGCCCCTCGTCTGCAAGCCAGGCAGCGCGGTACGTGAGAAGGTGCGCGGCGTCGAGCTCCGTCTTGGAGTCCGCAAGCATCCACTCGATCGCCTGAAACTCCGAGATCGATCTGCCGAACTGTTTGCGATCTTTCGCGTACGAGATGGCCATGTCGAGCGCGCCGTAACCAAGACCGAGCGCCATCGCCGCAATCGATATCCGGCCACGCTCGAGAATCTTCATGGTGTCGGTGAAGCCTTGATCGACCTCACCAACACGCTGATCATCGGAGACAACGACATCTTCGAACGTGAGCTCGCAGGTGTCGCTCGATCGGCAACCGAGTTTCTCGAGGTGCTTGGAAGTGGAGAAGCCCTTCGTTCCGTGCTCAACGACGAACGCGGTAATGCCTTTGTGTTTTGCGACATTTGGATTCGTACGCGCAAGCACCACGCAAAAGCCGCCCACGCCGCCCTGCGTGATGAACGTCTTCGTGCCGTTGATGATCCACGAGTTTCCTTCACGACGGGCCGTTGTGCGCAAGCTAGCCGAATCGCTTCCGCTGCCGGGTTCGGTGAGCGCCCAGGCCGCAAGCCATTCGCCTTTGGCGGCCTTGGAGAGGTAGCGGGTCTTTTGCGCCTTGCTGCCGAACGCAAGAATGTGGCCGGTGCCGAGGCCGTTGTGCGAGGCAACCGTAAGTGCAAGCGAGCCATCGACGCGCGCGATCTCCTCGACGCAAATCGCATAACTCGTCGTATCCATACCCGCGCCGCCGTACTCTTCCGGAACGCGAATACCGAGCAAACCAAGTTCGGCAAGCTTCGGCACGATCTCCTTCGGGAAGCGCTCTTCTTCGTCCCATCTCCGAGCATGGGGGAGCACTTCCGCGCGCGCGAAATCGCGCACGGTTTTGCGGAGAAATTCGTGGTGCTCGGAGAACGAAAAGTCCATGGAGGATTGTCCTTTAGAGGGGCGGACGGGCCGCCGTCAATCCTTCGGCCGCTTTCGATTTGACGCGATCTCATCGTTGGGGCCTGCGGTGCGGTCCTCAAAGCCTTCAAGGCTGTTCCGGTCCGCTCCTCGGCCCCGCCTCGACCTCGCGTCAACTTGAAAGCGGCCTAACTAATGGGCCTCTTCACTTCGCCGACACGCAAACCTGGGACGCAGCCACTTTCTGACAGTGAAAGCCATTCGAGCACCGATCGCCCGTCCCGCACGTTCGCGAGCAATACTTGCTTTGGGCGGTCATAAGGCAGATGCCTGCGGCGCAATCGTCGGCGGTCTCGCATGGACCACCGGTGTCACTGGGCGGCTTGGTCTTCGTGCCTTTCGCGGGCAATGACGCGGACGCACCGCCGGTGCCATCGTGCGAGAGGCCTGCAACCTGCGCAAAGGCTTCATCGACGAGCCAACTGAAGGCATCCACGCGCGTGTAGATGTTGTGCATGCCATCGCCCTCGCACACAGGCCCGCTGCGCGAAACGACGCCCACGATCTCACTCGTGGCTTCATCCATTGCGGGTCCGCCGAGGTTTCCTTGGCAGGCGGCTTCGCTGACGGTGAATTCCGACGCAGAAATCGAGAGCACGCGCACGTGTTCTCTCACGAGCTTGATGCCAGAAGTGCGATCCTCATCGCTGCCCATGCTGAAGCCCACGGAGCGGACACGATCACCCGTGTTGACGCCGAGCGCACGGATGGGCAAAGGCTTGGCCGTTTTTACGTCCGTGTCGAGGATGACGAGAGCGATGTCGGCATCGCAAAGCGTGGCACCGAAGGGCGTGACAATGGACACGCCACGCGCAACCGTGTGCGCCGACGCAACGTCATCCCCGATGAGCACCTCCATCGACGACGGATCCCGATCGCCAAGAATCTGAACGCTGGAAGCTGGGCACGCAGTGGGTTCGACGATGCGGCTCACACAACGGCGCGCAGTCAGGAGGATGCGCGGCGAAACGAGCGAGGCCGAGCAGAGCAGCTCGTTATCAATAGAGATCGCGACGACAGCAGGATCACGATTGTGATCGGGCACGCCGCGCACCGTCTCCGCCTCGTCTGCATCAATCCCGGCGTCGATGGCTTCAGCGGCTGCACGAAGATCCGTGGTCCTCGCGGATGGACTGCACGCCATGAGACCGCATATGCCGATGACGAAGATCACGTTCATGTACCATGGGCATCGAAAACAAACCACGGTCGCACCTGCCTTTCCGAGCGGGCTACCAGCGAACGACGTGCCGCACCGCGCACGCGAAATTGCCTTGTTTTTTGGCCTGCAACGCTGTCCGCGCCACGCTCACGAGCGTCAACGGTCAGCTCGGATCTATTCTCATGACCATGCACGTCGTCGTCACGGGAGCTTCGAGCGGCATCGGTGAAGCCATCGCACGCGAGTTTCTCACGCGAGGAGCACGCGTCACGCTCGTTGCACGGCGACGGAACTTGCTCGAACGCATCGCGAACGACGCAAGCAGTGGGCGCACGCACGTCATCGTTGCCGACCTGGCGAATCCATCTGCGGCGTGCTCATGGGTGCAGGACGCGGAGAAGGCGCTCGGGCCTATCGACGTTCTCGTGAACAACGCAGGCGTGCAAATCGTCATGAACGCTGACGAGACTGCATGGGAAGATGCCGAGCAGATGTTGCAACTCGATTTGCATACGCCATTGAGGCTCACCCAACACGTGCTCAAGACAATGATCGCACGCAAATCAGGAACGATTGTGGACATTGCGTCGATGGCTGCCATTGCACCAACGCCCGGCATGTTCTTCTACAATGCAGCAAAGGGCGGGCTCGCGGCCGCATCCGAAGGGCTGCGTGCGGAAGTGCGTAAGCACGGCGTCCACGTGATGACCGTCTATCCGGGTCCCGTGAAGAGTGAAATGGAGGCCCGAGGCCGCGCGGCATTCGAGGATCGCGTTGCCGCACGTTACGCTCCCACCGGCTCCGCCGAGACACTCGCTCGCATGATCGCCAATGGCGTAGAACGCAAGCGCACACGCATTGTCTATCCGCGCATCTACATGCTCGCGCGGCACTGGCCAAATGCCACACGCTGGGTAGTGGACGCACTGACACCGCCCGTCAAATCACGAGAAAAATAGATTCGTCGCCGTCAACGACCACGACTATGATTACGCTCTCGTTTCGTTGACGTTGACCTGATCGTTGTCGGCGACGTGAACGAATCAGGCGTGAGGGCGGATGTTGTCTTTCACCCAACCAATAATGGATTCGAGTGTGGTACCGGGCGTGAAGACCCCCTTTACGCCGGCCGACTTGAGTTTCTCTAGATCGCTCTCTGGAATGATGCCACCACCGAAGACGATAACGTCCTTCGCACCCTTTGCTTTGAGCGCGTCGAGCACGGCGGGAAACAGCGTGTTATGCGCGCCGCTCATGATCGAAAGACCAACTCCGTCGACGTCTTCTTGCACAGCGGCGTTGGCGATCATTTCGGGGGTTTGATGCAAGCCCGTGTAAATCACTTCGAAGCCCGCATCACGCAAGGCACGCGCGACGACTTTTGCACCGCGATCATGACCGTCGAGTCCAGGCTTGGCAACGAGGATGCGAACTTTCCGGCTCTCCGCGGCAGCGTCGTGCATCATGGCAGTGAGGTTATCGTCCGCGACCAGAGCGCGCAAACACGTATCTCACATCATAAAGAATATCCGTGGCTGAATACCTATTTAGTTTCCATCCGAAAACGTCGCGAGCGACGCAAAGCTAGCGAGGCCGAACGAGGAATACTCGGAGTATTTTGAGGGAGGCCGAACCCACGATTTGCGGCGCGCAGCAGTTTTCGGATGGAAACTATGATAGGGCGGCCACGGGGGACCGCCCCTACGAATACGCCACGCGAATCCGCGCTCTACTCGTCGTCGTCTTCTTCCTCGTCGTCGTCGTCTTCTTCTTCGTCCGGAAGAGGCGCGGGCTCGGGCGGAAGCTCGCGACCTTCCTTCTCGGCCTGCTGGCGTTCTTTCTCACGCTGCGCCTTTGCGTGCGCGACCTTCTGCATGATGGCGGGCTTCGGCGCAACGAGCACGCTCATCGCGCGCGCTTCCATCATGGCGCGCGTCTCGACGTTTGCGATGTCCTCGATCCCGGCGATGAGTAGGTTGAGTTGCTCCTGCGCCTTCTCGGGGTGCGTGATCTCGCGACCGCGAAAGCGCACGGTGAACTTCACCTTGTGGCCAGCCTCGAGAAAGCGGCGCGCCGCATTCGTTTTGAACGCGATGTCGTGATCATCCGTCTTGGGACGAAGCTTGATCTCTTTGATCTGAACGACCGTTTGCTTGCGCTTCGCTTCGCCCGCCTTCTTCTTTTCCTCGTACTTGTACTTTCCGAAGTCGAGAATCTTGCAGACGGGCGGATCGGCCTTGGGATTCACCTCGACGAGGTCGAGCCCTTGGTCCTGCGCGCGCCTCAGCGCTTCGTGCGTGGAGAGCACACCAAGCATCTCGCCGTTCGCGTCGATGACGCGCACCTCCGGCACGCGGATGCGGTGGTTGACTCGGATTTGGAACTGGCGCTGCGGCTGGCGCGGATCGAAACGGGGGCGACCCATCGACATGAGT
>Ga0123357_10002425_pt1 | contig 20805 bp, 15 predicted proteins | sample TergutEmb28metaG_FD_89873 | JGI IMG/M metagenome (GOLD analysis project Ga0123357, IMG submission 89873) | Embiratermes neotenicus P4 segment gut microbial communities from Petit-Saut dam, French Guiana - Emb289 P4 | ecosystem: Host-associated > Arthropoda: Insects > Digestive system > Gut ... | reverse complement strand
CATCAAGCTGCCCTTCGAGCAGATGCCGAACCCGTATATCACTCCGGCGCTCAACTTCGACTTCCGCTACTTCTTCATGCGCAAGTACTGGTTCGCTTATCTGGCCAAGGGCTTGATCGTCTTTCCGGGCGGCTTCGGAACCCTGGACGAGATGTTCGAGATCCTTACGCTGGCGCAGACCCATAAGCTGGCCAAGAAGATTACGGTGGTAATTTACGGTTCCAGCTACTGGAAGAGCGTGATTAATCTGGAGATTCTCGCCGAGAAGGGAGCGATTGCCCGCACCGACCTGGATCTGTTCCACTTCGCGGATACTCCGGAGGAGGCCTTTGCGATTCTCAAGAAAGGGCTGACGGAGAACCATCTGGAGCCGGAGGCCGAGCGCCAGAAGCAGATGGGGCGGGTGTCGTTAGACAGGCCGCAACAGGCTCCGAGCGCCGAAGAGCTGCTGGGGCCGGACATTGCCAAGACCCGCCGTTGACTCGGAAGGAACCTGCTTCAGCAGGAATGCACAAGTTCCGTCTTCCCTTATGTTTGTTGAGAGGCATAGAATTCCGTTCAGCAAGAGAGGGATGCTATGTTGAAGTCTCTATTCGTCTTGGGCGTATTGTTTTTCTTTGCGGTTCCGCCACAACAGTCCACGCAGGCTCCTTCGGCTATTCCTGCCGAGGCCGCGGGCGCGGTCAATCCGGTCAAATCCACGGCAGAATCTCAGACCCGCGCTATGAAGACATACGGATACGACTGCGCCATGTGCCACGGCGAGAAAGGCGACGGCAAAGGCGAAGCCGTCGCCGACATGAAGCTCAAGCTCAAGGACTGGACAGACCCGGCGGCCCTGAAGGACATGACCGACGGAGAACTCTTCTACATCATCAGGAACGGCAAGGGCCAGATGCCGTCCGACGGCGACCGCATCAAGCCCGACGATATCTGGCATCTGGTGATCCTGGTCCGCTCGTTTTCCTCCGGCGCGGCGGCTCCGGCGGAGAGCGCCCCAAATACCAAATAGCAGTCTCTCAAGACAATTTACAACCGATTGCATGACTCAGACTGTTCGCCAATTCAATTGTTTCGTCACGACGTAGTTTGGTCCCCAGCCGGTAATAGTGCCTACGGTCGGTATTAATTTCAACGGTATTATCCAGCCACGTCCAAGGTGTAATAGCTTTCACACTTGTGATCTCTGCAGTTCGAATGATTTTTGTATGATGCCAGCGAAGCGCAGTGAGTGTCCAGCGCAACGTATCTCCATCGATAGAGATAGCTTCGACTCCGAATGCATACCAAATACTAAATACAAGAGCAATCAGATATGCAGCAGTACCTAACAGAAAAATTAATACTACGAAAAGTGTGCTGCCAAAGCGTAGACCCGGTGCTTCCCACATTACCTGTGCGAACACGGCAAATACAAAAGTCGAGAGAAACATCCACCAGAAGTAGACTCCTCGTGCATTCTGTCGTTCAATGCGGACATACAATCCACCATTTCTATGCTGTAGATGAACACGTTTTGGAAAGTTTTTCTCAAAGACTGAGTTATACATACACGATCCTAAAAGCGAAGTTCTCCTATATAGACCATGTAGGGCGCCAGTGTCATGCCGTCGAGGTGCATGGCTCCCATGGCGTTGTCCGAGCGCAGGATGGCGCGCAGAAAGCTGCCGCGCAGCCCCAGCCGCTGCATGTCCTGCTTGAGCGAGAGCGTCACCGGCTTGTCCGACAGATTGCAGACGACAACAATCGCTGGTGTCTCCGGCGAGACCGCGCCGGGCTTGCGTACCCAGGCGAGGACGTTCTGGTCATCGTGGTTGAGAATGATCTCGTCCGCCGATGCCAGCGTGCGGTTGGTGTGGTGCATCGCGCTTAGCTGGCGATACCAATTCAGCAGCGAGGCCGGGTCAGCATCCTGAAGCGCGGCGCTCGTGTCTTTCGGAGCATCATCTTGCGGAGATGCCGCTGGGATTCCGAGCTCCTGGCCGGAGTAGAGCAGCGCTCCCGAGCGCGTCGTCAGCAGAATGGCGGCCAGAGTCTTGGCAATGTCCACATCATGACTGCCGTTGGCGTAGCGGCTGAAGCTGCGCTTGTAGGCGGGGCCGCCGCTGATGAGCAGCAGAGAGACCGTGCTGCGCAAGGTCTCCTGCGAAGCCTCAAGAGCTGGCCGAACGTCGTCGGCGGTCAACTGCGTCACCGTTCCGGGACGCGGGTCGGCAAGCAGTTGCGGTCCTGCCGTTTTATTGGCAGGTTTACTTGCGGGCGGAGCTGTGTGAATGCGCGAGGCTCTGCGGCGCGATGCTCTGCGACGAGACGGCGTTTTGCTGTCGGCAGCAGGCGTTATGGGTTCGGGAGACGCTGCGGGAACAGCGGCGAGGTCGAGGTTGCCGATGAGAATCCGCTGGCCGGCAAAAGAGTTGAGCGTCTTCTGAATCTCTGCAATCTGGTCTGGCGTCGCCTCCGGCGCATAGAAGCCCGCGATTCCGTGAGCGAGCCAGAGACGCGCGGTGGAAGCCTGGTCTGCTGTCTTCGGATCAAGCCGTAGAAGCACGCGGATGCTGCGACTGCTGAACTGGCGAATCAGGTCGTCGAGATCGTCCATCGTGCCTAGCGCCGGATCGAGATTGCCGGAGCTGTTGACGGCGACGCCGTCCAGAAGAATGGCGTCGGCTCCGAGCGACTGTATGTAGCTGAGGCGGCTCGATACTCCGCGCAGGCCGTCGGCGGAGAAATGCTTCGGGTCGAGCCGGTAGACAACCGCGTGTTTCCACCACGGGTCGGAGTTCAGTCCAGAGCCGGCCCAGCCCTTGCGGGCAAGCGTCTGTGCTCCGGCGCAGAGGGTGAGCGCAACCAGCAGGAAAAGGAGAGAGAGTCGTCGCAGATTCGGCATGGTCCTATATGCATGGTACTTCGCCGGACGGAAAGGATGCACCCGGTTCTTTATCTTCCTGCGCTCAGCCGCTCTGCCAGCCGCTCCGGTAGTCCTGCCGCCAGGATTTGCTTCTGCGCAGCGGCGACATCGTAGGGAACGCGGTGGAAGATGATCTCTTCGGCTTCGCTATCGTAGATGGCGAACGCCGCTCGCCAGTCGCTGTCGCGGGGCTGGCCGACGGAGCCTGGATTGATCAGACACAGCACCTCCGGAGTAACGGGCAGCGTCCAGCAGACGGACTGGTCGAGGTTTGCGTATTGTGGGCGAATCTGCATCTGCTGTTTACGGTTTTTCAGCAGATATCCTCCCTGCAGGTGCGTATGGCCGATGAAGGTGAGCGGCACGGTCGCGCGCTGCAAGGGCTCCCATGCATCGCTCATGGACAGGATGTACTCATCCTCACCGAGAGGAGAGCCGTGGGCCAGCGCTACCTTGTTGATATGGTTTTCAGGCTCGGGCTTGACCCCTCTTCCCAGATGGAGCGGGCCTATAAAAGGGCCTCCAAGGAGCCATTCGCGGTTTTCTGTGGTCATCACCTTGCGGGTCCAGAGGGCGGCCTCGCGTGCGACGGGATTGAATCCCAGCGCCGGGTCCGTGCCCGAGCAGATGCGGTCATGGTTGCCGCGTATGTTGTACAGCACCGTGGAGCGGACGATCTCCATGACCTCGTTCGGATTGGCTCCGTAGCCCACCACATCGCCAAGGTTCCAGACAACATCGAAGGGAGCCGCTGCCTCCAGCACGGCGGTCAGTGCTTCCAGGTTCGAGTGAATATCGGAAAGGATCAGGCCGCGCATAGGATGTAAGGTACTTAGTCTACACGCCCGGGAGGGCGGCCACGGTTTTTTTGTGGATTGCAGACCTTCCGCAAGCCTTCAGGCTTGGCGTACCTGAAAGCAGAAACTCCTTATCTTAGCGCCTACAGGGCGGAAGCCTGCTCTCTTGGTTTATTTTGTTTGACTTTATGGTGGGCCAGACCGGGGGTAAGCCGGTGTATTGCAGAGCGTACCACATTTCGGGCTGTAGATCGGTTTTATGCAAAAAACCCCATTCACTGGACGTATTTATCTATTAAAATTTTCACGTTTTGACAACTTTTTTGCAAATTTTTCGTAAAATAGCGCTATTACCTGAGTGCATTACTTCAGGGCTTTTCCGTTCAGCAGGTTCCGTTCTATCTGTGTCTTTGGATGGAGCGAGACTTCAGTTTTGGAGGATTTTAATGTTCGCTCATGAATTACCTTGCTCCAATCTGCAAGCCAGACGCCGCGGCTTGTGGGCGCTGGTCGTATTGGCGTTTGCAGTTGTGTTTCTGATAACGCCGCTTGCCTATGCCCAGAGTGCCAGCACGATTACGCTAACAGCCTCAACAGCGGCACCCCCGGAAAATACGCCTATCCTGTTGACGGCCCAGGTTTCAGGAGGATCTCCCATCACGGGCTTTGTATCCTTCTATAACGGATCGATGCTGCTGGGCCGCGTGCCGGTTGATAGCTCCGGCGTTGCCACCCTGAGTCGCGCGTTCGCGCCAGGCTGGCCCAGCGTCGTCAATGCGCAGTACTCAGGAAATGCCGTCCTGACCTCTTCGGTTACGACGATTCCGACGGTCATCTCTACCATAGGCACTACGACGCATGTTTTATCCGTAGCCGGAGGCCCGGGAGCGTATCAGCTCACCGACACGGTTACGGCAGATGGACTTACCAACCCGACTGGCCCTGTCACCTATACGGATACGGTATCCAATGCCGTGTTAGGGTCGCAGCCTTTGAGTCCTGGCAATACCGTGTCCTCGACGACGATGAACTCGGGTGGCGGCGTGGGCTGGTGGTCGGGGGTAACTCCTCCTTCCATGGTGATTGCGGACCTGGACGGCGATGGTTATCAGGACATGGTGATCTCGTACGGAACACAAAATTCGGCTGGGGCTAACTTCGGAGCTTACGGATCCTGTACTGAGACTGGAGGCGGATTTACGGTCCTTTACGGCAACGGACCCAACGGAAACGGAAATCCCGGGAATCTTTCTCTCCATGGCGGCACCAATCAGTCTGTATGCCAGCCAGGAATTACCAACATGGTTGCTGGCGACTTCGACGGTGACGGAGTGCTCGACCTGCTGGTTGCAACCGCCACCGATGTAACCTTGTATCACGGCAATGGCGATGGAACCTTCGGCGACAAAACCATACACGCCACGGGGACTACGATTCCTATTCAGTGCGGCACGGCGCTGGTAGCTGGAAACATTACAAACGAAACGGACAGCTATCTTGGTTTTGTCTGTGCCGATAACGCTACCGGCCTGGTGACGGCCTTTACCAACGACGGTGCCGGCAACTTCACGCAGTCGTGGCAGACCACGGTTGCCGGTGTTGTCGGAATGGCCATCGGAACCTATACATCGACGGTGGTCTCTCCGCAGGGCGGAGCGCTGAATCTGGCGGTCTCCAGCAGTTCGGGCACCACGTCGGCGATCTATGGCGGTAATGGCGACGGCACGTTCACCATGGGCGGAACCTTCGACTGGACAGGCCCGCTGGTCTTCGTCGATATCGACGGCGACGGCAACACCGATATCCTCGGAACCTATGGAAGCGGTCATGTCTTCTCTCCCTATCGCGGCAACGGAATCGGAGGCTACTCCGGCTCGGGACAGACGGCGTGGACCGGAAACACCACTCGCATCGGGGTTGGCGACTTCACTGGAACCGGCGTGCCCAGCTGGGTGGTTCTGGCGGGAAATCAGGCTTATTTATGGCAGAACAAGAGTGTGCTTGGAAACAATACCTTTCTCTGGAGTCAGATACAGATTGGCGGTTACAACTCATGGGCGATTGATACTGGCGCGCCTTTGCTTTTTAGCGACTTCAACAACGACGGACTGGATGAGTTCTATTCGCCGGCAGCATCTTCGCTGAATCGTTTTACTCCCGTCAACAAATCCGTCTCTACGGCTGCCTTTATGACGCCATGCCCGGCGGGTCCGGGGACGACCGATCCTGTCGTTGCCAGCTACCCCGGCAACGCCTTCTATTCGACGGCTACGCCGGATCCATCGAATGCAATGTATCTGGTGACCTGCCAGATTGATACGACGGTGACGCTTACGCCGGACTTCTCCACGATTATGGTGGGATCGACGGTTAAACTCAAAGCCATTGTGACAGGCCAGGCCGGTCTGGTTCCGACCGGAAGCGTAACCTTTGAGGAGGTCGACCCCGTTTCGGGCACGGTCATCTCACCCCTTGGCAACGTTGGTTTGGATGCCGCTGGAGTTGCAACCCTTCCGGTTAACGATCTTGCCGGGGGAAACCATGCGATCAAGGCCACTTATTACAGCGGATCCGATCCGAACTATAAGAGCGGCGCCTACGGTAACACGGGCGTCTCGGTCCTGGCAACGACTCCGCTGCTTACGCTGACCAGCGACGCCGCCACCAACCCGGTGGATCCGAACACGACGGTCACCTTTACGGCGACCATTCCATGCGTGAACGGAGTCTGCCCGGTCGCGACCACGCCGGTCACCTTCTATAACAACGGAGTTCCCCTGGCCACGGTTGCTGTAGATGCCGCAAACTGCACGGCGACAGCCTGCACGGTGTCCACGGCGCAGAGCCTTGCGGCAGGACAGTACTCCATCTCAGCGACCTATCCGGGCGATCCGAACTTCACGCCCGGAGCGACGAACACCATCGGCATACAGGCCGGAACGCCGTCGCAGGGAGTGGCCTCGATTACGCTGACTCCGTTGGCGCAGTCCGTAGCTCCCAGCGCTGCCGTATCCATGATTGCGACCCTGCACGGCAGCGGCACGACGCCTCCCGGCGGCACGGTCGATTTCTACATCGTCAATGCCGACGGCAGCCTGACCGCCATCCCCGGCTGCGCGGCGAAGCCGGTCACGACAACCAGCGGTATCACGACGGCTCCCTGTAGTACGACCGCCGTCGCTCCTCTGGGCGTGGAGACGTACACCATTTCGGCTGTATCCTCCGGAGACGCGAACTACGCTTCGACGACCTCGAATCCCGTATCCCTGGTGGTCGCTGAGGCGGCGCAGCCGGTCGTTACCATTGCGCTGACTCCGCTGGTGCAGTCGGTGGCCGCGGGCGCTGACCTGAGCTTCACGGCTACTCTGAGCGGCAGCGGCGCGACGCCCGGCGGCAAGGTCAGCTTCTATGCCGACGGCTCGGCCACGGCCATCGCTGGATGCGCGTCGGTTGCGGTTGCGACAAACGGCGGCGTCTCGACGGCTCCCTGTACGGTTGCGGCGAACGCTCCTCTGGGCGTCGGCTCGCACACCATCACGGCGGTTTCGGACGGAGACGATCCTAACTACGCCGCGGCAACCTCGAACCCGGTGGCAGCCATCGTCGGAGCCATCACGCAGGGAACGGTGTCGATCACGCTGACTCCGACGACGCAGACGGTGGCTCCGAACGGGGCCGTAGAGGTTATCGCTACGCTGTACGGAAGCACAAGCACGGTTCCGGGCGGCGAGGTCAACTTCTATCTTGACAACGGCATTCTGCTCAACAGCACGCCAGTCCAGGTGCAAACGGCAGGCGGCGTCTCGACGGCGACGTTTGATACAAATGCCATCGCGCCTCTGCTCGACATCGGCGCGCACACCCTGACGGCGGTGTCGTTGAATGATCCCAACTACGCTCCGGCAGCGTCGAACCCGGTGCAGGTGATCGTCGCTACGGTGACGCCGCCTGTCGCAGGCGACTTCGATGTGAACGTGACGTCGGCGGCAACGCAGACGGTTCATCCGGGTGCGGCGGCAACCTATCAGATTGCCGTAGGGTACGTGACCAGCGCCTTCAATAATCCGGTGACGCTTCAGATAACGACGGCTCCGGGCCAGACGGGACTTCCCGCGGGCGCGGTGCCGGTCTTTACGCCTCAGTCGGTAACTCCCGGCGGAGGCGTAATGCCTGCCACGCTCACCATTCTGACGGCGCAGACCACGGCGTCCAACAGGTCTTCCCATGCGCCGGGCTATGCGGCGCTGGCCCTGCTGCTGCTGCCGTTGTTTGGCGTGCGCAGGTTCCGGCGTTCTCTGCCGAAGACCGCGCTCGTGGCTGTGCTGGCGCTGCTGTCTCTGTGCGCCGTGACCGGCGTTACCGGATGCGGAGAAGGTAAAGGATACTTCGGGGTAACGCCTCAGACGTACACCTTTACTGTGACCGGAATCTCCGGGAACATCTCTCACAGCGCACCGCAAACCGTTACTTTGAACCTTCAGTAGGAGATAACAATGTCGATACGAACGTCTATCCTCGCAGTGTTTCTATTTGCGGCGGTGCAGTTGCATGGACAGGCTGCTCCTACGGCTGGGCAGTCAGAGGACGCGGCTCCGCGCGTGGAGTTGCAGGCGAACTACAACTACCTGTACGCCAATGTGGTGAACGCCAACAACTTCTCTCTGTACTACGGCGCTAATGCCCAGGCCGTAGTCAACCTGAACAAGAACTGGGGCCTGATGGCGGATTTTTCAGGCTCTACGGCAAACAACATTACGGCAAGCACTCTTCCAGGTCCGACGATGGACCTGAACCTGTACAACTTCCACTTCGGCGGGCGTTACTCGATGAGAAATCATACGAGATTGACGCCCTATCTGCAGGGACTGGTTGGAGCGTCGAAGATATCTTCCAGCTATTCGCCCTACTCCAACTATCCGGTCGTATTCGGCAGCACAGCGGGCGTTGGCGTGACTCTGCGCGCGACGCGCCACTTCGGCTTCACGCTGGCCGAGGCCGACTGGCTCTACTCGAAGGGCACGAATTTCGTCAAAGACTCCCAGAACGATCTTCGTCTGGCAGCAGGGTTGTACTTCCGCTTTGGCAGCGTCGGACACGCTGCGCCGGTTGTCGTAGCGCCGGTCGCCGCTGTAGCGCCGCCACCGCCGCCAGTGATCCAATGCGCAGTGACTCCGGCCACGGTCAATGTCGGCGAGCAGGTTCATCTGCGCGCGCTGAACCTCGTGCCTGGCGTAGATTACCGGTGGTTATCTACAGGCGGCGTGGTTGCCAGCAACCGGGAGAACGCCGAGGTTGACACCACGGACCTTGACGGCGGCACCTACGTTGCCACCATTGGCCACCTCGTCAATGGCGATACGCGGGTCGATGACTGCACGGGCACTTTTATCGTCCGTCCACATCCACGGCGCGAGGTGGCGCCGCCGCCGCCACCGCCTCCACCCCCGCCGCCTGCTCCGCCCCGGGATGAGTCCGCCGAGCACCGAGCGCAGCTTCGTTCGCAGTTGAACGCGGTTCATAAGACAACGGAGAGCGCTCGTGGATTGAATCTCACGCTGAACTCCGTGTTGTTCGATACCGGCAAGTACGACCTTACTCCGACGGCGCAAAGCGTATTGTCGAGAGTCGCGACCATTCTCGATCAGTATCCTGGCGTGGAGATTCACATCGAAGGCCATACCGACTCGGTGGGCAGCGATGCGTCCAACCAGCGGCTCAGCGAGAACCGCGCCAAGGCAGTAAGGGACTTTCTGGTGAAGAAAGGATTTCCCATCATAAACATCACGGCAGCCGGATACGGCAAGCGTTTTCCTGTTACCAGCAATGAGACGGCTACCGGACGGGCGCAAAACCGCCGCGTGGATATTCTCATTGCCGGAGATGTCATCGGCCTTCGTTACAGAGAGCCATAACCTGCCGTCCTTCATAAGACGTTGTTGTACGGGATCGTCCTTGCTGCCTCGCAGGGACGATCCTTTTCTCATGCATGAGAGTAGAGATCTGGGCGCAGCGTCTCTCGGATGGTTCCATGGCTATAGGTGCGCGCTCAGGCCCAGTTCCCGAACGGCATTTTCAAAATAGACCTTGCGCAGAATCGTATCGGGCAGGTTAATGCCGTAAATACGCCATCTTCCCTGCGGAGGAACCTTTGCGGGCGCATAGTCGAAGTACTCGTCGTCCGTTTCGAGGAAGCGATAGTAGATCTCGTAAAGCAGGTCGCCGAACAGTTGCTGCGGAAATTCATCGGCATTCGGCGTAGCATCGGTGCCGAACAAAATCCGGTCCTGATACCTGTCAAAAAACTTACGCGCCATGCGCGGCTGACGTCCAAGCTCTCCGATACGAGCTGCAATATCGACGCACATATTCGGGTAGAGATCAAGATTCTCGGCTACGTTGGCCAGGTCTTCCGCGATGTTGCCTGCGTGCAACGTCACGAACCGAGTCTCTGGATGCCGGGCAATGACGCGGTTGCGCGCTTCGAGCAGATGTTTCACGCTGGGGAAGTCGCGCCCATGAAACGACCAGTCGGGATGATGGTTCAGCTCTTCGTAACGTTCGTTGAAGCGGTCCGTGGGAGTGAAAAAGGCGAGCGGATCGGCTACGTGAATCGCAACCGGCATATGATGCTGCGCGCAGGCGTCCCACATCGGGTCGAAGCGCGGATCGTCGATGCTGACCAGAGGGCCTGTTGTGATGTCCTTGCGAAGATAAAGCCCGAGTGTCTTGAGCAGCTTCAGTCCGCGAGCGCCCTGTTGATGCGCCTGCGCGATGGCGTCGGCCTGAATCTGGGGGTAGTTGGGTTCCAGCCAGTGCTCGTAACATGGTTCGGTGAAGGTGAAGAAGCGGTCGCGATAAGCAAGGTCGTACTTCGCGATCGTGTCCGCGAGACCCTGACCGTAGCCGCCTGTCAGGTTCACTAGGCTCCGAATGTTTTTGCGGTCCATGACAGCCAGCAGTTTTTGCGGCGATTCCATGTAGACACGGTCGGCGGCTAACGCGACGCCGTTCTTCTCGTGAGCACACATGGTGATGTGCGTATGAATATCGATAACGGGATACCGTGCGCGCGCAACGTGCGACTCCGGCACCTTGAGCATGCTGCGGGGCTCGAAATCAGCCAGCCGCAATGGCGGCTCCGGATGGCCTTGACCGGGCTGGCCTTCCTCAGCCGCTCCAAAAGCAGCGAGAGGATTGGTAGCTGCGGCTGCCATCACTCCGATTCCTGTGAGACATTCCCGGCGGGTGCTCATTCTATTCCTCCTTGCGATGCCGCGTTTGATCGCGGGCTATAGGGTCTTTCGGCCTGGAATTGCAGCGCTTATCCGGACCAGAGAGTCGTATCCCTGGTCCGGCGGCGCATCAGCACGTATACCAGCAATCCAACGAGTATCCACGCAACGCCAAGCAGTTGCGCCATATGCGACAGGTTCAGCCAGATGAAGGCGCAAACCAGAAAACCGAGCAGCGGAATTACCCCAGGCAAAAAAACTTTTTCTTTGGAACGGAATCGATAGTGCAGCAGCGCCGCAAGATTCACGCCCATGAAAGCGATGAAAGCACCGAAGTTGAGCAACTCCGCTCCACGGTCGAAGGTCAAGGCAAAGCATCCGGCAAGAGTGATCGCACCGAGCAGCAGAACGTTATTGCGTGGAATTGCCGTGCGCCGGCTGGTAACGCCGAAGAAGCTGCGCGGCAGCGCGTCTTCGCGGCCCATGCCGTAGAGGAGCCGCGCCGCTCCGAACTGCGCGGCGATGCCCGACCCCATATTGGCCACCAACAGAGTGCCGCTCAGCAACAGGAACAGAAACCGTCCGCCGACACGCAACGCCACATGCACATAGGCGGTGTCGAGAATCTCCGGCGCGAAGGGCACACGCGCAGGCCAGACGAGTTGCGCCACATAGACCTCTATCGCCGACAGCACCCCGATGACGAGGCAGGTCAGTACGGTTCCCAGCATAATGTTGCGGCGCGGATTCTCCACCTCTTCCGACATGGTCGAGATGCCGTCGAAGCCGATGTAGGTGAGCACAGCGATAGAGGTGCCATGGAAGAGCAACCTCGGCGAGAAGGTGTCAGGATCGTAAAACGGGCGTAGCCACGCTCCGCCGACGGGCCGCATCACCGTGGCGATGTAGTAGATAGCGAAGCCGAGAAAGATGACTACCACAATGCTCATACCAAGCGCGAGCAGGGCATTGACGCGCGCCGAAGCCTGTACGCCGTTGAGGTTCAATCCCGTAAACACAAGCACCACAGCCAATACCCATACCGCGTAGGGGACTGCGGGAATGATGTTGTGCAGCGCAACACCGCTCCAGATCGCGCAGATGATGGGGTTAAGCATGTAGTCCATCAGCATGGACCAGCCCACGACGTATCCCCCGAACGGATGCACCTCGCGGGCCACGTAGGTGAAGGCGGAACCGGCGCTGGGATACACGCGCGCCATGCGTCCATAACTGACTGCGGTAAACAGCATCGCGACCATGGCGATCAGGACGGTTGTCACCACGTGACCGCGAGCGGCGTTGCTGACCACGCCATAGATACTCATCGGGGCCGTGGGCTGGATGATGATGATGCCGTAGAGAACCAGATGCCATAGCCGGAGAGAGCGCCGCAGCCCCGTTGGAGCGGAACTTACTTCAGGAGACACAGCGGCAGTTTGCACGATTCCGTCCTCGTTTCAAGAACATCAGGCGCTATCGAAAGATTTCATATTTTTATCAGTTTCTTTCGATTATCGGCAAGTCTCTTTGCCTGCATTGCACGGGCAGAGTCCCATTAGATGCAGTTTGACAATTCCTATAAAGTTCCGGTGCCCCGCGAAAAGTCTTGTCAAGAGCAAAAGCTATGAAAAATTCTTTAACCAATTGAAATGAATAGACATTTACTTTCCATAAAGTGGCAGTGCAGTTTGTGCTGTTTCGGTATTCTTAAATCACGCTGCAATGCAGCGATGGGAGGCTCTTTCGCAGAGCCTCCCTAATATCCACGCCCGTGAATACCAACTCTATCTGCCGAGCAAAGAGGAGTTACAACAGAAACTCGTGGAATGGATTGGAGAGCAGGACGGTGGAGATGAGTAGCCGGATAACATTGACAGATGGTAGCAGGATGACATCCGATACAGTCCCGCAGCATGGACCATACGCTCATACCTTGCCGCAAACGCCACCGGAGTATTGGGAGCCGCTCGCAAAGCATCTTGAAGAGGTAGCTGCCTGGTGCGCCAAATACGCCTCAGCCTTTCGCGCCGAGGAGTGGGGGTGGATAGCGGGTCGCTGCCATGATCTCGGCAAAGGATCCACCGAATTTCAAAAAAAACTACATGCGTCTATCGACGCGGGAGAGGATGAGGATGCGTCTCCAGGTAAGCGGGTCGATCATTCGACGTACGGTGCAAGGTATGTGAATGAGTATGATGCGCTACGTGGCTACGTGGGGCGGATTCTTGCTTTCTGCATCGCGGGCCACCATGCGGGATTGCCGAATGATTCTCCCGAAGAGGATTCTGACCAGAAAAATTTACTCTTCCGTCTTGAACGAAAACAAATTCCAGATGTAGACGATCCTCAATTGAATCTCACAGCGCCTGCGCTGCCATTCCAGTCGCGCCATCGTGAGGAGCTTGCATTTTCACTGGCGTTTTTTACGCGGATGCTACTGTCATGTCTGGTGGATGCGGATCGTACCTGCACGGAAGCATTCTGCGACCGGGATGCGGCAAGGGAACGCGCCCTGCCGCGTCCGTCGCTTCAGCAGCTACGAGAGCGGCTGGACATCTATCTTAACGAAATACAGCGCAAGGTGTCTCCGACCGATGTGAATGCGCAGCGGCGCTTCGTTCTGGATCAATGTATGCAGGCGGCCTATGGCAGACCGGGATTCTATTCGCTCCAGGTACCTACGGGAGGCGGCAAAACGCTTTCGTCGCTCGCCTTTGCGTTGCATCATGCTACGAAGCAGACGAGCCGCGTCGTGATGGCGATTCCTTTTACCAGCATCATTGAGCAGACTGCCGATGTCTACCGCAAGGCTCTTGGCGACTACGCTAAACGTGGTCTGGTAGAGCATCACACCAATGTGCAACCCGCGAAAGATACGCGAAGCAACAAGCTGGCTGCGGAAAACTGGGATGCTCCGCTGATTGTCACCACCAACGTTCAGCTCTTCGAGAGCCTGTTTGCGGCTTCAACGACGCCCTGCCGCAAGCTGCATAATCTGGCCAACAGCATCATCATTCTCGACGAGGCGCAGACACTGCCGGTCGATCTGCTACAACCAACGCTGCGCGCGTTGCAGGAACTGGTGACGAACTATGGATGTACGGTAGTTCTCTGCACCGCCACGCAGCCGGCGCTGGAATATCGAGACGATTTTCGCATCGGGATTAAAGATGTGCAGCCGATCATCAAGGAACCAGAGCCGCTTTTTAAAGCCATGAGCCGGGTGCGCGTGGAGCATGTGGGTTCATTGAAAGATGATGAACTGGCAGCACGGCTGGCGTCGGAACAACAGGTGTTGTGTATCGTCAACACAAGGAAACACGCGGCGAAGCTGTTTGAGCTGGTCGCGCAGCAGGCGGAGAAGGGAACAGTCTTCCACCTGAGCACGATGATGTGCGGAGCGCACCGGCGTGAGGTGTTGCAGTGTATCCGCGAACGGCTCACGGCGGGATTGCCCTGTCGCGTCGTGAGTACGCAGTTGATCGAGGCGGGAGTAGACATTGATCTTCCCGTGGTGTATCGCGCCGCCGCTGGATTCGATTCCATCGCGCAGGCCGCGGGCCGGTGTAATCGCGAAGGCCGCGTTCCGAGGGGGACGACTTTCGTCTTTGACGCAGAAGACCCGCCGCCACAGGGTATCCAACGGCAGGGCGCGGATAAAGCGAAGGAGCTATGGGGACTCGACCGCAATCTCGATCCTCTGGCGCCTGACTCTGTGAAGCGATACTTCGAACTGCTGTACTGGCAGAAGTCGAATGACTGGGACAAGAATGGCATCATGCAGAAGATGGCACTCGACGGGGACCCCCGCCGGAATGATCCGCTGCTCTTTCAGTTTCGGGAGATTGAGAGTAAGTACAAACTCATTATCGATAATCAGGTGCCCATCTTGATTCCTTACAACAAGATTGCAGAGAAGTTACAAGGCGATCTTGAGAAGGGTTTCGTAAAATTCAAGTCACATCGTGAGTTACAGCCTTACCTTATTTCCGTTCCTGAGCATACGATCAGGAAACTTAAGGATGTTGTGGAGCCGCATGAGTCTGGCGTATGGCTATTGCTGCGACGAGATGCTTATACCGCGCAGAAGGGGCTTGCACCTGATGCCATTGGCCTGGATACCGCGCATTGGTGGGTTTAGTGATTGTGCGATGCGTGAGGTGTCTCGATGGCCTTTGGTGTTCGGCTGCACTGCTGGGGCGAGTGGGCCTGCTTTACTCGTCCGGAGATGAAGGTAGAGCGCGTCAGCTATGATGTGATGACTCCTTCGGCTGCTCGCGGCGTTCTCGAAGCAATCTACTGGAAACCTGAAATCCGCTGGGTCGTGGACCGCATCACGGTTCTCAATCCGATTCGTTTTGGTTCGGTTCGCCGAAACGAGGTAAGCGAAAAGATCAAGCCCGGAACGGTAAGCGCGGTAATGAACGCTGGCAAGGGTGACCTTGGACTTGAAATCACCGATGTCCGCCAGCAAAGGGCCACGCTACTGTTGTGCGATGTTGCCTACGTGATTGAGGCGCACTTCGACATTTTGAGCGGACCGGAGAATGCGGCCAAGCATCTGGACCAGTTCAAGCGCCGCGCCCAGCGCGGAGCCTGTTTTACGCGGCCCTATCTTGGCTGCCGGGAGTTTGCCGCGCACTTCGCGTTTATCGAACCGGATGACGAGATGCCCGTCGTCCACGACAGCCTCAAAGGCGAGCGCGATCTGGGCTGGATGCTGCACGATATCGACTTCGGCAACAACAAGGAAGCGCGCTTCTTCCGAGCCACGATGCGTGATGGCGTGATTACTGTTCCTCCTCTGGCGGAGGCGGCGGCATGATCCTGCAAAGACTGGCAGAACAGTACGACCGCATGAAGGATGTTGTTCGCTCCGGTTATTCACGGCAGAAGATCAGCTTCTGTATCGTGCTGAAGCCCGATGGAAGCCTGAACCAGTTCGAGTCTCTCCTGGAAGCGGAGGGTAAGGTTAAAAGACCCCGATCCCTGGATGTTCCCGGACAGAGCAAACCATCTGGCTCGGGCTTGAATCCCTGTCTGCTCTGGGATAACGCCGAATACCTGCTCGGCTACACAGACAAGCCTGACCGCAAAGAACGAGCGCTCAGGGAATTTGAAGAATCACGAAAAGAACATCTCAAATTTGAATCCAAAATAAATCATCCGGCTTACACAGCGGTGTGTATTTTTTTTCGTAACTGGTCTCCGGATATCTGCGAGAAGCATCCTGAACTTGAGGAGTTGGCAAGTAACTTCGGGGTATTTCGCATTGCAGGGGAGATGAAATATGTTCACGAACTGATTACGCTTCCACAGGATGGCGCAGATGCTGAGGATGAATCGATAACTACGATCAGTCTCGTCTCGGGCGAACCAGAGGTTATCTCTCGGTTGCATGAGCCGAAGATTAAGGGTGTTGCAGGAGCGCAAACCTCAGGCGCACTTCTCGTATCCTTCAACGCCGATGCCTTCACCTCTTATGGCAAGGAGCAGAGCTACAACGCTCCGGTCGGAGAGACAACGGTCTTCAAATATACGAATGCGCTGAATCAACTTCTTTCTTCAGATCGCCGTTTTCGTATCGGAGATACGACGTATGTCTACTGGGCAGACCGCGCGACTCCGGCTGTTGATATCTTCGCGAGCTTAATCATCGGCGAACCTGCCGTAAAAGAAGAGGAAAAGCCACAGGAAGACCAGAAACGTGTCGAACAAGCCAGAATTCTGCTGACACAGTTGCGTGATGGAACACAGCAAACCACACTGAAGCCGGATGACGTGCCGACAAAATTTTTTATTCTGGGACTTTCGCCGAATGCTTCGCGGCTCTCCGTGCGCATGTGGGTAGAGGCCGACGCCAGCGAGATTCTCCGTCGCTTGAGTCAGCACGTTGAAGACTTCAAGCTCCTGAGTGACGACGATGTGCCGCCGCCGATCTGGCGAGTTGTTCTGGCTACAGGCCGAGCGGAGTCCGATCCGAAGGGACGTTTCAAGAGCTACGACAGCGACAGCGTATCTCCTAAACTTGCGGGCGACCTCACGCGCTCGGTTCTGAGCGGCGTGAACTATCCGCAGTCACTACTAGCGGCTATGGTTCGTCGCATCCACAGCGATGGACACATCCGATTCGAGCGTGTTTGCGCCATTAAGGCGTGCCTTGTGCGCAACACGCGCCGTACTTCCAATCCTCTGGAGAAACTCATGAAACTCGACCAATTCGACCAATCCAATTTGGATGTTGCCTACCGCTGCGGCAGGCTCTTCGCCATTCTCGAAAAGGCGCAGAACGATAGCGCGGGCAGCGAACTGAACTCCACCATCAAAGACCGCTACTTTTCAGCAGCCAGCGTGACTCCGGCGCTTGTGTTTCCGCGCCTGTTCCGCCTGAATGGATTTCATCTGAACAAACTCGAAACGGGCGGCAAGGTTTATTACGAACGGATGATCGCTTCTGTCATGACGGCTCCGTTTGAGTTTCCCCGCCAGTTGCCGCTGCTCGATCAGGGCAAGTTCATTGTCGGTTACTTTCAGCAACGCCAGGACCTATACACCAAGAAGGAGAAAGCATGAGTACGACTGTCAGCAATCGCTACGATTTCGTCTATTTTTTTGAAGTTACTGATGGCAATCCGAACGGGGACCCGGATGCCGGAAACCTGCCACGCATCGACCCCGAGACCAATCAGGGATTGGTAACCGATGTCTGCCTCAAGCGCAAGGTGCGCAACTACGTGGCCGCCACCAAAGGTAAGGCAGATGGATTTGAGATTTACATCCGTGACAAGGCTGTCCTAAACGATCAGCACGAGCGGGCCTACATCGAATTGAAGGAGAAACCGGAACCTAAGAAACTGCCGAAGGATCAAAAGAAGGCTGAAGAAATTACCAGGTGGATGTGTACTAACTTCTACGACATTCGCGCCTTCGGAGCCGTGATGACAACAGAGGTCAACAGCGGACAGGTGCGCGGGCCGATCCAGCTTACTTTCTCGCGCAGTCTCGATCCGGTTGTTTCTGCCGAATTTTCCATCACACGCTGCGCCGTCACCAACAAGAAGGACGCCGATAGTGAGCGCACGATGGGCCGTAAGTTCACAGTCCCTTATGGCATGTATCGCTGCCACGGTTTTCTAAATGCAACGCTGGCCGAACAAACCGGCTTTTCTGAGGATGATCTCAATCTCTTCAAAGAAGCTCTGAACAGCATGTTTGAGTTGGATCGTTCGGCGGCTCGCGGACTGATGTCTCCGGTGCGCTGCTTCGCCTTCAAGCATGAGAAGACTACCGGTGACGCGCGCGCCGATCAGCTCTTTGCCCTGGTCAAGGCGGAGTTGAAGGACGCCAGCAAGCCTCCGCGTTCGCGTGAGGATTACAGCATCGCTCTCGAAGGCGACGTGCCTGCGGGAGTCACCGTCGAAGAGTGGGTGTAAACACGCGGCATGATGCCTCCATTGTCGACGACCGAAGCGCCGGATGACGCGCTGCCCCTGAGCGGGTTGCAGCATCTGGCCTTCTGTCCTCGGCAGTGGGCGCTGATTCATCTGGAGCAGGCATGGTCGGAGAATCGCCTGACCGCTGAAGGCCGCCTGATGCATGAACGCGCCGATCTTCCCGGGCAGACGCGGCGGCACGATCTGCGCACGGTACGCGGACTTGATCTGGCCAGTCGACGACTCGGCCTCAGCGGACGCGCCGATGTGGTGGAGTTTCTGCCCGAACCGTTTCCCGTCGAGTACAAGCGCGGCAAAAAGAAGCCCAGCGACTGCGATCTGGTTCAACTCTGCGCGCAGGCACTCTGCCTGGAGGAGATGCTTGGCTGTTCCGTGCCACGCGGAGCGATCTTTTACGGTGAGCCGCGTCGTCGTCTGGCCGTTGAATTCACAGCGGAACTACGCCGCCGCACCGAAGCGCTGGTTGCCGAGATGCATCGTCTTTACAACGCGCACGAAACGCCTCCAGCGCATCCCGGCACGTACTGTCGGAGTTGTTCGCTGGTCGATCTTTGTCTGCCACAAGTAACGACAGGCAACGCTGTTCGCGAGCGCTGGAGCCGCGCCCAACTGCGCTCGCTGCACGAGGAGGAGTAACTATGCGCAAGCTGCTCAACACGCTGCACGTCACGACGCAGGGAGCATACCTTCACCGTGACGGAGACACAATCTCCATCGAGATTGAGCAGAAGCCGGTTCTGCGCATTCCCGTGCACACGCTGGAGGGGCTGGTCTGCTGGGGACGGGTTCTGTGTTCGCCGCCTGTACTGGCTCTGTGTTGCGAGAACGGCGTCGGTATCTCGTACCTTACCGAGCAGGGACGCTTTCTGGCTCGCGTACAGGGGCCGGTTTCCGGGAACGTGCTGCTGCGCCGCCAGCAGTACCGAGTTGCGGATGATGAGCCGACGGCGTTACCTATCGTGCGCATGATTGTAACGTCGAAGATCGCTAACAGCCGTGTCGTGTTATTACGCGCTGCACGCGAGTGTTCGGAGCCTGAGCGCCAACAACGCCTGCGCGCTGCCGCAGACAAACTGTCATGGACGGGTCAGGATGCCATACGCGCTGCCACCATCGATGAGGCTCGCGGTCATGAAGGCATCGCTGGACAGGTGTATTTCTCGGTCTTTGACGACATGATTATTGGTGAGGGTTTTCGTTTTACGGGACGCTCGCGCCGTCCTCCGCGCGACCGCGTGAATGCACTGCTCTCGTTTATCTATGCATTGCTGCGGCACGATGCAGAGTCAGCGCTGGAGAGCGTCGGACTCGATCCGGCTGTGGGTTTTCTACATACGGACCGTCCAGGCCGCCCCAGCCTGGCGCTCGATCTGATGGAGGAGCTACGCGCTCCACTGGCAGACCGTCTGGCGCTGACGCTCATCAATCGCCGTCAAGTGCAGACCGAGGGATTTACCGAACAGGATGGCGGTGGAATCCTGATGGACGACACCACGCGGAAGGCCGTCATCGCCGCTTGGCAGACACGTAAGCAGGAAGAGATACAACATCCGTTTCTTAGTGAAAACATCGCTCTGGGATTGGTGCCATATGCTCAGGCGCTGTTGCTGGCACGACATCTGCGCGGAGGTATGGATGCGTATCCAGCATTTTTGTGGCGCTGAATATGGCGGGTACGGAGGGACAATATGCTTGTGCTGGTGAGCTATGACGTGAGTACGAGCACGGCGGCAGGTAGAAGGCGACTGCGGCGCGTGGCTCGCCTATGCCAGAATCGGGGACAACGGGTGCAGAACTCGGTCTTTGAATGCCTGGTGGATGCGGCGCAGTGGGTAGTATTCCGTGCGGCTCTGATTGCCGAAGCGAATGCGTCGGAAGATAGCCTCCGCTTCTACTTTCTCGGGAACAATTGGAAGGGGCGCGTAGAACATGTCGGGGCGAAACCATCGTACGATCCTGAAGGACCGCTAATCCTATAATGGATACTCGGTATGGTGCCGGTACAGCAGTTGGGAATACGACCTCTGCTGCTGACAGAGCATAGGTATGTATCTCCGCGCGGATATGAAGCTGTCACCAATCCACTGGATGGTTCGCGATCCCTCTATTTCACTGTTTCCCAAACAGTTATTGAGATAGCCAATACTCGTGCATAGAACTGGAAGACACGAGTGACTCTACGTCCGCGTTTAAGTCATACTAAGTAGAAGCGGGACATCTATTTGGCTGTCCTGCCGTCGCGCCCCACGCGGGGCGCGTGGATTGAAACATCATCGTCCCGCGGAATGTAACGGCGCCCAGCCCGTCGCGCCCCACGCGGGGCGCGTGGATTGAAACCTTGGATTTTGACCCTGCTGGGTGCGTGCGTGTACGTCGCGCCCCACGCGGGGCGCGTGGATTGAAACGGAAAT
>Ga0123357_10002424_pt1 | contig 20807 bp, 14 predicted proteins | sample TergutEmb28metaG_FD_89873 | JGI IMG/M metagenome (GOLD analysis project Ga0123357, IMG submission 89873) | Embiratermes neotenicus P4 segment gut microbial communities from Petit-Saut dam, French Guiana - Emb289 P4 | ecosystem: Host-associated > Arthropoda: Insects > Digestive system > Gut ... | reverse complement strand
TTTTTCAATTCACATTCCATTACACTGGATAGTTGTGATATTTGATTATCATAAATCTCTGTGTATACAAACTTTGTATTTTATTACACCTCGTTGCTGTATTGGTTTGGAGGAACAAGTAAGACATTTGTATTTAATTGGTTTATTTAACCTGTATTTCGGGAGGATGTGAGAGAAGTACAAATAGGATGAAGTGCAAACTGAGTACACCAAATAAGCAGAGGTGTGTCATATTTAATGCTGATAATGAGATTGTGGTTTGGTTTTGTGTTTGTGTTCCGAAACGGTGTGTTTTCGTCAAAATTGGCACAGCTCTTGGATTTGTGTACATTGTACATATTCCCTGCAAGTGGCAGATAGCATTGCCCATCACTATTCGGCATGATACTCTGTTGTTGTGTACATATTCACAGCTCTATATACTGAGTAATATATGTTCATACAAATGAGTAAATAAATTAACCAGTGTACTGACATAGTAGTGTGTGTGTGTGTGTGTGTGTGTGTGTGTGTGTGTGTGTGTGTGTGCATGGGCACATGCAAGTGCCTCATCACTGGATTATAATTTTTCATGTTAAGCATTCGTATGTCCCATTCTGTTTCATTGCTTAGAACTGGTGACAATGAACTTATAGAATGCGTTAAATCTGAGCTCAATATTCATAACTGCAACCAAGCCATCCATGCTGGGGAAAGATCTTTTGCAATGCCTCTGTAATACTTTAAAGGATGATGATGATGATGATATGGCAGTAACTGTAAGTAAGATTGGCAGCAGTCACAATCATAAATATTCATAAACTTTGGTGCAAATAATTTTACCATAATTTCTTCCATTTCCAGTTTAAGTTTGTAGTGTTTTTTGGGTTATTGAATGCACATAGCTTTTGTGAAAATGGCAGTGAACTATCATGTTCTGTAAAGACAGAGATTTCTTGGCTAGCTGGGCAAGTAAGATCCTGCAGTATGAAGGTCTTTGTTCAACATGGTAAGTTAAAACAGAACAGAATATAACAAACTGTCCTGATGTGATGCAAGCTTATCATTATCACTGTATTATGGAAGTAACATGTTCATTAAGTGACCTCTTGGTTCACTTTTTCTTATGCAGTTGATAGTTATTCAGCTGGTCACATTAATCCCAGTTTTTATAGACTGGAATGTTCATCACTGTATTTAAAAAATATTTACATCAGACTTCATCCTGAGGTAGTTTAAATTCATTCAGATTTTTATGATGTATCTCTGTAAGACACATAGTACTGCTGTGAGTAGGTATCCTAAGGTGTTCTCTTTCCATGATATTTGCCAACCAAAAAAACTGTGTTTATTATAGTAGTTATTGATTGGTGTATTTAGTAGTCCTTACTATGGTGCAGTCAATGTTTTACTTATTTTCACTTCATGGAGTTTTTATTTCTGTGAGGCTGTGATACATTCACATGAAAGTTCCTGTTTTTTAGACTATTTGCACCAGAGTATTGTATTTTTTAACTGTTTGTAGTCCCTTAACATAACACTTCAGCTGGTATAATGAATATTGTCAGAGTTGTAAAACTGCATGAACCTGACTCTGAACTAGAATGTGATTGTGTGAATGTTGGACTGACTTGTACAAAAGACCACCTTCTGAGTTATTTATTGGAATATGGGTTTCACGACGTCAGTTTTTATTTTGGATTTCAGGCACCATAGCCACAGTTTATATTGGCTTATATGACTCTGTTCAGCAGTGCATATGAAAGGGTTAACATGTTTGATGTACTACTTGGTTCCTTCAGATACTTGTATGGTGCTACTATTTTGAATGACATCAGTTGCTAGTCACCATTGGCTTGAACATGCTGTACACCAGTCACATTACAGCCATTGTTATCTGACATAGCATAATGTGAACTTTTGCCCTTCCAGATACCTTCTGAAAATGTGCTGTGCACTATATTCATGCACATTCATTTCTGTTAGGTATGTTGTTAGGAGCTAGCACAGTATGTTATTTCTTCTCTTGTTTTTTGCAGTGATGGTGACGAAGGTAATCATGATTAGGAAGCCAAATTAAATTTATCTATTAGGACATAAATATGTGTTTCCACTCAGAATTATTAGTTTAATTCATTACCACTACAAATTTGTCAATGAATTGTGTTAAGTTTACACAAGAAATGACAATAAAAAATTTCCAGAAATATATGAGATCTGATGTTCTTAGTGTAGAAATGACTTGCATCATTGTCTTCTGGGTAGGGGCTTTCTGTAGTCTGGTAGGTAAGTATTAAACTTTCGGAGGAGTTTACTGCCTCCAGTGTAACAGAATTAATCCAGTTGTCTTTAAAACATACAAAACACCACCATATTATCAGTCCAACACAGCTGTATAATCTTCGAAAAATGCTGCTTGTTTCACACTACATAATCCATCATATTTGTAATGCATAAATGTTTTTTATTATCACTGAAATTAACTACTTAAATTAATTAATTTATTTATTATATATATTTTACAGAACTTTCGGCTTATATTTTCTTGGCTCAACAGCGTAAAAGCAAAACCATCCTACTTACCTCTTGTAATACATACAGATTCTTGACAAATATGTTTTAATTTATTTCAACATCATACTACTTTACTGGCTTCTGAAACCTCCAAAGCTCCTGCATTAAATACCACAGCTAGAATATGCTGTATGGTGAATTTTAATAAAACATTTTTTATTTTAATTTTACTTACTATTGGCTAATTTTGCGTATTACAATTTCATTGTAATACTAAGATTGTGATGTGGGACCCCACAAAAAACATAAACAAAAATTATAATGTAATAATATGAGTTGCATTTTACCTGAAATTTAGGTATTTAGCCTGAAGATGGATTATGTAATGTGAAACATGTTTCATATTTCTAAGGATATATAGTTGTGTTGGACTCAAAATATGGTGGTGTTTTGATTGTTTTTGTACAACCTCCATCTTCAGGGTCGATAGAAGCCAAGTTATCGAAGTGGCCAGTTATTGGATGTGAGAAAATGGGTCACATAGAATAGAATGGACCACAGTGGGAACTGAAGGCCCTGAAAAGTACATGTGCTGCAAGACACAGAGAAGACCCTGAAAAAGTCACTTTGAAAAGGACTGTTTTGAGAATGACTTCAGAGGAAAGTGACATCCTTGAGACAGCCTTCTTTGTGTATGAAAGGCTTAAATGACCTGCCGAAGGAGGAACTTAATCTCTGTAACTTTCCTGATGATCTGGTCATTGCATCAAAAGTGTTTGGTGTGTGGTAGTTCTGTGTAATTAGGTAATGAAGCAGGTTATGCCATATTCTGTTATGGGTCTTGCCTGAATGTGCCAGTGATGCTCTTGGAGCCTAATGCCAGTGAAATTTTGTCCATCTAATTAATTTAGAACATCCTGCACTTGCACTGAATGTGTCTGATACCTTTAGTACTGAGCTATCCTTTACAGACTATAGGAATCTGAGTACTTCCTCAGCAGGACACCCACAGTCCTGCATTTGAGGGAATAATAATGGGGACAGAAAGCCACTGCTTTCGATCCTGTCTGCATTGTGTGGCTATGTTAGGCAGATTAGGAGCCCAAAGCAATGTTAATTCAACATGGAGATGGTCATGGTAACAGAGAGCTTGGGCTGCCAGGGTTGACATTGAAAACACTGCCTGTTTGCTTGCCAGATGGCATTGGAGGTACGAGATATAGTTCAGACTTTTAATGGGAAATATGGACCCTGTCTGAGCAATATTCATTTTACTAAATTCAGACACACTTTCCTAAACAACCAGGAGTTTTACAGTTTTGAAGGTTGATAAACATGTACTTGAGGGTTCTTTTATATTCACTTAACCACAGAGGTGTTTTGAATAATCTGCTTCTGAAAGTTATTTCTAATAACCATATTTAACGTTGGACATCCACGTTGTGACCTCAGTTTCCAAAAAGTAATGCATTTGTTTTTCTCTTTTATGTCTTATATTACATATGTTTAGCCTGATGATGACCAGTTAAAAGAAGGTTGAAAACCGTTTCTTTATTAAACACTTAAAAACTTAGTCAGGTTGACTGTTTCTTACATGGCTATTAGAAATCTACCTCTCTGGCATAACCTGCCACATATTATTCACCAAGCTGATGAAGAATTGATAATCACTGTCACCTGTGAGGCCAAAATTAATTTTGTATAAATTCAGCTTCTCTTCTTTCGTTGCCTTCAATTTATGACAAACACTGTTTCATTCTTTAACATTGGTCCTTTTTCTTATGATCATTGCCCTTTCTTTGGGCTGTGATGGATTGTAAATTCATGTTGTCCCTCATTTTCTTTTGTGAAATGGAGGGATCATTTACCACTTCCTCTTTGCTGTGTTGAGTAGCCATGCTACTATCTTCGGTGATGTCATCTGTAGGTGGATATTTCCATCAGTCTCCTACAATCATACTTTCAATATGTGCCCATTTTGACTTGCTTTGTTCTTTGCCAGCATAGCCTGATCATTTTTTTGCCCAACCTGAAATCCTTTTGGCAAGATACTTCTTCTGCCTCATCACCTAAAGTCAGTAATTAAATATTTTGTACAGTCAGCCCTTAAAGGAGAATACCAATTTTAAATTATTTCCTGAATATAAGGGATGTTTTCAAAAATGATAAACCACACATAATTTTTATCACAGAATTTGAGAAAAAGTGTGTGTGTAAATTACATGAACAAATGTGGAATTTTTCCAGCATATGTCATTCATTGTCAGCAGAAAATTCAGAGACAACACCAGTAACAAACTATGTAAACTTGTAGAAATTTGAAACACAATTGAAGGAAGCATGTTTTCCAATGGAAAATACTTGTCAGTGTATTTTAAGCTCATGGTTCCTTGCATCATAATTCAATGTTAATAAAAATCCAACCAGATGCAACAGTATGTAGATATTTATTTACTGCAAAGTCACTCTACATGTTTCGGGTGTCAGAGCACCCGTCATCAGGAGTACTAAAAACTAACCGCAGCCTCCGGTACAGGTCATAATATCGGTACAGCTACTTCCCTCCAATGTAGCCTGATCGGGACTTGGAGGGAAGGAGCTGTACCGATATTATGACCTATACCGGAGACTGCGGTTACAGTTTTTAGTACTCCTGATGATAGGTGCTGTCACACCCGAAACATGTAGAGTGACTTTGCAGTAAATAAATTTCAGCATACTGTTGCATCTAGTTGGATTTTTATTAACACTTGTCAGTGTGTTAGCCATGCAGTCTGGAATATATCAGGCTTCTCAAACTTGTATTGCTTCTGGGCAAGTTTTATAACCTGACCTTGTGGCCTGGGCTTTAAGAATGGGAGAGTAAAGAAGTATAATCTGACAAAAGTGTGGAAGTATGGTCAAAGAGCACTATAATGGGCCCCTGCTGTCTGTTGTTAATTGGTTTCTTAAAGAAGGGGAAGCATGAGGGCAAGCAGAAGTGATAAATGCTTAGTGCTGGGTGATTCAATCGTAAGAAACGTTCTTGTGATGCAAACTGCATTGTGCCCTCCATCCACACAAAGCGTCCTGGAAACTGCCATCTCCCATGCATATCCTGAGCAGGGTAGAGACAATGTGGCTCTTTATTGTCAGTCTGTCCATCCACACTCCTTGTGGGAAGGGGGCAAGACACAAGAATGTTGTGCAGCCAAGAACACTCAACTGACTCATGAAGAACAAAATTTAGTGCCAAGCCACACTGCCAAATATATCTTTAAGTGAATCCAGAAATGAGAGAAAAGCACTTGTTACAGAAAAATTTTGAGAAAGTATGCCATAAAAGAAATGGATTATGCGATACTTAACATATTTAAATGCGTGACATGAAAGAAAATGCTTGGCTACAACATATACTCATTAGGGGCCAATGACACCCTTTGTATTTCTAAAAGTTTCCTCAAGAAGACATTCATTTCTCTACACTCTGGCACCTGTTCAATTATTCATGTATGTAGTCACAATTTATTTCAAAATTTAACACATACAGTGGCCAGGAACAACAGGTACGATAGGTAAGCCTCAGGTATGTTAAGAAATATCATTGCAAAATATTTGGCTTTTTGGTCAGTTGTATGATACTCACTAAAAATATCTTGTAGCACTGGGATTGGCACAACAGTACACAATTTCAGGTCATTAGTACTTTTGATGGTGTTTTCCTTTAATTGGTTTTCATGTGTGAACTGCACATACAGGGAGCATTCTTGATCATGTTCCAGACCACAGTAGCTGTCACAGATGCATTAATGCATAAAAAGCCTGCACTTGACAGTCCACTTTATCCCTGCAGTTCAACTTACCTTGTTTCATAGAAAAGTCCTGAAGTGCTGACCTCCAGATTCTAACCAAGCTTTGGCACATTCTGGAAGTATCTATCTACACACACACACACACACACACACACTGGACCTCTTTACTCACAGTATTAGTAGTGGAATGTTCACATAAATTATAACTTTCTGTGCACACACCCCCTTCCCCCTTCCACCCCAACTGTATGTAATCGTATGGATTCAAATCTGGAGATCTACCAGGCCACAATATGTGACTTATCAGCCATTCACTTAATAGCTCTTCTAGTGCAATCATTGAGAACTTTTTTGTGTAGGCTAAGGCATTATCCTGAAACATAACACTTTCTCTATTTCTGTTAATTCCCTGAATAATTAGAAGAGAACTGCACTCTTCTGGGTTATTACACAGCAAGTAGAGAGTAGATGGCCTCCTCAGTAGCGGAGACTAGCTTACGGCCCTTTGAGGGGCCCCTACCATTATTCTCTGTCCTCATGCTGCAACAGCAGACCTATTTCCCATCTCCATTCTATGAAAGGACTCCCTGCCGGATATTCTTTCCTCCTGGGTGCAGACAGCTTTCCTTACCCTTTTCCTTGTGTCTCTTTTTTTTCTTCCCATTCCACTTCCATTTCTACTGTCATTCTATGTCTCCCATTCTCTTTCTTTTACTATTTACCAATTTCTTCTCCTTTCCTTTGTTTCCTGCTATTTGATATAGGTTCCTGGACTGCCCTTCCTGTGCTACTCAAGACACTTCTCCCATCCCTCTTTACCTCAGTTTAGTACCAAGAGATTACATTCCCCCCCCCCAAATCTGTGTTACTGAATTGCTTATTGTTCTCATTTACTTCCTCCTTTAGTTTTTCTCATTGTTCAATTCATTGGTCTCCTGGCCCTGTACGTGGTTATTTTACCACGGAGTAGCGCTGGACTATGACATTTACCCATCCTCTTTTTTTGTTTTACATTGCTATTTATTACCATATGCTGTACTGATTTTTACTTAATTGTTCTTTGTTCTAGTCTTCTAATCTCCTTCCTCTTTAACTCTGTCCCTGCCTTGTACTCCACTAATGGGTCCTGCTGTATCCCAGCTCTGCACTTGATATTGTTACCATGCAGTAGAGGTGGGCCATGACTTTCCTCCTCCTATTGTTTTGTTTGGGATTATCCATTTATTAATCAAATATTTCACTTTTTTTTCTTTCCTTCCTCCCACTTTGCTCAAGTGAGTGAGTGCTCTCCTGTGTCTTGCTATCAGACTGGTTGGAATTTGGTCTATAACGGAGTGTCTCTCTCTCTCTCTAGCTGCACTGACCAATACACTCCCGTCCATTCAACCACCTGCAACAGCCCTGTTGGCTGACACCATGCTAGTGAGACTTTTCACTACCCAAACTTGTCTCTATATAAACTGTGTATAACAACATCAGGCTTTCTTTTGGGTTCTTGAACACTGACAATGGGATCGAAAGGTTGTCCCAAAACGTCAGTAGGAAATTACAGCAACTTGCTGTGTATTAACCCACAAGAGCACATTTCTCTTCTACTTTGTTTTGGAAGCGGGAAATCATGCCCTGAAGATTTATGTTAGAATTAATACCATGCAACAGTATGCATTATTATCTTGGAAATGCATGAGCCCCCTGGTTCCACACACACTTGCTGCACACCTCAGACTCCACATTCAAGGTCATGCAAAGGAAATTCATGAGATGTGTGAGAATTCTACAAACATCAGCACCTGTTATTCCAGCTGTTATATTCCTACTCAATGTATAAACCGTGCTTCATCTGAAAGGACACAAGTTTTCATGTTTACTTTTCATCCACTTTGTCATTTGAAATTTTTTCACCATTATGTATGATGTTTCTTTACACAGCACTTCATGAAACTTTTGGTGATATTCTTTCTATAATGCATACCTTGCACAAGCATTCCAAATGAACACTGTTCAACTGAAAACACTGCTAATGCACACTACAATAAACTGCTTTTGGCAGTTCACAAGACATGATTGTCTGTCTCATCTTTCAGCACAGTAACATGCAGAAGGTTTCAGTTATCATGCCTACAAGAGCTGACAGACTGCATTTTCCAGTGCTCAAGGAGATTATAAATCCAACTCCCTGGAGCAGATAAAAGAACATAGAATACACTGCATTATACTTTATGGTAAGTCAGTATTTCTTAATTTGTTTTTACTACCTGGAATAGCAGCTAGTATGTATTTTCTTGTGACTTACCTTGAATGAAGCAATATCAAACAAAATACACAATAAGCAAAGGTTGAACAAGTTCTTGCCTTATCCATCATAAATTGAACTGATGTTGTCTCAACATGCCAATTAGGTCGTTTATGTAGATTATATAAAAACACACACTTATAAGAAAACTGTACTCTACAGCAATAAAAATCTGGCTCACTTTCTAAAAAGAGTTATGAAAAATCATCTCCAAATGTTCAATAACAAAGATATTTCCAACAATCTTTCCTCTTTCTAACCCTTTACTTATGCATACACTTGATGTTATGTGATGCAGTTTAGTCTTGCAGATATTTCAATATTTTGGATGAATAAAATGCTTCCATCTTCAGGGTAAATGGAAGCAGTATGCTCCCCCGAAAATTCAGTAAATTTATAAAATAAAAGATGCGATCAGAAGCTTCTGGATAATATTTTTTTCAATAATAACAGCATTTACTGGCTATTACATGTTGTCACCTACGAACTTCATACAGCGATTCCAACAACTGCACCAATGTTGGCAGCAATGCTCATGTCCTTTGTAACTCTAAAATTGTAGATTGCAGTTGTTCTTACATCATGCTGATGTCATGAAATCGCCTTCGCTTTAGTGCAAAACTGAATTTCAGAAAAAGAAAAAAAGTCACATGATGCCAGATATGGCAACTGGAGGGTGCCATGTTATAGCGCAGAAACCAATCTCTAGTATGTCAATTTCCAGGTCATTTTCACTTCACATCTTCCCATAGATGTCACAGGATGACTGTGTAGAAATTTTGTTTCACAGTCTGTCCCTGTTTGTCCTCTGTGTGTTTCAGTAGGAGGACATCCTGAATGTTCAAAATTCTTCAAACATTACACACTGTGTGTTGTACTGTTTATCATTATTGACAGCAGAACAGTACACAACTACAATCATCCATCATGCAGGTTACTCCACTTCTGAACTTTGACAACCAATCACTCTCTTCCATTCTGCTCACTGTTTCTCCACAGAATGAAGTTTTAATGCCTCAGAGGTTTCCACAGCAGTTTTGCCTAACCTGAAGCAGAAAATGATGTACACATACAGTTCTTGGAAGTCTGTAAACCCCCAAAGGAGCAGAAATTACAGAGCGCACAACACAAAGTCACAATGCACAGTGACTCATGCTAGAACTTTGAAATCAAGAGAAAATGACACAACCACTCTAACACCACACAGCAGATGAGTTCTGTACCAAGTGCAGTACTGCAGTAGTGTACTCTATTGGCCAGTCCAGAAATTTCTGATCACACTTCATACATGATGTCACAACCCAAAAGATTGTAATATTCATAGTTACTGCCTTCAGAAACTGAATGGCACACTGAAGTATCTTTCTTCCTACATCATCACTAAATCGCAAGAATCATTACAATTAGAGTTCAACATAATAGTGAATAGCAAATCCCTTCTTAACCATTTATTGTTATGAGTATTACTAAGGTTTATAATTAAATAAAAACTCTTCAGAATATCTTGCCTAAAGACTGTTCCTGTCTACAGCAGGTTTAAAGTGTCTTCCATAAAAAAAATGCTAATCACAAACATCCCAAGTTCTCTGCTGAAGGTCAGCAGCTCATATGGATGCAGCAGGCTCAAATATCTGAATTATAAGGCATTAAGTAACAGTCATAAGAGGCCATCACACTGGCAGTCTCACAGCTCCTCGATCATATATTACGTGATGAAGATCCAGTAGTAATAATAATAATAATAATAATAATAATAATAATACACAGCAGTCCATTATGTAGGAATCTTCATGATGCACTGTATACCACAGGTACAGAAGCACCATGCTTGAAAATCTTTCACAGTACTTTATATAGTAAGGCTAAGTATAAATTTATGATGCACCACAAATGGTGGCTGCACCTATGGAACTTGTTTTCAGCAACTAGGCTGTAGTATGAAACAGATGTAGCAGGTTTCATGATGTTTTCTGTGGAGAGGATGCAGCCCTGTCCAAACTGAGAGCCTGCTTCAACAGACGAACAACATTCTTTGCTTCTGCATGTTCATTTTCTGAAACAAAATGTACTTATTACATTGTCATGCACTGCTACAGAATTACTAAGTACAAAGAAGGTGGGTGTCTGTATGGATATTTCTTCAGGAGGCAGGAAGAATGGGGAGGAATGAAAGAAGAATGGATCTCAACCAGTAATCAAATTCTAGAAATAAGACCCTTCAGCGATGTTTGTTGTTTCATGCATACTATGTATGAAGCACTGCCATGGCACATTCCAAAATACACACAGAACAGCAGAATCTCAACTGATACATGCTGCCATACATAAACTAGTCTTGCATCAATTAAATAAAAGTGACAGTTCCTACGTGTGGATCTGAAGTAAAATGTCTGAAGAATGTAAGAAAATTATACTGACAATAACATACGCACGTAAAAAGCTTGAGATAAGTAAAATAGTTGAAGTAAAATAAGTGATAAAATCAGCCAAAGACTATGAGACAGAGACACAAACCATACATGACACAAAGAACAATAAAAGTAAATTAATAACATTTGTAAGAAACTATGACAGTGGTGCTGGACTTTCCAATTGCGAGCACAAAAAAAGTCGTCATACATGGTGTGATCACATGTATGGCAGACTGTCCACATGTGACACTACTGCTAACAGCAAAACCTTCTGCCACTTTGTCTACTGAGTCATTTCTTGCTTGGAATAAGGCTGTAGCACATGTGGCTGTTGAGCAAAGTCCTGTTTAAATACAATCAAGTACTGCTCCATTTGTGATTAGCAAAGGGCTAATTTGACAGAACAGTGTATCTGCATCAAATTTTGCTTCAAACTGGGAGAAAAATGCTACAGACAATCTCAAAATATTACAGTACCTTCTATAGATTACAATATGAGAAGAACGTAAGTTTTGGTGTGGTTTCAGAAGTTCAAAAGCAATGAGAATCCTGCTGAAGATTCTGAATGCTCAAGACCATTTAAGGTTTAATTATAACAGATATGTTCGCTTCTGTGGGCAATTTTGCTTACTAACATTCTCATGAGGGTTTACAAATCATAATATTTATAGTGTTGCTGTACACACCACACAAGCATTCAGGGGAGTGAAGGAATAACTCAACTCATTGTTAAAATTGACGTTATATGAAACTAAGTGGGCAGCTTCAGACCCTGGCTCCTTTATCCTACCTAATGAACCTCCAGTACAAACCGAAAAGGAGGCTGGGTGGACACTTGAGAAAAGACAAATTTTATATCCCTGTCAGGAAACAAAGCATTATTCCTCAGCTGTGTAGATCCTCACCTAGCCACTGAACCCACTACACTATCCTGGCTCCAGAAAAATCTAAAGACACTTCAAAATTATCTCTGCTTAACTCATTAACCTTTTCATAAATCCACACCACCCTCACCTCACCTTTTCATCCTGATATTGCCATTAAACATACTGGTCCATTATGAGAGGGTATTACTATATATGTTAATGTGACCCATTTTTCCAGTATAGTGTCAAAGACAATCTCCAGAAATGCTGTTTGGTGCATTGAAGCTTGAAACGAGGAACAACACACAACTCCACACTGCACTGTGGACATTATAAGTTCTATCGGCATTTCACTTTTCATTAACACATTACACAAAACTCCTTTTCTTTCTAGCAGCCAGTGTTTATCGTCATTCATCTAGTCTGGTAAGATGGTAAGATGGAAGATAGAGGAGATTTGTCTTTTGTTGTGGGGTTGTTTGAGGTCAAAGCATCCCTCCCTCACTTGTATTAGGTCCATAACTAAAAGAGTTCAATAACACTGTGAAAATCTCAAATCTTGCCCAAGTCTGAAATGTTGATGTGTAAATCATGAATCAAAGAATGTATGATGCAGTTGTTTTGATGAGAAAGGTCCAGGATTAGAAACAAAGCTTCTACATCCATTTCCATGTCCATTTCAGTTGAGATGTCTTTCTTAAATTCTTAGGCATGACTTCCCAGTCCTGTCTGACACTAGTACAGCAATGTGTTGTCTTAGTATGTGAATCATCAAATACAACTGAAGATGAGGAAAAAACTTTCTGTCCCACAATTTTAGTTCTTAAGGTAAGTACTCTAACAGATGCATGAGTAGTCCTACATTTGTCTGCATACAAAACCTTACTGTATACATATTCCACAGAATCACAAAGTTTGCAGATTCTCATTACATTTTGTACATTATGTTTCAAGACACAAATACTTTCATCAGCTGCAACATGTTTGGCTGAACTTCAATATTTAGCATATGCACTACCACCATGTCAAATACAGGACTACTCACTTTCCACACCCAACTGCAATTTTCATCTTTCTTGTAAGGTTTATTTTTGTTGTCACTAAAATGTAGAAATCCACTTCTCTAAGGATTACATTCAATACATGAATTATATACCACCCTCCCCCCCCCAAAAAAAATTAACGAAAACAAAGAATCATGAACAAATGTGCATATGAACAGGTAGGTTCTTTTGGAACTTTGTACACAGGTAAATGGATCCATTCTTAACAATCTGCTTCCTATTTGAACATTAAACCTAACAACTATATTAACAACAACTTATTATGGGACCAACTGCAGATCTCAGTATTGAAATACACATGCAAAAATGGCCCTGGCAGGGAGTCAAACTGTGAAGGTTAGTGTAAGAATTTTAAATAGTATTTCACATGCCAGATTTCAGGTGATGTAACGGCCTTTGCTCTTCTGAGTTGTTACATGGCATTCACATCCCACAAAAGCAAAAGGCTTAGTATTTCATAACTTGTACTCTACAACCCATTAATTAGAATTACAAGGAGAATGACACAACAGGAACATGTAGCATATAGTACAAGGAATAAGAAATACATACAACATTTTGGTCAGAAAAGTTCATGGAAAGAGATCACATGAAACACCTTCAATATGGATGCAATAATAATAATAATAATACTAAAGTGAATCTTCGTGAAATAGGATGTGTAACTGTGGAATAAATTGAAGTGTTTCAGTCTTCTAAGAATCAGGTGAAACTGACTAAAGGAGTTTGCCTATGGTGATAAGAATAAAAGAGAACATTGGCACTAGTTTGAAATATTAAAATCTATTTACTTACCTTCTGGATTGCTAATTTCACGCTCCAAATTAAGCTTTTCTTGTGCTACTTGGTGGATTCCCTCTTCAATAGTGCCTTCACTTAGTAACCGCATTACTGAGACACTCCTGTTGTAAAGATCACAATGTGACAAAACTGCAGTAGCTCTGAACACCAGTAACAGATCAAACTCAAATCATGGTAAGGGTAAAGCCACATTTAGGAAATCTTTATTACTACTCAGTTCAGTATTCTGTTTATTTATCTGTCTTATGTAAACATTTACAGATTGATATATAATCTTGCCTCTTTATTTTATGCATGTGTGAAATGCAGTTTCTAGCTTTAAGAGAGCACAAAGAGAATATCTGAATGCAGAGATGATGAATACTGTTAGTGAATAGAGTGAAGACAATTAGATGGTTGGGACATGCAGAAAGTAGGTGGGAAATGAAAATACATACATAAACTTTGGCTGGAAAACATCAGGGAAGAGGACCAAATATGTGACATTAATACAAAAATGGAACTTGGAGAAGGAGATGTAACTATTAAATTACATTTATCTGGCTCAGGACAGGAACCAAAAGTGAACTTCAGATGACCTTTGGGTTTTGTAAAATCAAAAAATTTCATAACCAGATAATTCAGCTCTTTTCAAGAACAACCAATTAACATGCTTTTAATAGCAACAAATTTAAACAATTATTAACCAACCACTGTGTTCACCACTATACCACATTAGAATATTACTAAATACTACTACTATTACCACCACAACCACCATGATGATGGCAACGATAATGATGATGATGATGACAATGATGACAATCACCACCACAACTACAGCCACAACAACCACAACCACGACAGCCACCGCCACCAACACCACCAACACCACCACCACCACCACCACCACCACCACCACCACCAGTGTTTGTCTCAGCTGTTATTCAGTAATACTTCAAACAAAATAAAACAAAACATAATGTGCAAATACTTGCAATTAATATACCACTGGATTAAAGATGCAGTTAACAAGGAATGCCTGTCACCTGATGGTATGTTAAGCTGGAAATATGCCAAGTCTGACATACACCATACCATTAAGCATGTATTAAGAGGGCTACATGCAGTAATTAAGACACGACTAGCAAGATCATGTCCTCACAGAACACATCAAAAGTAAATGTGTGGCCAATGACTGACCTTGTCTGTCCAACCCGATGGCAACGATCCTCAGCCTGTTTGTCATTATATGGATTGAAGTCTACATCATGTATAATTACTGTATCGGCTGCTGTAAGGTTGATGCCCAGTCCACCAGCTCGAGTTGATAAGAGGAATGTAAAAATTGACTCATCTGCATTGTAAGTGTCAATTAATTCCTGCCTGTAACACAAACCATACTGAAGAAATATGCCATAAAAAATTTTATAACACTGTGATTTGGGGTTTCCACAACATTGTTTCACAACACACTAAAATCTCAAATCACATACATGGAGAGATGACTCTACATACTTTTTTTGGACTACCCTGAAGTTGGAGGCAGCAAGCTCCCCCATAACACAGATAACTGTGTCATACTCCAGAAGATTTTTTAAAACTTCTTTGCCAAACAATGCACACGGTACATTCCAAGGGATCATCCAATTATGGCCAATCTTGTGCATCCCTGCTGGAATTTTTTCCTGACACTATCAAGTCTGGGAATTATGGGCCTGTCCAAAAAATTAAATCTTGTGATTTATATTTTAAATTTTAACCCTTTGGCACCAGGATTAAATTCTAGCATCAGCAGGATTACTGTCTGCAAATACTGTGCTTACCACAATGTAACATTAAAACCATTTTGTGGCTGCAAATCCATGCACCACAGATGCAGCCAGGGTTGTAAGAACTTTTGCTTATAGTTTCTGAATAATTTGGCCCCATACATGTACTGAAACACAATGAAATAATTTTTTATTGAAAAACTGATGGATCATGGATGTGATTGTCAAAAACGCAGTCAATTTTCACGTAATATTTCCATGGCCCCTATATTCCTTGAAATGGACCATGGGGACTCAGATAAGTGTTGCTTCACATTTTCATGTAGGTGAGAAATGGAAGCTTGTAGTTTATTTATTTCACATACTGATGTCAACAGCTGATGGCAGTAGGAAGATGATATATTACAGACCATGACAAAAAATATTCCTGTGTCTCAATATGTGAATGACAAAACTTGGAATAGACAAAAGGATAGCATTGTACTGGGCATCATGGTCACATGTGTCTAAAATGCATCTCAGGTTTCTCAACACAGTACAGGCCCATTAGCCTATATTCTTAGGTTTATGAGAGTACTGTGTGATGCTGTATTTGTGTGTGTGTGTGTGTGTGTGTGTGTGTGTGTGTGTGTGTGTGGGTGGGTCGATGTGGGCGCGTGTGTGTGCCCAATTCCCATGAAACTTTTACGAATGTTATGCTATTGGTGGACACATTTTAATTTTCTAAAATCAGTAATGGTAGGCCCACAAACTTGTGAGGTGAGGATGATGTCAGTACCACTTTATTGGGGATCATTAACTGAAGCATGGTAAAGATCATGGAAAAATATGCAACTTTTATAATGGCAATTCTTTTGTAAAATACAAAATAATAATAAAGAATCCATGTAAAAAATATTCCAGCAGCTTTCTATCTGATGGTGGTAACAAATGAACCAGTCACACTAGGCCTATGAAATTTGGTACACAGATCATAACATGACGACGATGATGGCGCCGATGCCAACAATGACCTAATGGATACTGGAATAGAAGTCTATTCAATAGGAAAGTATGCTATAACAGTTCTGCTCAGAACTCCTTGTCTTAATACTGAAACCCATTACCATTAATCTTAGTAATTAACGAGCTTAATGCACAAATTCTTGTTTTATAATAAGTTTATTATACTTATTATAAAACAAGAATTTGTGCCTTAAGTTGGTTAATTACTAAGATTATACTGAGATGCATGGTCAACAAAACATCAAAAACCCATTACCATTATTTACTGATGTCTTCAAGCTCCACTTGGCATACTGATCAAGAAGTGGAAGGGTAACACCGAGACGGATCTTAGGGTAACACAATGGCAGGACATGAGGTATTTTATCTGCAGAGAGTTAATTACTGGGCATTACCCATTTAAGAGCTTATTAAAGAGGAATATGGAGTGACTGAGCAGGTTTGTTTAATGGTAGTGCTGTATACAGCTAACTAGGAAGTATCGAATTCAAATACTGGCAGGGTTACATGCTGTCCTGACAAGTGTTTTGTGACATTCCTCAAATAAATGCCAAGATAGTATCAGTACCTTTAAGCAGGCCATGACCACCCCTCCCAAATCCATTACTACCTTCCTACCTAATTCAACATCACTACTAATCTCTGCAGATCAAACAGCATTATTAAATAATTTATTACTCAATTAACAACAACTAATCTCAAATAGTGAACCAAGGAATACTTTAAATGGATAAATTTCACACTGAAATAATGGGATCAGAAACAAAAATAGGAGAGGCAAAGTAAAAAAAATGATAGGATTTCACTTAAGTACTTTCACCTTCATTCAAATGAAATTCATTTTCTGAATGAATATTCCAATTGCTGTCAATGATTCATTTACATATTTCATCACCACCTTTGTGCAGACAGATAGGTGATCAGATGACCAAGTATTAATATGCTAATGTTTATATTACACATGTGGAGCCATAAGTGTGAACGTTTCCAAACACACCTTAACGTGACAGGGGTGCTGCCATCAAGACGCAAGTAACGATGCCCTCTGATGTGTAGGTATTCTTGTAGTACATCCAACATAATAACAAACTGACTGAAGATGAGTACTCGATGACCCTCACATTTTAGTTTTGGCAGCATTTCATCCAGTTTCTGGAACTTTCCCGACTTGACGACTATCTCCTTAGGCAATTGGTAGCCAGACAGGCACTGTCACAACATTCATGATTAAAACAAAGTAAGGAAATAGTGACACAAACCAGTACTGCAAAAAATACCATGCTGCTTAGGTGTGAAGCCTGAAGTGATACCAGAAATTAAATCACTGCTGCATAATATTCTTTTATCGCATTTCAGTACAAGTGTAAACTCTTCAAGGTATACTAGTCATGAAACATGGTTGATAAGGATATTTGGCAGAATAACATAGTATGATTGATTCTGCTACAGAAGTACAGCTATTTGTTTAAAACATCCAACACACTCTTCAGTCAGCTGCTGATAATGATTGCAACAGTTTTGCAGGTGATCACTAAACCTGTAATAATAAGGAAGTATATTATAAAAGCAGGATAGAACTTCTGTTGAAACAGTGGCAGTGAAAACAAACAGATTGTATGGGTTGATTTTCAGTTTCTACAAACCTCATGATGTATTACATGTCAACAGCTGGATTCTAGGTGACCATTTCAAAAGTGCACAGAAGCAGAGCATTAGAAGCATTGTGGTTAAAGGCTCATTAGCACTGATGGCTATTTATAATAAGGAATACTGTTTTCAAATTGGACCACATAGCAGTACATAAGGTTCCTAATTTATTTTTCCCATTATAAATGAAATAACATTCAAAATACCGAAGATAAGATCATGCACTTCAAATCTTCCAGTATAAATGTGTTGTCCATTTGGCATCAAGTGCTGTGAACCAATGCTATATGCTGCAGTCCTGCTTCATGTGCAATGTATATAACTATAGCAGCAAAGCATAAGGTTTTGCATAAGCAGCTATATGCATCCACAGTATATATGGTGTAGGTCATTTACCCAGATGACCAGCCCAAATGTGCAGATTTCACCTTTAAGATTCTAAAGCATGCTGATTAAGTCAACTATTTCACTAGTCAAACACTGTTTTCAGATGAAACAACTTACCATGTCAGTAGGAAAAGTCAGTCAACATAATGCGCAAACTGGAGGGTCTGTAATTCCATGTGCACGTTGTGCTTACTCTGTCATATCCAAAAGATTAATGTGTAGTGTGGATTAAAGTGTGACTGAATGAGGCATTACCATAGCAGGAACTGCAGCCTTTAATTATGCACCAAGAAGATGGTGCTTCATTGCACTGGAATTTGGCTGTATGGGAATTCCTAAACCAGACCATCTCAGGTCACTGAATTGGAAGGGCCAAACCAATTCTACAGCTTCCATGATCACTTGATATTACTCCTCTGTGGTTACATGAGGACTAAAATGACCCAACACCTGTATGAGACACCGACATCCTATATGTTCCAGTTGCACACTCACTCAAAATGTGACAACAGATATGCTGGCACATGCACGAACACAACTTCAGTACTGACTTGATGTGCTGCTTGCTACCCAAGGGGCCACACAAAGAATTGCACCAATCAGTAACTTTATATATGAAGGCACAAAATGTGGCCGTACGTGATTTAAATTATTCCGCTGATATTAAGTTTCCTTAACAGATGTGATAAATTGAGAACATCCTGGACACTGAAATGCCAGGTGAGTTAAGATGGCATGTAACACTGTATTGCCAGTAAAGTTTGTTGCATGCCTCAGAAACAGCATACTAGAAGGCAAATGTGTATTACTTGGAGAAAATGCACGACCATATATTAAAGAAACAGACTACAAAGATGATTATGAATAATCTGAATGTGGATATTTATTTTAGATACAACTATGCCCATAAAAGTAACATAAAATAACATAATATGCAACAAGTACATGTGTGTAATTTGTAAAGGCCAGGAGATCATTATTTTGCAAAGATTTTATATACATGAGGAATAAAAAGTGGGAGTACTTCTTGAAAGAATAAGCCTCAAAATGTGCTTTTCTTTCTCATAATTTCGTATTCAAACTGGCACTCACTGAAATATTACTGCTATTCTGCACAGATGCTGCATTAAATAAAACTGTGAACCATGTTTTAAAGTCTCACAGACTTCAGTGATTTTGACATATTCTTGAACACAAAGACAACATATTTATACAAGTACAAAATTGTTCACCCATTTCCTTTTGTACACACGTTACAGACACTACATGAACTGTCATAATATTTAGTTTTAGTTCAGTTTAGCTGTTTTAAAAGTTGTAATTTCTGAAGTACATAATTGTCCAGAGTTGCTTGCTTGGCACTTAAGACTGGAACTGTACATTTGTAGATCCCACAGTCCTTTAACATATGTTCCTAGAAATCAGAGGTGCCATGCAGAAAATGACTGTAATGCTGAATAGTCTGCAGCCTTGACATGAGGGTGGCAGCTGAGAGTCACTGGCACTGGCATCATAGTCCTCTTCATCCATGAGCAAATAGCAAAGTTGATCTACATTCCACTCTTTGCATGGAGCAATGGCATCATCATCTCAGAACACAATCTCTTGCTTGTGACACAACAAACCCTTCCATACGTATTATTCCTACTGTCACATGTCGAACAGTGAACATCCCCTTATACTTGGTACATACTGTCAATGGTGAAACAGTGAGTCCATCATTATATTATTCATGCACAAATTTAACTACTTTTCTACATTTTTACCACCTGTCTTTTGGCTCTTTGAAGGTTGATGTGTTAGTGGCACACTTCATTTGCTTTGTGACAGTCAGACATTCAATTTGGGAATGCTAAATTTTCATGTCTCAGTGCAACTGCTGGTTTCTTATACACATTTAACCCTTTTAGTGCGCATGGGCCGATCTATCGGCCTCCGCTGTGTTTGCAAAGAATGCGGGAGGCCGATGTATCGGCCCATTTCTTTCAAGCTTTACAGTAGCCGTACCTTACATCGGATGTTAGAAGTATTTACACAGCTGCAAAGAGCGCCGCACTTAGTACCTTAAATTGGGTCATCATTTGTATCTCCGATGTAATTCAGATTTTTCAGCGATTTTTATTTAGATTTCTACAGAAGGCAGCAGAAGTGGTACCTTGAACCGGTGTTTCACGTGTGCTGCTTAGGCGTGGCATTTAAATGCCAGCTGTACGCACCAACTGACAGAATTATTCTTTGCGAAAAACGTGAATATTTTTAGATCTGAACGTGACACATTTTAAAAATAAATTGCACCTT
>Ga0123357_10002423_pt1 | contig 20809 bp, 14 predicted proteins | sample TergutEmb28metaG_FD_89873 | JGI IMG/M metagenome (GOLD analysis project Ga0123357, IMG submission 89873) | Embiratermes neotenicus P4 segment gut microbial communities from Petit-Saut dam, French Guiana - Emb289 P4 | ecosystem: Host-associated > Arthropoda: Insects > Digestive system > Gut ... | reverse complement strand
TTTTTCAGTTAACAATACAACTGTATTTTTGGAAACTTTATAGTTACAATTTCTTCAACACTTTTCTTGCAATTGATGTAATTGGTAACAATAATCAACCATTTTAATAAATATAGAGGGGAAACAAGAGAATGGCAGCAACACAAATTACAGTAACCAGTACTACCAGACAAAATTCTGGAGTGATTTCAATTACTTTCACTGGTACATAACACAAAATTTGTATGCCGATGTAAACATAATCTAAATAAAATATTGGTGGAATTCCAAAGTACCTGTCCTAAGTGACTATGCTTCTTCACATTGCAGCATCAACATAACATGTTCAGCTTGTATACATGATAAAAAGCACAGGATATTTTGGAAATTCTGTCATATCTGCAGAATAAATAGTGTGACATTATCATGGCTTAACATGTTGTGTTTCTAACACATTCTGTACACCTTCCCCCCTCCCCCAGTCCACAAAAGGGGGAGGGGGGAAAACTGTTTTCTTGATATGCAAATAAACAGAATGGCACCTATTGCAGCAGCTACCATGTGTTCAGCCGTTAGTGGGAAGTTGAATGTTACGTGCACAATGTTTAAAAAGTATGGAAAATTCAACAAAATTCTTTGGAATATATAACTGACTATGCCTGTAATATAAATGCTTCTGCACACTAAAACAGCCCATTACTTAACCCAGTGTGATATTTCAACAACTTTGTATTTCCCACATTTTCTCAGGATACAATCCTATATGAACTTCTTTTGAAGTTCCCATGCATAACAACAATTTTCATGCATAATGCACAAACTGTCATTGTATAACTTAGATTTTGTGGGTGTACAGGAGGTTCGGTGGGACAAAGCGCATATTGTAAGAGCAGGGGATTATATTTTTTACTATGGAAAAGGAAACAAATCATCAATTTGGAATAGGTTTTTTTGTACACCACAGTATAGTATTAGCTGTCAAGAGAGTACAGTTGGCTCATGATAGGATGTCATATATAGTTCTGTGAGGCCACTGGTGTAAAATCATTGTTTTGAATGTGCATGAACCAAGTGAGGAGAAAAGTGACAATTCAAAAGACAGTTATTATGAGGAATTCAAGCAGGTTTTTGATCATTTTCCTAATTCTGTTAGGGGATTTTAATGCAAAATTGGGGAGAGAGGATAGTGTCAAACCGACAACTGGGAACAACAATCTACATCACGATAGTAATGACAATAGTGTTCAAATAATACACTTTGCCATATTTAAAAATCTAGTTGTTAAAAGCACAATGTTCCTGCATCAAAACATTCATAAATACAGCTGGACCTCTCCTGATGGGAAGATTCACAACCAGATTGATCACATATTATACTAAGTAATATAGATATTCTAAACAAGGTAAGATGTGAAGCCAGTAGACATTTCAGGAACAAAAAGAAGGAATATCTGGAAGTTAAAATTAATGAACTTGAAACTAACAGCAAGATCAAAAATATCAGAGACTTGTACAGGGGCATCAATTTCTTTAAGAAGGGTGATTTGGGTACAGACTTCCACAGTATTTTGCCTAGGTGGAGGAACCATTTCTCTCAGCTAATGATATTAGGCAGACAGAAATACATACAGCACAACCACTAGTGCCTGAGCCAAGTGCCTCTGAGGTTGAGATGGCTACTGGAAAGCTAAACACAAATCACCAGGTATTGATCAAATCCCAGCAGAACTAATTAAAGCAGGGAGTAGAACAATTTGCTCTGAAATCCATAAACTTATGAATTCTGTTTATAATAAGGAGGAACTGCCTGAGGAATGGAAGGAGTTGATCATTGTACCTATTTAAAAGGAGGGTGATAAACAGATTGTAGTAATTATAGAGGCATATCACTTTTGTCAATAATGTACAAAATTTGACCTAACATCCTGCTGTCAAGGTTAACTCCACATGCAGAGGAAGTAACTGGGGATCATCAGTGTGGATTTCAATGCAACGGGTCAACTACTGATTATATATTCTGCATTCATCAAATATTTGAGAAAAATGGGAATACAATGCAGCAGTGCATCAGCTTTTAATAGAATTCAAGAAAGCTTATGACTGAGTTAGGAGGGAGGTCTCATTGACTGTGGTATCCCCATGGAACTGGTAAGACTAATAAAAATGTGTCTGCATAAAACCTATAGCAGAATCCGGGCAAGAAAACATTTGTCTAACTGTTTCCTCTCAACAATGGCTTGAAACAAGGAGATCCTTTATCACCAATGCATTTAAACTTTACTTATGAGTATGCCATTATGACGGTTCAGGTAAACCAGGATGGATTGAAATTAAATGGTACACATCAGCTGCTGGTATATGCTGATGATGTTAATATACTGGGTAGAAGCACACAAACTATAAAGAAAAACACAGACACTATAGTAGTTGCTAGAAAGGAGAATGGGCTAGAAGTAAATGCTGATAAAACTAAGTACATGGTCATGCCTTGAGATCAGAATGCAGGACAAAATCACAATATAAAGACTGATTAATAGTTCCTTTCAAAAGGTGGAACAATTCAAATATACAGGAACCACATTAACGCATCAAAATTCTATTCAGGAAGAAATTAGGAGCAAACTGAAGTCAGGGAATGCTGGTTATCATTCGGTGCAGAATCTTTTGCCTTTGAATTTGCTATCCAAAAATATAAAGATTAAGATATACAAAACTATAATTTTGCCCATTGTTTTGGATGAGTGCAAAAAATGGTCACTCACACTCAGGGAGGAACATATGCTGAGGGTGTTTCAGAATAGGGTGCTGAGGAGAATATTTGGGTCTAAGAAGGATGAGGTAACAGGGGAGTGGAGAAAACTGCATAATGAGGATCTTAATAATCTGTAATCCTCTCCAAATATTATGAGTGATCAAGTAGAGAAGAATGAGATTGGCGGGGCATGTAGTATGTATAGGCATGAGGCGAGGTGCATATAGGGTTTGGGAGGGGAAACTTGAGGGAAAGAAACCATTTGGAAGACCCAGGCATAGATGGAAGGATATTAAGATGGATCTTCAGGAAGTGCGATGAGACGGCATTGACTGGATTGAACTGGCTTGGGATAGGGACAGGTGGCAGGTACTGGTAAACACATGAATGAACCTTTGTGTTCCATAAAATGCGGGGAATTTCTTGACTAGCTGAAAACTGGTTAGCTTCTCAAGAAGGACTCTGCTCCATGCAGTCAGCAAGTAAGTAATGCACAAATTGTGCAACTTTGGGTGGACTGGGATAGTGTAGTCAGTATAGCAACTCGCTATGGGGTGGCTGGTCTGGGGATTGAATCCCAGTAGGGGTGAGGTTTTCCACACCTGTGAGGACCTGTCCTGGGGCCCACCCAGCCTCCTGTACAATGGGTACCAGGTCTCTTTCCCACAGGTAAAGCAGCCTGCGCGTGGGATTGACCACCCTTCCCCATCTAGCACCAAGGTTCTTCATGGCCTGTTCTAGGGTGAACTTATGTCCACTGTGTCAAGACATCATACAATATCATTCTTAAGAACAACACATACAGGAACAAATTCTTGAATCTGCCCAGGAGTAATTTCTTTTACAATATGCATTCGACATTTCCCTGGGTATTTGGCTGTCTACCTGATTCTGAACTGGAGCATCTACCTAGTTCTGGAAAGCCATTTCCATGCCTGAGAGAAACACCAATTCTAATACAAATAAAATAAACACACACATGTGCTTTAAAAACTGTGCAACACTTGTCACAGAATTATCAATTAACAACTGTGCAAAGTACACTTATGATGATTTTCAGTTGCTTTCCTAAAGGCATCACAATTTCTAAGTGGTAATTATTTGACAGGTTTATACCAGTAGAGAAAGCCTGAATCAACACCATCTTATCTTCCAACACCCATGACAGACACATTCACATTCTACATCAGTAAAACTAAAGAACAATGCTGACAAATGCTTACCAACATATTCTTAACTAGTCAAAGCACAAATAAGCTACTATAACAATGAAACTGCTTAGACTATTTGTTATGTCACTAAATTTTAGCAAAAACAAGAATTTATCAAAAGTGGTCAAAATTCACTGGGGTTTCTCTTAAAATAAACTGCACTGAAATATTGAATCTTATGTTTATTGGACCGTGCATCATTGTGATAGTTGAAGAATAAAAGACCAACTTGATGCCACTTGTTATTTTATTTCACTTCTTATGTGCTCAGCATGTTTTGGACATTAATATGTCCATCATCAGGAGCTTGCGACTATTCAGTTGAATTACCAGTGGTCGTATTGTTCTTGGTTCGATGTGTGTTGGAGTTTCGGTGTGTTTGGGTTGGAGTGGTATCCGTGTTGCAGGCTACAGGCTGAAGCCTGCAATGTGGATACTGATCCAACCCAACCACACCGAAACTCCAACACACATCGAACCAAGAACAATACGACCAATGTGGTAATTTAACACAACAGTCGCAAGCTCCCGATGATGGATATATTAATGTCTGAAACATGTTGAGCACATAAGAAGTGAAATAAAATAGCACATTACATCAAGTTGGTCTTTTATTCTTTAAGTATGCACTGAAATAATTAAATCGTTTACTTTTTACAAAACTCCACAATGAAACCCACTTTTGGACAACATATTACACTGCTTCTTGCCCCACTAGTTGGCCATCATACACTTGGTTTCTCAGTGAAGGTGTACAGCTATTTAACATACAGTTCCCTATCTCTGGCACAGGGAGCATTAAATGATCTGGAAACCGTATGTTTTTATGGAACTTTACAAAAATTATTACCATACATTAATGTTGTTTCCTGGGTAATATACCATTAAAAATGTATGCATAGCACAATTCTGGCATATTGTTTTTGTTTGTTTACTATGTTACAAGGTGTGATTTAAGAAAACACTATGTATGAGTATACGACTACAATGTTTGTTCTCCTGCATATTGAAAGAAAATTATGTATCTACATACACCCAAACTGTGCAACCCCTTAGCCCACTGTACTCTGCAACCGGCTACAATATAAAGTGCCCACCCACCAGTTTGCATTTTACTGGTCCATGACTATAGTCACCGCTCAGCTTCCTTAGCAAAACACTGTGTTATGATTACAGTTGTCCTTCAGCACCAAAGGATTAACACGCTCCAGAGTCACAATATATATAGCATCACATTAAAAGAATTTAATCAATCTTATTTCAACGTATTACCAATATAACCAAGACTTTTTTTCTGCGAGATTTGAGGTTCTCATAGTATTGTTCTTGAGGATTAAAGTCATCTGCAATGTTATGCTGTGTTACTGGATAAACAGTTCTCAATGTTTAAAGGACAACAGTGCCTTTTATCTTCATGGTGTATGATACATTACTGGTTCTGAGGTTAACAAAAGACAATGTGGGTGGTGAGCCAATAGAGGTGGTAGAGATATGCACAGGATGGGGCCTTGATGTATGAGCTGGGAAGGTGAAATAAGTTTAAATTTGAATTACATAAAGAACATAAGAAGAAAATTACACTAAAAAACAAAAATATTTGAAAAATAATAAAATAATAGTAAAAAACAAATAGCAGCACGAAACACAATAAATTCTAACAATGTAATGAAAAGTGATGTCTTCCTGAAAGGAGCCATAACAGGATTCTAATAATATAAATGATATGAGATCTGATGGAATGGCCCGGGATGCCAAGGTTCAAATCAAAATACCATACATGAACCATATAAATATCACAATTAATAATATAAATAAAAGTAATAACATCTAATAAAATAAATGAAAAGAGTAGTATTAGCCCTAAAAAGGCTATAACTGGATAACACTGAGATGAATGATACACATAAAAAGGAGTAGTTCGAGTTTCACTGACACCATTAAGTGTCCACCAGGCTGAGAATTGTGGATGCAGTTCAGGTGCAGTTAAAAGCTGTACTTAAGTAACAACATGATATGTTGGGGCCCTACAAATGGCTACAGGCAACTTATCGTTGAGGGAAAGTCTCCTCCACTTTCTAAGGGTGTGAATGAGAGGTACCCCTGACCTGTTTAGGAAGCATAGCCACAACATAAATTTTTTTGTTTAATTACCTTAAAAGCTCGTATGGAAAAGTTTGTTGGACAAAAATGTGTTTATTTTTTTCCACAATTGTTGAAAACATTCCTTACTCCAATAAATACTTTGGGAATTACCTTCAAGATATGCACATAAATGAATGTAAGTCTTCGTGTGTATATGTCCACTATATGCGTTAGTTTTTAACCTGACTTCACAAGTTTTCCAGGTGTTACACACATACATACAGACTTTTCAAGTAGATCAAAGCTCATGCTGAAAATTCAACAACACTTCCATCCTTTACCATTAGAATAAAAATAGTAAACAAAACATTTTACTTTTCAAGAAACCATTACAAAAATTATAATTAGGCTATTAGCTACAGTGTACCTGAGAAGTCTGTTTCTCCCTGTCTGTACTGGTGTAGTTGCAAGTGAGATCGATGAATCTAATGTTATGTTTGAAGATTCAGGCACTGTCTGCTAATTGGTAAGATGGGCAGACAAGTGTGTGTTACATATCTTTTCTCACACAAATACATGATATACTTCCAACTGTGAATTCATAGTCCAAACCCACACTTGCTGGTGGTGATACATTATCATTATACAATACCTTAAAATGTCCACTTTCAAAATTACATTACTGATGCCTTTTGCTGAGATGAACAAATGGTTGACAGCAAATATATTTATGTTAAATTCTGAGGAAAGAAACTTCTACACTTTGCCACTGACAATAAAATATGTAGTACTTCAAATATAGGTTATGGTAATAAAACAATCAAACAGTTGTAACAATTAAATTCCTTGGCCTGAAAATCAATAATATCTTAACCTTTACTGGAAAATGGGACAATGCTGTCCCATTAAATGCACATCTCTTCCATCTGGAAGAAGAAAGTGTCCTGCACTGGGCATTTCAATTGAACAGTGTTCCAGGTGCAGAGTAAACATGTGACTTAAAATGCTGTACGCTGAAGATTAAAATGGACAAGAACATGTGGGATACATTATCCTAGAACTTAGTTCAGCATGCTTTGTCATGAGGCAAGTCACATCACTCACAATAATGGACACTTTAAAATTAGTTTACTTTGCATTCCATTGCATACGTTTTATGCAGCTAACTGTTAGGGAAATTCCAAAAAAAATTACTACATTAATGGCAGGTGTAAAGAACAGAGACTCCTATTAGCAACTATTTAATAATGTAATATATCTCTCCTCATCAGTGAATACCTATTATCACTGCCTTTCACTGTAGACAACATGGACAGACTTCAAATTCAAAAACACACAGTATAAATATGAAAAACATGACCTTCATGTGAGGAATGCTAACCTCACTGGTCAAGACAGGTGTTTACAATGCAGGAATCAAATTACACAATGCTCTTCAATCCAACATTAAAATGTGTGTAAGATCATTCCTCAGCTCACTACTACTCTGCAGAAGAATTTTGTGCAACTTAAAGCTTGCAGGTAGTTCGCATACTGTTAGGTAATTTTTGATACATATACCATGCTACAGTTTTGGTTTGTATGATATTCTTAGAAATTTACTATACACATTTGCAAAAACCACACACAATAGTTCACATCTGAACTGTACAATATTCCAGTCATATTATGTATGACATGTTCTAATTCCTTGAGCAGACATCACTGCTACACAGTTACTGATGATTCCATCCACTACAGTGATCAGTTCAGGGATGAAAGTAGCCTCTTTACTCTAAAGATCTTTGGAATATATATGTAAATGCCTTCTAAATGTAATTCAGTATCAAGTTATAAACAGAAAAAAAAAAGTCAGTACAATGACAACATGAACAGCGAAAACATTGATAATTTATTTGCCCAATATATAATGATACTTTTCACAGAAAGTCAATCATTACTTGGCATGTTTGTATTCAGAATTTGCAAAATTGCACCTAGTAACTTTTAACGTCTGTCTGTCCATCCACCTGTCCACATGCAACAACATGAAGACCAATGAAAGGATTTTCATTGAATTTGATACAGTACAGAAGTACTACAACTGTTGATTAATGGATACTTTACATAGACAAACAAACCTTCTGCACACATCTACAGCAAACTTCCCTAATATTCATTGGTGTATAACACATTCTGAGAAGGTGGAAGGGAAAAATTAAACGCATTTTATGTCCAACAAATTCTTTTTAACCACTAATATTACACTTTTCAAGATAATTAAACATGGGTATTGGTTACAGTATGCATTCACTTCCTAATGGTCCATTGATTGTAACTACCCTGGGCAAGATTCTCTACACCTTTCCCTACCAGTCTGAACACCCATCCAGCCTCCTGTACAACCGGTATCTTTGCCGAGTGTAACACAGCCAGGGCATTTTTTGATGTTTTGCTGACTGTGTATCTCACTATAATCTTAGTAATGAACCAACTTAATGTACAAATTCTTGTTTTACAATAAGTTTATTACATGCCTCTACGTGTTTTGACCATTATGTGCTCATCATCAGGGGGTCAAAATTGTATTATACAGCTTCTGGTATCATCACACCTGGAGGTGGCCATCCCATGCACAGGATGGTCACCTACAGGTGTGATGATACAAGATGCTGTATAATACAATTTTGACCCCCTGATGATGAGCACATAGTGCTCAAAACATGTAGAGGCATATAATAAACTTATTATAAAACAAGAACTTGTGTATTAAGTTGGTCAATTACTAAGATTACTAAGACAGCCAGGGCATGGCATTGACCACCCAACCCATTTAGCACAGAGGTTAAAGAAAGAGTAGAGCTATACCTCTACTTCCACCCTGGGCCCTCATGGCCTGTTCTATGGTGAGTTTTACCTTCACCTATGGCCATGTACTGTTCTTGTTATGAAATTTATCACACAAATAGCTACATTGACCACCAGCATAATGTAGCGGTTCTGATGCAATTCTGGAAGAAATTTTTGGACAATGAAAGTAACACCAACACAAACACTAATGAGGAGTTGGTTTTGGTAGGTGTATGTACAAAATTGCATGAATAAAGAAATAAGATTATAAAATGACTAAAATACTTTATGTAACCACTACTGTATTTTTAGTGGGCAAGATTTTGAACCTTTAATTAATACACCATTTTTTATATAAATTACAGTTCATTCATTCATTAACATGTAGTTTGGTTTAGTAGATGGATACAAATGCTTTGAAATAACCTGCTGTCTCCAACTCCTCTTCTAGCCTGAAGATGAAGGCAGCACGTTCCTCAAAACTGATGGTACACATCTACCACACATCACAGTGTCACTTCACAGACGGTCATATCTTGACACCTACTGCCACGAGAACCTCATATCTCTAATAGCAAAACTTATGTAGCACATCAATTAGCATCATACGACACACTCTTGTTAATGCCTCTATAGAAAGTACAAACATTCTCTGTAGCAATCTATTCTCAAACACAGTACATAACTGAACTGCTCTCTTCTACCCCACTGTCATGTCTTCTATTTTTTATGTCACACTTAATGTGGATCAAAATTTTTGCTGTCAGTGTCATAACAAGAGTTCATTAAACAACTGTTATTTGATGGTAAATGGTTAAAATGCAATTCTTTCAATGCAGACTTAGTAACACATATATAACAGTACAATTGGCTAACCTGAAGGGAAGAGACCACTTGGGAAATCTAGATACAGACGGGAAAATATGGTAAAAGTGATTCGAATAAAGTGGTATGAGGAAAAAGACTTGAATTATATGGCTCAGGAAGGTTCCACTGGCAGGCTCTTGTATGAACCACGTGACATACATGTTGACCATTAGTTTCACTGTTGCTGTTTTGATACTTTTATGAATGAGAATGGTACAAAACAAAAACTGGGTTTGGGAAGATGGCAAGAGGAGGCATGTGGGCATGAATAGCATATGAAAAACACATATGGATATGCATTTTATAAGTAACAATAAATAATGACTACTCAGGAATTCAAGGAATAATGTCAGATTACTGTACACCAAATTAAAATCACCATGCAAGCACTGAAGCTTAGTTATGAAAGTCACACAATATTCAGATATGTATACAATTTGTGATGCATGAAAATAAAGATCACATGTATCTTGAGCACACTACTCTTTGAAATTACATTTTGAGCTACTGCAATTTAGCCTAACTTCTCTGACCAGTTCTACATGGAGGTAACATAACTTCCATTTTGTAAAGATGCAGAAGATCAGCTGTATTACACAATAAGGAACCGTGGCAGATGATGCAAAATTACTGCAATATGCCAAGAACTTGTCTTCCTTTGTATACTCATAGTTCTGTCCTTTAGTTTTTCCTGGGGCTTGAAACTCTGTTCAGATCCTTAACAGTAAAGTATACAACCTCTGTGGCAGCAGTTACATAACTGAAATCTCCAAACTGAGGTAGCTAACTATTTAACTAATAAGACACTGGGCTAAATGTACACAGCATATACACAAACTGCAGTAAGAACCTTGCAGCATGTTTTGCATACTTATTACATATGTGGTGACCTGAGGAGGTAATTCTAGATTACCTTCACATAGAAACTGTCTGTGCAGTGAATGGGCGTAGAATTTTAGAAAAGTCTACTTGACACAAATTACCAAAGGGGAAAAAAATTAAAAGTAGAATTACCCATGTCTTTACCATGAAGATATAGAGAGGCAAAGGTACAGCTGCACTCATTCTTACCTTGGCACTAGGTAGAAGCAACTGGTCAACTTCATGCCACTTTACCCCCATGGAAAGAACCCCCAGCACCCACTGAATAGGAATCTGAGTGGTCCCCAGGGCCAATCAGGATGTTTTGGTGAAAGCGAAAAATCTATTGCCCATGGTGGGAATCGAAATCTGGATCATCCAGTCCATAGCCTACTCATTACACTGCCAGCCGTAACCTGGCTCGAAACGGACTAAACAACAGAACTGAATTCATGATGCATTGTTTAAGCTGGAGCTTGCAATTTTGGGTGTTTTTTGCATCCTTTTGCAGTGCCTATTAAAACTGCTGTATCCATTCCACCTGTCATCTGCATTCATGAAACAACTTGAGAGCCAGTAAACTCTTACACAGTCTGATACCATTAACTAAAATCTGCAAATCCACTAAAATTGTGGATAAATGGACAAAATAATGGACAATTTATGTGAAGACCTACACATGTTCCTGTGCACATGTCAAGTTCGAGCTGAACACAACTTGCTCAACATGAGAGAGAAACTGGCACGTTCATTGTTCAGTGCATGTTTTCCTTCATCTAAGACTCATGGTTTTCAATATAACTGAACAAAAAATGACTTAACACACCAGAACTAGAACACTATGTGTACATTTCCTAACCATTGTAAGTTACACAACATGAAAATAAGTGTCATATGAAATGCTGCTTTGCACATTCATTCTTTTCATTACATGTGGTTAATTTTGCTGCAAACAACAAAAACTCATCATACTTGTTGTCACCATAACTGATGCTTCTACTGCTACTGTTACTGTTATTCACACTTTGCTTTAGTGACTTACGAAAGAAGAGCAAGAATGATTTCTGGTAGTTACAGCTAGTTAATATAAGGCTTCCCAGAGCAAGTAAACATACAGAGAAAGCAAAAGGAGTATTGATATATCCATTATAAAAGACAACAGATAATTTTCCATTATTTAATTAAAGGGGCATAACTGTTTAGAACTCAGAAGACACACATAACAGTAGTGAGAGGATTAACAGTTTAGGTAATGGCATTCCATAAACTCACCATCTACCAGACCAGTAACCCAATTACACTTAAAACACCAGAGATCATAAACAGAGATACCAATGTTAATTTGTTTTCAAGCTGACTGATTTTGACTCTGCTACAACAGCACAGATAATGAGGGGGGGGGGGGGAAACAAAAAACAAAGTATAATATTATATCAAAGAGAAATATGCAGCAAAATTGTAATGCAACCTATATTCTATCCAAATACAAACAGTCACAATTCAAGCATCCAGCTCTATTTAAAACTCTCACAACTGAAATAAATGACAGGATATTGGGGAGAAAAAATTAATGTGGTTCAACAAAAATTCGAATTCCGACACTTCCTGCCATACGCTTTGTTAGAGTTGCTTCATGTTCCAACAGAGTGCATACACAGTGAAACTACTAAAGCAATGCAATATACTTTGTTCGTTCACAAACAAAAATTACAACTTTTAATAACCTCCATATTCATAACTGAGACTTACACTGTCTGCTTTGTTTGGACACAGTTTCTTGTAGACACTTTCAATGAAGTTTCTCCTACAAAGAACCAACAAATAAAATAATTAATTCATGAACACATAATAAAAAGTAGTTCCCTCAGCACACATGCACAGGCATACAAATGTAAAATAACCAAAAACACACACACACACACACACAGGAACTCCATGATTTATATAAATAAGCTGGTACTAAATGCAATAAAAAATATAAACTTTCAAGTTTTGTGTTGAACAGCTGAATCTTCTAGTATTAAAAGATGACTACTCATTCATTTTTTACATGACGAATTAGGGAAAACTGTCTTCACAATGATATGGAAAAGCTTTTTTGTTGTTTTCTGAAAAGAGATTATTGGTGTTCCTTTAGAAAATGAAACATGGTGTATGAACTAAAATAAGTTATTACTGAAAAAAAAAAAGATAATTCGAAAGTATGGAAAACTAAAGGAGGAACAGAAGTGAAGAAAAGCAAGTACTCCTTATGCAAAGGTAAAAAAGATGCAGAACGTGTGACTAGGATATAACTGTGCAGAAGGAAGAACTGGAAATCATTACGCAATCTGCGTTTATAATCATGAGAAATCAGTACACTGAAAAATAATACACTGCACCACCAAAAATTATTTCATGTTAAGTACAACTGGACAGCAGAACACACTACAATAAGAGAGTACAAATATGCAAGTCAAGATTATGCAATGTTAGATTAAAATAAGATACTGGGTAACTGGAATAATGCACAGCATAACTCATTTTAGAACCTTACACTGCAACAAACTGGTTTTAAGCTAGTGAGTAATTGGAATGGTAACATTAACAATACAAGATTTATTGGACTTTACATCTGTGCAGTAAGACTGTAACCTGCATGAGTTCTGGCTGAGACTCATTCAATTTTGAAAACATACAGAGCAGCTACACCTACAGTGCATGACATGCTCCCTTACCCTGGGGAACTGTTTAATTATGAGTTACATCTAAATAGCTTCAATTTTTTGTCTCCAGTCCATTTATTTGCATTATATTTACACTTATGGCATTAGATGTACAACTTCACATTCTCCCACGCCTGAAAATACACTCTCTCAGCTCTTATTCTGTTTATTTTATGGCTGGCAGAAAACAGAAACATCTTCAGAGCATAAAGAAACAGCTGGTTTATCTTGATTTAAATGTGACTAGGATGTTATTTCTCACTTAAGTCAAAGTACATGTATGACATTTAACAAAAGTTAAAATTGATACTTCTGTGAACAGCCAGGGCCACATTATATATATATATACAAACAACAACAAAAAATTTGATGTATGTTTGTCTGTGCATCGTAGTATACGCGTAGAGAAGAAAACCAACTAGATGCTACTGAATCAAGAGCATATCAGATACATCAGAAGCAACAATCAACAGTCAGCATACATACAGCACATCTTACGCAATCAACACGAATACGACACGATGAATAACCTCATGACCCTACTTAAGCCCCTTAATAACCCAAACATGCTAACCCCTTACGAGCAGTTTTACATCCAAACTCTCCACAGGGAAGGGAAGCTCATTCCAGAGCAATGCCAAGGTGACCCGAACCCTCTTTTTGAACTGGCCATTCACCCCTCCCACACACCACAGGGCACAGTCAGTCGCACAATTTCCCTCATCCTGGACGCATAGCCTGCTGCTCTGCTCATAATAGCCGACCACCAGCAACCAAGGGTATGTACAGTGAATCTTTTTCATTCTAGTAATACACCTGCACCCACATAACCACAGGCAATACACCAACACGAACATCACACACCTTCAGCACATTTGACACACTTCATTGCCAAGGACACAAAATAATATAACTCCCACAAACACAGAACATACTTAATGCTACCTAATACTCATTATATCTTTTCATCTTTGCAGCATTACACACCATATGCGGCAATAACACAAGTATAGTCTCGAGCTCCCGATGATGGGCATATAAGTGCCCGAAACATGTTGAGCAGATTATAAGTGCTATAAAGCATTCAGTAGCATCTAGTTTGTTTTCTTATCTATGCTTAACAACAAAAAACTTGATTTTATACAACATATATACTAACAATGATTACGCAAGCTGTCACAGAACCTGGATACAATGCCATGGAGAGATATTAGAAGCAATGCTTCACACATTCTTAACTTAGCAGTAGATTGATATGAGCCGATGGCTTTAGAGAATGGTTGCTTCAGGCCCACCGCAAGAAACATCCTACCTCTCCATGTTAACACTGCACCATACTGAGGGAATTGAGGTAAAACTGTGGATTCTTAATCTCAACATCACGGGAAATGAGTGGTCAGCTTAATTTTCTAGCCACTTAGCCTAGAAAGGAGTCACTTGCACCCAAAGCATAAGAGGCTGGGCGAGTACTACAGCCAGTCTGGACTTGGTGGCAATAACAAATGTCCTGCCTGTTCTAAAATATGCATATCAGTCACCAGGCACCATGTCACTTACTCTAGTATTAAAATATTTTTATGAACAAATCGTGATCTTTAGTGTGTTACCTTTCATAACAGACCTGAAAATGAATCATTACCATCTGAACGCATAATACCATTACAGGTAGTGAAAATACGTCAGGGTTAGAATGTGTATGACAATGAATGCAAGAGGATTTTGCTGTATGAAACGGCTTTAAATACATACTTGGCACTCAAACCTCCACCAGGAGGCAAGCCAGGGATGTCTTCATCTGCCAGTGTTTGAAAGACATGAAGAAACTCCAATTCATCCCCCTGTCGTATAATTTCTGAAAGAATTGTTCATCGTTCATCATACTAGTCAAACTTTCATAAACCCACTGTTAAATATTAATCAAAGAACACTTCACAGAGAAAACTTACAACCCAGCATGACAAAGATAGGCAGTTCACAAAAGAGAAAGTGGACTCATTATTGTTGCAAAATACCAGCTGCTGTCTATGTTCTAATATAGGATTCAGCTCCTAGCTAAGCACTGAATGAGAATTTGTCCACATTTTAGAACTTTGCCTTGATAAATATATTTACTGTGTTGTTACAGCACACGCTGAAAGATATCTCTGGTAATAGGGTTATTCTAACACATTTCCCAATGATGTCCATCAGAAACTTCAATGAAGTTTCTGCAGCATGTGCTGGTACACAGTTCTACTGAAAAGGAAAGGGTATTATTTTCCACTCAACTGTCACAATTATGACTCCAAAATAAACCAGATGTATCATACAACACAACATCAACATATGACACAAAAAGAAAGTGAACTGTGTATTCCGAAGGAAAACATCTACTGTGATTGACTATAGTAATTTGAGGCAACCATTCCTGACAACTGTAAATGTTTTAAATACACATGTGGTATCATACATGCATCATGAGCATGTTACGTACCTTATTTACCCAAAAGCAAGACGACTCTAATGTAAGATGACTCCACAAATAAAACACATCTGCCAAGGTAAAATGTATTTATCCAAACCTAAGACACCCCCCTCCATAAATAAAATGTCTGGTAAGAAAAATATTTTACTATTAATTGCATACACTTAATACACAAATCACATCAGATTCTATTTACCTTTACCAGTGTCACTGTCTCTATCTTCACAGCAGTAACTTCATCATCCTCACACTCACTCCTAATATTCCCATCCTCTTTACTCCCATTCTACAAGTACCATCATTAGTCCCACATATTGCATTGGATATACAGAACTTCTTAACAGCCTCCACAGACACTTCTCATGATATGTGCTGCCATGTTGTTATGACCCACACTGACTAAATAAAACATTTATATTTCTTTTGGTTTATAAACTGACTTGAACCCACAAAGACCCCAATTTTCTCCACAGATGGCGCTAGTGATGTTCAGAACTTTAAATACATGTGTTCTATTTTTTAATCTGTGGAATGGTCTAGGTCCCCCCACCAGTCTTGTTGTTATTAATTTTCCAATAGCCATTTTCCTGTTTCTACCTATGGACTAGATTTGTTCTCAGGTGCATATCTTAACAAGTTACTGTGTCTGTGGTGTGAAGTGGTTGAGAATAGCTCAGTCTAAGATAACACCAGATTAGGTGCATCTTGGCCTGAAAACGGAAATAGAGCCCGCTTCCAAAATGTTGTGCTTCTTTAAAATATTAGATGATGGGCAAAGTCCTACAAAAAATTGTCAGTTAACTTCAGTCATGCTCTGCTCTCTCATTTGGATTTCTTGTCCTTTGAAAACGGGGCTGACAGGATGTACCAAAACATCTGTATCAAGTTATCACTCTATGCTGTGTGATATCGCACAAGAGCGCAGATCTCATATGATGGTTTGCCAGGGAAAGCTTTGGTTTAGATCAGCATGGTCCAGTTCAGAGTGATCCAGTTCGGTGCTTTGTCTTAAACAACCTCACATATTTAAGTGTTGAATTAAAAAAAAAAATTGTCTTGCATTCAAGTAAATATGTTATTTAACAAAAAGACAGCTATGCACAAGTGCAAAACATGCACTTGCGCATGCAAGCGTGCACGCACACACACACATGTAAGTCTTGTGATCAAAAGAGACAATGCAAAGGCATAAAAATAATTTCTTGATGTTAAAAAGTGATAATGGTTCACAGCATACAGGCCACTGGTATTGAAAACAGAAGTTTATTTAATAAAGCCACATGGGACAATAGGAAATATGTACAGTGTTCAAATGTTTTGAAATTTTCTACTACCAGCATATGCTTTAGATGACACCAATTTTATCTGCATCTGACCAGATTCTTGATACTTTTTATACCTACACTACAGTGTATTTCTCCTCTTGTGATGACTTCAAAAACAGATGGAATTTTGTATGCTGCAGCACAATTTGTCATATGCTCTCCTTTTTTATTGGACGAGTCATTCTGAGACAATTATGCTTAAGGTACAGACAACAATACCCACCTCAATAAAAAATAAACAAAGACAAGCTGAACACAGGTTCAGCTGTTTAAAAAATGACTTTATCCCTTTCTAGTCCAACATCAACCAAGACTGAACATCACTCTTTGTGCATTTCTCTTAGAATAACCTCACGCAGAACTGAAATAAAGAATGTAGTAGTCACAAGCAATCAATATCTAACTTTCTGTTTGATGACAAGACCTGATGTTTCATTTTGTGTGGTGACAGATTAGTGATTTATTCTATGTTTCACAGCTCTTGCTAGCTTTTACTATTTAAAGCGAAGTGTCCAATCTGTGGCCCATCAGGTTGTGCTATGCGGCCTGCAGCTGTGTTTGTTGAATATACGCATATACAGCAAAATTCCATTAAACTGACTCACATGGGGCCAGATATGTGCCAAATTATTGAATATGCAAGATTATCATGTAGTACCTATACTGACCAAAGCAATTACAGGTAATTTTTTGTCACTACTGTTACACTTGGGACATACAACTGTATCAGAGAAGTATTCCATTTGGATAATTCTATCTGCAGGTTCACAGTCATGAGGGTTCTCTTCTGTCTTCACAGTTGAAGTAGATGCAGTTACAGACAAGGGGTCAGGAGACACAAGAATGACGATACACTGACACTTGTGGAGGCCTTTCTGAACATGACCTCAAGATCTGCCTGTTTCAATAATGAAGATTTTTATGGAAAAAGCTAAACTTCTGGTCTTCGAACTACTCTCCTCAGATGCCAAATTATCTGGACTTCCAAATTAAGATGTCAGATTAATGCAAATTTGCTGTACTATAAAAATTACACAAGAGTTTATTCAGTTAGGCATCCCCTTACTATGATCTTCACATATATGGCCTACAAAACAGCCCACAATCAGTTGTGGCCCTTTGCCAGAGAGGCTGGATGCCCCTGATATACAGTAAAGCACCTGAATACAGTATACATCATTTTTACTGAAAACTTATATGCCTGAAAAATTTATAAGTATTATTACCCGTTATTCTCCTCTCTAGTAAAGCTTCAAGTTCAGCTTCTTGCTGAATGGCTTCAACTGAAGGCTGTAAAACTCCTGGGAAGGTGACTAGCACAATACTCATGTTATCTCTGCTGCCCTAAAAATCAAATGGCTATAATTATTACTTGTAGTGAAATCACTGGAAAACCATAGCACGTCTGCAGGTATATCAACTAACCTTATACAGACAGGTGTCTACAACTTGATTTGCAATGTTCTCAAGATCATTTGTAAGGGCAAGTCGGGATCGCACAAAGTCGCAAAGGTCCTCATTGGACATGACATCCCACACACCATCACAGGCCAGCACGAGGAACTCATCACGTTCCTCATCTCTGTCCATGACGGACACCTCAGGCTCAGGCGAGACCAGCTGCTCACAGGGACCACGTCCTTCCACGTTCTTGTACTCGAAGTCACCAAGCGCACGAGATACGGCTAGTGATCCATTCACACGCTGGATCATCACACTGCCTCCTGCACGAATGATACGTTCCTTTTCACTTGGAAGTACTGGCTTATGATCTCGTGTTGCAAAAACCGGCTGGCCAGAACGGCACAACACGGCACGGGAATCTCCACAGTTGGCCACATACACCTGTCGTGGGGATACCAATGCACACACAGCTGTTGACCCTGACTTATCCTCTCCACTGGCCAATTCTGGAAGTTCTCGCATGCGGTTATCCAGGTGGAGAAAACCTGAGCGGATACCCTTGGTGACATCATCGTGACGGAACTCCTCAGTTTGTACAATGCATTCAAGCAAATGGTCTGCACAGTGAGCGGAAACTCTGGCGCCAGCATGACCATCAAACACGGCAAAGAATGACCAATCTTGTAGCTCTTCACCTAGCCCTGTGACAGCACAGTGTGCATCTTCCATCTCCACTCGCCATCCTTGCATGCTCGCAACTCCGTAGCGTAAACCATTGCCACAACCATGTTCATTGTGTTTCTCTGTCTTTGGCTTGTCCAGAAATGCACCCATCCTGTTCTTTTATGTTATAAGCATCTTCATCTGAAACATAAAAAGCAAATTAAGGTCAGACATAAAGCATAAATAATTCTGTCATATACCATATGAAAAAACCGGATGTTTCTGATAAAAATCACACAATTCACACCTTCTGGTTCACTTTCTTTGCTTGGCAAGAGAAACTTCTCTTATGGTATAACAAAACCTATGTTCCCCTAACAAGCTCTAGACCAATCAACCAATTATCATTAAACTTATCATGAACATTATATCACTACAGGCCATCCCACTTTTGAATCTTTTAAACTTCCATTTACTGTGAACATGTTCACTTCTGAAGTGACTAGTGACACTTATTGTGAAGCAATGAATGAAGTGCTAATGGATTTTCAAAATATGGTTTGTGCAATGGCCATTTTCTTCATAGAGTCTAGAACATGGCAACCACCATGAATTTACATTTAGATACTGATGTGATGGCAAAATTATTATAACATAGTGGACTACAGTCTTTTGGGATAAGATGCTGTGTAGTTTAGTAAGACGTATCAATGTTTTGGAAAAGCATGCTGCCTCTTCTACCCTGGGGTTATACCTTACAAACTTAATGCAGTTGGGGCCAGTATTAATGTAAATTATGCACAAAAATGAGTCACCAAATAAAATAAATAGCAACTTGTAGTTATTTCCAGCCATACACACAGACTGAAGCATATTAAATAAAAGCAGAATTTTTAATTTACTTATAATTGCCATAACCAAATCTGTGACAAAAGCAACATTTTTGACTGGCAAGAAACATTATTCAGTCGCAAAAGGAAACAAAATGCAAAACCGTTCACAGCATGTAAAAGAAACTCCAAACATTTTCCAGCACCACTGCGCTAGTTTAAAAGAAAGCACTCTAGAAGCTTCCTCAAAGAAGAAACAACAATTTGGGTCAACCACTAAACCATCCTGCACTTATACTGCCTGTGTCATTACTCCAGGATTTTCTTCTACACGATGCAGGTTTCAAAGATCTAAATACAGTGTACAAAAACTGTGAAGGTCACATCAGGTTAATAAAGGGAGATTTCTTACAGCAATACACAAGCTGTCAACCCAATCCAGCTGCTGGGTGGCTTGCCTACTTGCATAATGCTCTCCATAAACATTATTGTTTGTACCTTCAAAAGCAGCATTTTCTTTTGGAGTTTCAGCTTCAAAGAATGTATTTTCAGAATCAACTCTCAGCATGAGTTCTGGAAAATTTCATCTAGTTACAAAGACACAAATACACTGAACTCATCAGCACTGCAATGTGCTGCACTAACAGCTAATTTTGTGAATCTTATGTTTATTGGACCATGCATCATTGTGATAGTTGAAGAATAAAAGACCAACTTGATGTCACTTGCTATTTTATTTCACTTCTTATGTGCTCAACATGTTCTGGACATTAATATATCCATCATCAGGAGCTTGTGACTTTACTGTTGAATTACCACATCGGTCGTATTGTTCTT
>Ga0123357_10002422_pt1 | contig 20810 bp, 8 predicted proteins | sample TergutEmb28metaG_FD_89873 | JGI IMG/M metagenome (GOLD analysis project Ga0123357, IMG submission 89873) | Embiratermes neotenicus P4 segment gut microbial communities from Petit-Saut dam, French Guiana - Emb289 P4 | ecosystem: Host-associated > Arthropoda: Insects > Digestive system > Gut ... | reverse complement strand
CCACTTGTTTTATTATTACTTTATTCAGTGCTCAACATGTTTCGGATGTTAATACATCCGAAACATGTTGAGCACTGAATAAAGTAATAATAAAACAAGTGGCATCAAGTTGGTCTCTCTTTATTCAACTAACAAGATGATGCACTGTCCAATAAACATAAGATTCACAATTATGACTGTTTAGAACCTAAAGGATAAACCCAAATTAACCTCATATCAATACACCAATTAATACGCATGCAGCACAATGAGTTCTTTGCCGACTATTCCTCAGTCCGAATTTCAAGGGAAACAAGTGTGTTACTAAATTGACACTTGAACAATGGTTAAAATAATTAATGAGGCAGATCTAATTTACATGGCGGCGGAAGCCTGAAATCACGCAAGGAAGATTTTTGTTCAAATGGCCACGCACTTGTTTGGTTTTATGGAACCTGCAGATCCACCATCATAAGACGACGAATGGGCTCTACACAGGGTCTAATAATCCTCATTATCGTGTATGATCTATTTTAATATGACACTTACATGTACGAAAAGGGCTCACGTGCAGTCGGCCGGCTAAAGTTCATTACGAGTGTTGAAGTTCGCACAGAGACGCTGACGATGGTTCAAGTTTTCTAAAATGTTATGCGTTTCGACTGGTAATTACGTCACATTCTTCAGGATCAATTAGTCCTGGGTGTTACGCAATGGTTGATCCCGATGACAAAGGCGCAATTTTCTCAGTAACTATTTACCATTCGACATTGCATCCCAAAAGGCTTGAGACCTAAAATTTGGTAGGATTAATTTAGCTCATGGATGTGGTGCACGTCTTTGTTATCTCAGGCTCTTTGATTTAATTATTTCAAAACACCAACGATAACTAGAACCTAAGTACAAACAACGAAGCTCTTCGTCATGTATATTTTTCTACGTTCCTGCTACACGTTTCCCTCAGCATCAGACCAAGCTTTGCACCCACACAAAAAAGCAGGGATTCTATTCTAGGAACTATTACAATGGAAAGGGAACGCAACTTACTAAACCGAATGACAGCATCCATTCTTCGAATTTAATGTATTCTTAAGCTCCTCAAATATGACTCTTTGTGAGTGTTTCCAAATGTTTAAACTTTGGTACATTTCCAGCTGCACTGGTTTTTCTTCGGTGCATAACTAATACAGGTCCAACCCAGCTCATCCCTTTTCCTTCTGCACTCCTAACAATATGTGGACCGCGGTGACACAGTGGTTAAGGCGCTGTGCTACAAATCGGAAAGTCGCTGGTTCGATTCCAGATGGTGTCATTGGAATTTTTCTTTGACATAATACTTCCTGTCGCACTATGGCCCTGGGGTCGACTCAGCATCTAACAGAAATGAGTACCAGGAACATTTCCTGGGGGTAGAGGCGGCCGGTGCGTAAGGCTGACAATCTTACCACCATCCTGGGCCGTTGTCATGAAATCTGGAAACCTTAACTTCCTGGAACCCACTGGGCCACACCAAGCCTGTAACGGGACAGCTTTACCTTTTTACTCCTAACAATATTATTAAACGTAAATAATTTCTCAGAAAACGTGTTTATAACAATAAACAATTAGTGAAACAGTGTCTGTGTAGTGTCAGTCGAAAAAAATCCGCAATAAGTACCTGAACTGTGACAGTTTAATTAGATACAATTCAGAGATTTGTTTTTAGTCGCGGTCGCAAAACTTCGAAAACCGGCTAATAGTTTCGTCATGTCTGTCTGTCTGTCCGTCCGCATGGACATCTCGGCTCCCACTGGACGGATTTTCAAGGAAATTTTGTATTTGAATGTTTTACGAAAATCTGTCGAGAAATTTTGATGATTTATTGACCGTGTATCTCAGTATATTCATCTTAGTAATTAGTCAACTTGATGCACAAAATTTTGTTTTACAATAAGTTTATTTCATGCCTCTACATGTTTCGAGCACGTGTTCGAAACATGTAGAGGCATGAAATAAATTTATTGTAAAACAAAATTTTGTGCATCAAGTAGGTTAATTACTAAGATAAAAATCTGTCGAGGAAGTTCAAGTTTCATTCAAATATGAAAAGAATAACTGGCACTTTACATTAAGACCAATATATTTTAGATCACATATCGCTCATTTCGACTTAGAATGAGAAATTTTCAGACAAAAGTTGCAGAGAATATAAAAACACACATTTTATGTTCAATAACGTTTTCTCTAAATTCATGCCGTTTATGAGATAATGTGAAAAAATAATGTACAGCCAGGCAGATCACGGATGACAACACGGCGCATTCGCATTGCACACTGAACACACACACCCAGAATATGTAATACTTGTTGCTTTTCCACAGCAACCATAGTTACGTAGATGCGCCTCAATGTTACGTCACAGTAGACTGCCTTCTTGTTTATTTTACGTTCGTTAGCTTCACATGAGTATTATAAATTCCCCATGCATATGAAGCTGCACAAGATTATGTACTTGTGCTACTAAGAAATTATTAGAGAAAGAAAAAAAGGTTTCTTTTGCATCAGCAACATAGAAAATGCACAAATAGTCCAAATAAACTCCTCAGACCGCATTCAATTATAAGATCAAAGCGCCGTATTTCCTGTAGTTGTGTCTGTATAAGTTCTGCTCTGTTTCAATGCCGCCCTAAATGTGCAGCCCATGAGACACGTGAATCCGAGAAGATCAAGTAAAGAAGACATGATCTTTGAGTTCTTAATGGGCATTTATGCTTACGCTCTAGAGACATAAGAAGAGAAACAAGTAAAATAAGAGAAATGAAATGACCCGGATCCAAGGGATCTACATTTCATAACAGCTTTACGTACTCACAGCTGAACTGAATTCAATGGAGCATGATAACTTACGTACCTCGGTTTAGACGAATCCTTCAGATTCAGGTTTAAAATTGCAAGGGCAGAATAACTCTTCCTTAAGAAGGTCTAAATATATCACAAAACCTTATCAGCCAAATGAACTAGCAGTAAGAAACTTCCCAGAAATCCTTTCGTACGCCAGTCTCTTTGATATCTTGCTCTCTGCTATCTTTAAAATGAAATGGATCGCTTTCAATCTGCCTTCCAAGTCAGGGCGAATCCTGCCTCCATACGCTCTAGAGAATGCGATTTTAAAGTTACATTTAACTTCTACTGTTGATGTGTTTCCGATACTCTGTCCAACAGAATCCGGGGTTAACACCTCTTTAAAGATCAATTTGAATACAGCTATGTCATGAGAATGGTCTGGATTCAGCTGGCTCAGGACATGGGTCAATGGCGACCACTTATTAGCGTTGTAATAAACCATCTTGTTTATAATAGTCGGGAAGTTTTCTAATATTCTAAACGACTAGAAATGTCTTAAAAATACTGTTCTTTTAACTATCTTTATTGTTGCACCGTGCATTTTGTAGAATCACTTTAATTATCACACCAACTAATGCATAAAATACATAAAATTTCACATTAAAACATTTAAAATCGCTCCAACATGTTTCGATTGTTAATTAATTAATTAATTAATTAATGAGTGCTTTTAAAATGACTTTAGCAAGGAACAACGTAGCTCCCTGAGGATGATCTTAGGATCGAAACATGTTGGAGCAATTTTAAATGTTTTAATGTGAAATTTTATGTAGGTGCATTTGTTGGTTGATAATTAAAGTGACTGTTTTTGTAAGTTTGTCACTAGTATGTAATAAATATGGAGACGTACGAAAAATACGGATGACGAAACAGCATAACACATTATAGGCTACGTTCAAACACGTTTCTATGCAATAAAAGGTAAAAGTTGTCCAGTTACATGCCAAGCAGGCACTGAGGAGAATTAGAGGTGTAGTTCTGCCCAAAAACGACCTCAGTGCTAAAAGGGCTGATTGGTCAACGTCACACGCCGGCCGGGGAAGAAATCCCGGAACGCTTTGCACAATTTTGTATACAGTGTTTCCCGATATCTGAAGAGCATTGATTTTTTAAACGTTCACAGGCTTCGCCCTTTAAATATGGGCTAGGACTAATTTATGGTTCAGTTCGTACAACACACCCACCTTCTCTGACATAAAAACCGTAAGTTCACGCTGTTTGTTCCGAGAACCACATAAAACACATAAATGCACTGTATGGGCAAAATGAAGAATTTTTTAATGTTAGACCTGTCTGTACATAAATCAATCACTAGAGGGTAAAGGGTTAGTAATGAAGAGCACAGCCTAATGCAATGGGTTACGCATCGTCTCAATATTATGATGTCGTGACAAATTGACTCAGAAAAACAGAGAATTACGCAACCAACTCTATAGATTACCAACTTTCTCAGTTCAAACCACCCACCCCCACCCGTAAAATCGTCCACCTTTGTGATGTCCTTCGTCCTTGCTTCTTTAAAGACTATAAGAAATTATTACTTTCGGGAATCTATTAGCACAAACAATACCAACGGTCCTTCCACTTGTCTCTGTGTTTAAAGTTGAATGCGTTTAATTCTTCTCTGATCTCTTTATTCCTACTTTTAAAAGCCCTTTTATATACAACAGACTTTCAAAGTAACGTCAGTGGGAGAGACACTCTTCTGTCTGAGTAAATTTTTCTCTGTGAATGACACTGTTTCACGGCCATGTATTAAATTTCCAGCACCTTCTAGCTTCAACGGGGTGCAATTTCTAATTCCGTTTTCAACACAATAGGACAGAACGTATAATGTAAATAATACAAACACGGCTTTTCATATCCTTTTATGTAGTTTATTAAGAGGCGCCGACGGTATCTAGACGCGACTCGCTCAACCCGTAGCTCGCGGGCAATATGTTGACCGCGGCACAATGTTAAGTTGCCAGCGGAGTCATTTAAAGAGAGAAAAGTTTTTTAAGCCTTTCGTCGAAAAGCCGATATAAAACAAAGAAGAAATGTTGAAAACTTATATATTCTTCTTTTATTATGACATCAGTTGCATTACTAATTTACTGTGTAAAGAAGGGCTCAAAAGAGTGAGACCCTAGCCCAGGGCCGTCCAACTGCAACCCACAGGAAGGCCAAACCATACCTAAAATATCGCATGACGGCCACGCATTGTCGAAAATGGAAGGGGAGGGAGACTGAATTCGACAAAACGACGTTACTTGCAAACACGACATTTTTATTGTCATGCAATAAATTTGCCACATTATAGGCTGAAGAAATCCAACGAGATACAGCAGTATGCAAATATTTATTTACTGCTAAATTACTGTACATGTTTCGGGCTTCCATCGCGTCCATTATCAGGAGTACATAAAACTGTAGTTGCAGCCTCTGGTACAGATCATACTATCTGGGGAGCAAGCTTCCTCAAACGTGACTAAATAAGGGCTGGTTTGGGACCGGACGTTTTATGTACTGATGATGGGCGCGATGGACGCCCGAAACATGTAGAGTAATTTAGCAGTAAATAAATACCTGCATAATGTTGCATCTCGTTGGATTTCTTCAACCTGAATTACGACGCACGAAACCACGAATATAAAATATGCCACATTGCATTTTGTAGACTTATTTCATTACTACTGTTAAAATTGGTATTATTGACACTATTCAGGTGAACGAAGGCCGCTTAAACTTTTTTCGAAGATCGCATGTTGGCCAGCTCCGCCCTAGCCTATGCAGCAAATCCCATTGGTTTATAAATTTTTCGTATTATCAGTAGCCTACATTTTTACTGCACATAACGTACAGAAAAATACACACATAAAAATTACGCATACAGTTATAGATACACTTGTTCATTCTTAATTCTGTGTATTGAATTCCACGTTGCCCGTGAGCAGACCAAATTTTGTCCAAGTTACCCGCACCACATCAAATGTTGAGCAATGCTGATCTAGACTACAGAATTTTAATAAATGAATTTCATGTTGTGTGGTATTCATTTAACTGAGTAACAAGATTTCCATTCAACCTCTGACCTAACAGCAATACCTGCCAAGATATTGGCGAGGTTTGTATTTGTATATTAGGATAACACTGCAGTGCGATTTAAGAGAAAGTTGCCATCTTAAAAGATCAGATGTTAGGGCAAGTTGACTTGCCTAACAGGCTAAGAGATGCAGCGCACGGTCGATTTTTGTTTGTTTACCAGTTCTCTTGGAAGACGTGCGTTTTCATCATCGACAACACGTGTGTTCAAGCATGGTGAGACACCACCTGATTTTCTCCGCATTGTCAAACAGGGCCTGAACCGGGGTGTGTGGAAATTGGATTGTATTTGGAGACCGTTTCATCTGACGTACACGATTGTTTGAGAAAAGCATAAACCGCAACGAAACGTACAAAACTCAGGCACGCAATAAACATGTGAACACAAGAAGCAGCAATAAAATTTAATGAAATGTTGGGTGTGACAGTAGTGGCCTAAGTATAAAAAAAAAAAAAAAAAAAAAAAGAAAAGGGAAAAGGAAAAAAAAAAAAAAAAAAAAAAAAAAAAAAAAAGAATTTCCAGCTGCAGTGCCCAACACACACACACACACAAATCGCTACGAACTACAACCTGCAGATGAACGTCAACTATTACACGAGGAAACAATGAGTTATTCGACACTGATCACTGCAGAGGGTATGAGGCACTGAGTGTGGTCTGCGCTCTTTTGGTATTTTACGCAGCGGAGAATGGTAGTTTAGTATCGACGTTTCGGGACGACCTACGAGTCTCTTCTTTGACTGCTTGACCCTTAAAGGTGGGACCGATAGGTTGTCCCGAAACGTCGGTACGAAACTGCCATTCTCCGCTGCGTCAAATCCCAAAAGAGCGCAGACCTTAGTTACACCGCAGCGGAAACCCGAAATTACGCACAGCGCCGAGTGGCTGACAGGAGGAATGTGACAGACGGAAGAACGAGGAGGTTATCTTGAGGCATTACCACCGGGGAACATCGTGAAAAGGCCAACTACGACGATATTACATACAATATCTGCCGAATGCCAGTCAGCTGCAACTTGGATTGGTGACAACGAACACCGACGCGTGATGATCTACTGACTCCCACATACCAGTACGTAGAGTGTAACATGTCAAGGCCATGTGCTACAGCGTAACGTGAAGGCAGGTCTTGTCTGTCGCTTAACTCGAGCCATCACGTAGGCTACTGGCGAAAAGGTCACCATCACCTGTTCGTTGTGATGCATCGGCTGCAACTGAAGAAACAGCTGACCATTGAGAATATAACAACTGCAATGATAACGAGAGGACTGGTGTAAGAACACAGAAACGGGCGACGAAAAAGGCGGGAATATTGTGCAGCCACTAGCACGAGGGACACGTGGCTAGTTGGTATATACGGTGGCAGCCACTAGGACGACGGAAACGTGGCCATTTACCCTATACTGTGACAACCTCTAGTATGACGGACACGTGGCCAGTTACGTAGTCTATAGGCCATTGTGATAGCACCTAGTACGATGCACACGTGGCCAGTTGGTCTACAGGCTATTGTGGCAGCACCTAGTATGATGCACACGTCGCCAGTATGCTCGGTCTGACCCGCAAACGTCGGCCAAGCCACGCGTCTCACGCACACAATGTTAATCTTGCAGTGGTAGGTATGAATTAACACACCACATAACCCGCAACAGATCGGCGTTGTCAATCAAACTGAAGAGTGTTTGCAGGTAGCGACCACACTTGTTCATTCATTCATTCATTCTGCAGTATTATGAAAGGCAGGTACATAGCTTCTTCCTCTTGTACAGTTCAAAAAAATCAAAACCAAGCTTCAATAAGGGACAAATATGAACTATGATTACACAAAATCTAGAGACACTAACAAACATATCACAACAATTACAAACAAACAGTTCCGAGCAGAACTCACACAGCCTACTTCCCCACTGCACAGATTTATCACGATTGACCTTTATTATTTTTATTATTATTATAATTATTATTAATCACTTTTATGCGGGGTATTTACAGTTACAGACCTGCAGCTACCCATGTTTCTACGGTACACACACAGTGCTGCAGCTGTTCTACAGTTACAGTTTCTGTCAGTAACCTGTAACGCTGTCTCCCATTCTTCAAGCGAGGCATCCCCGTCGTGTTTTATATGATCAATATACGTAGCGTAAAATTATATAATTATACACAACTCTCTATTTATTAGAAGTATTAGTTGTATTTATAGAAATACAAGTATATAATTTTATACCGCATATATTGTTGTTTCCCATGCTGAATGTTCTGTACTCTTACTTTAGCCCTTTCCCCAGTATGTTTGCTGTGCCCTGCAGGCTATTTCTTGTAGTTCCTTGACTTCGTGCTTTCCCGGTATGTTGTTCAGATATTTTCTGAGTGATTATGAGATGGTTATTACTGTCACCCTCATCATCATCATCATCATCATCATCATCATCATCACTCTCTTGGCTTGTTTGGTTTCTGTAATCTCCGGGTGTACCTGTGCTGTCTTTGTAACTGGCCAGTGGGGTCTCAAACCAACATGCATATAAATAAAGACTTGAATATTACTATTGCTTTACTGTATTTTTGTGTACAGCTTATCACTTCCGTACATATTTTGTGCACCTTAACCTTTCCGGACACACGCTCAAACTTTTGCAGTGTTGCCTTACCAACACTTCACACCGCATGGCCAGCCTCTGTGACACGAGTTACTTCAGTAGCTCATCAGTTATCGACAAAAAATCGAAAGTCAAATAAAGAAATCGCATGTCCGCCATGTTGTTATTTGACACGGTACCAGAACAGTTCCCCAACAAAAGCCTGATTTCTTAATATCACTCAGTGCCGCTAGTGTCGCTCCAAACACAAAATTTCGCGCGATCGCCAGGTGCTTTTACTGACTGGAGGGAACTGGAAGTGAGGCGAGATCACAGGCTTTGATAGCGGAATTGCTGAGGCTTCAAGACTTGTGGAATATGACGCCGTGACTTTGGGTGAATGGTTCCTAACGCTCCGGAGGTTAGTGGTGCCTGCACTCTCAGTGGTAAGTAGTGCAAGAAGAGAGCACCAATTTCTCCTTGACTGCTGACCACTGAAGATGAGTCAGTCATGATCCTTCTACGAGTCGAGAACCACTCACCCAAAGACACGACGTCATGCCCCATAAGACTAGGCGTAAGACGTTCCGATTTACACAAATGGCATAACGTTCATACCAAGTATCGTTACTATCGGTCAATCAGACGAACAGTTGCACCGGGTGGACACAAAGAACGGTTCTTCCACAACCACCAACTATCCCGCCCGTCAGGAAGGAACACGGGTCAAAAATTACAAAATTGCCCAAATTTGTTTATTTACTGCAACAGACTCGCTGATGATTTCGGACTCAATGCGTCAAACCTGCCGTTTCTACCAAAACTGCAAAGAACGCAAGCTCCGAGCACGGGAGGCGTTCTTTACAAAAGACAACCTCTCGTTATACGCATTTACATTAAACATGTCGATGTTTTTGTTTCCCGTCAAGATCTCGGAATGCCGTCAACTGAAAGCTGTAACGTGGAAGTCAGACAGCGTGCCTTGCCGGCAGTTCAGGCACGTGCGCTAGTTACTGTTCCTAAAAGATCATAACAACAAATAAATAAATAAATAATGACATACGAGTTAACGTACCGTCCGCCAAAGGGTTCAGCGCTAAGAAAACACCAACAAAATCGTACACTCATGCAGGAACACGAAGGCAGCAAACTGTCCGTTCTCCAAAAACAAAATACACAAGACTCCAGACAGGACTTAAACGGGAGCCCCCAGTCCAGCCCTTCCTCAAACGTTTGTGACGACACGGAAATGGCGTTTTCTCTTGACACAGTTTAGTAACGAAACGGTTTCTGAAACAAAGGAGCCTAAAAATACCAAAAAATCTTTAGGATCCGCTGTGATGAAGATACACAACATCAGTCACAACTAAGTTTCATGTCACGTGACTGTATAACTTTAATGAGCAACATGTTTAGGCTTAAGCAGAAAGCCATAATCAGGCGAAATTAGAGCACGTAATAAAAGCTGCCATGTAAACTTTTATTTGGTATGATCCTTGTAAATAACCAACTTAACGCACAATATTTCATGTATGTTTATTTATATTCTCTACATGTTTCGGGCAGCCATGTGCCCATCATCAGCAGAATTATTGTATGAATGCGACATCTGGTTTATGTCACTTTGAAACAAATGAATAGTTGAAAATTACAAAACTTTATGCCTTAAAATGAATAGTGTTGCTTATAGATGTTGATAAAATCTTGGTCAAATTCTTATATAAGTGATATTATTAGAGTGACTTCTTTTGGTTTGTATGATTGTACAATTGTTTGGAGTTTTTTTAAGTTTAATAGGTGTGTTTACATTTTTGTCGATGTAGAGGTGGTTAAAAGGTTCTCTAAAATTCTTTAAAATTATCCCTAGAATTGTCTGGATATCCAGACAATTCTAGGGATAATTTTAAAGAATTTTAGAGAACCTTTTAACCACCTCTACATCGACAAAAATGTAAACACACCTATTAAACTTAAAAAAACTCCAAACAATTGTACAATCATACAAACCAAAAGAAGTCACTCTAATAATATCACTTATATAAGAATTTGACCAAGATTTTATCAACATCTATAAGCAACACTATTCATTTTAAGGCATAAAGTTTTGTAATTTTCAACTATTCATTTGTTTCAAAGTGACATAAACCAGATGTCGCATTCATACAATAATTCTGCTGATGATGGGCACATGGCTGCCCGAAACATGTAGAGAATATAAATAAACATACATGAAATATTGTGCGTTAAGTTGGTTATTTACAAGGATCATACCAAATAAAAGTTTACATGGCAGCTTTTATTACGTGCTCTAATTTCGCCTGATTATGGCTTTCTGCTTAAGCCTAAACATGTTGCTCATTAAAGTTATACAGTCACGTGACATGAAACTTAGTTGTGACTGATGTTGTGTATCTTCATCACAGCGGATCCTAAAGATTTTTTGGTATTTTTAGGCTCCTTTGTTTCAGAAACCGTTTCGTTACTAAACTGTGTCAAGAGAAAACGCCATTTCCGTGTCGTCACAAACGTTTGAGGAAGGGCTGGACTGGGGGCTCCCGTTTAAGTCCTGTCTGGAGTCTTGTGTATTTTGTTTTTGGAGAACGGACAGTTTGCTGCCTTCGTGTTCCTGCATGAGTGTACGATTTTGTTGGTGTTTTCTTAGCGCTGAACCCTTTGGCGGACGGTACGTTAACTCGTATGTCATTATTTATTTATTTATTTGTTGTTATGATCTTTTAGGAACAGTAACTAGCGCACGTGCCTGAACTGCCGGCAAGGCACGCTGTCTGACTTCCACGTTACAGCTTTCAGTTGACGGCATTCCGAGATCTTGACGGGAAACAAAAACATCGACATGTTTAATGTAAATGCGTATAACGAGAGGTTGTCTTTTGTAAAGAACGCCTCCCGTGCTCGGAGCTTGCGTTCTTTGCAGTTTTGGTAGAAACGGCAGGTTTGACGCATTGAGTCCGAAATCATCAGCGAGTCTGTTGCAGTAAATAAACAAATTTGGGCAATTTTGTAATTTTTGACCCGTGTTCCTTCCTGACGGGCGGGATAGTTGGTGGTTGTGGAAGAACCGTTCTTTGTGTCCACCCGGTGCAACTGTTCGTCTGATTGACCGATAGTAACGATACTTGGTATGAACGTTATGCCATTTGTGTAAATCGGAACGTCTTACGCCTAGTCTTATGGGGCATGACGTCGTGTCTTTGGGTGAGTGGTTCTCGACTCGTAGAAGGATCATGACTGACTCATCTTCAGTGGTCAGCAGTCAAGGAGAAATTGGTGCTCTCTTCTTGCACTACTTACCACTGAGAGTGCAGGCACCACTAACCTCCGGAGCGTTAGGAACCATTCACCCAAAGTCACGGCGTCATATTCCACAAGTCTTGAAGCCTCAGCAATTCCGCTATCAAAGCCTGTGATCTCGCCTCACTTCCAGTTCCCTCCAGTCAGTAAAAGCACCTGGCGATCGCGCGAAATTTTGTGTTTGGAGCGACACTAGCGGCACTGAGTGATATTAAGAAATCAGGCTTTTGTTGGGGAACTGTTCTGGTACCGTGTCAAATAACAACATGGCGGACATGCGATTTCTTTATTTGACTTTCGATTTTTTGTCGATAACTGATGAGCTACTGAAGTAACTCGTGTCACAGAGGCTGGCCATGCGGTGTGAAGTGTTGGTAAGGCAACACTGCAAAAGTTTGAGCGTGTGTCCGGAAAGGTTAAGGTGCACAAAATATGTACGGAAGTGATAAGCTGTACACAAAAATACAGTAAAGCAATAGTAATATTCAAGTCTTTATTTATATGCATGTTGGTTTGAGACCCCACTGGCCAGTTACAAAGACAGCACAGGTACACCCGGAGATTACAGAAACCAAACAAGCCAAGAGAGTGATGATGATGATGATGATGATGATGATGATGATGAGGGTGACAGTAATAACCATCTCATAATCACTCAGAAAATATCTGAACAACATACCGGGAAAGCACGAAGTCAAGGAACTACAAGAAATAGCCTGCAGGGCACAGCAAACATACTGGGGAAAGGGCTAAAGTAAGAGTACAGAACATTCAGCATGGGAAACAACAATATATGCGGTATAAAATTATATACTTGTATTTCTATAAATACAACTAATACTTCTAATAAATAGAGAGTTGTGTATAATTATATAATTTTACGCTACGTATATTGATCATATAAAACACGACGGGGATGCCTCGCTTGAAGAATGGGAGACAGCGTTACAGGTTACTGACAGAAACTGTAACTGTAGAACAGCTGCAGCACTGTGTGTGTACCGTAGAAACATGGGTAGCTGCAGGTCTGTAACTGTAAATACCCCGCATAAAAGTGATTAATAATAATTATAATAATAATAAAAATAATAAAGGTCAATCGTGATAAATCTGTGCAGTGGGGAAGTAGGCTGTGTGAGTTCTGCTCGGAACTGTTTGTTTGTAATTGTTGTGATATGTTTGTTAGTGTCTCTAGATTTTGTGTAATCATAGTTCATATTTGTCCCTTATTGAAGCTTGGTTTTGATTTTTTTGAACTGTACAAGAGGAAGAAGCTATGTACCTGCCTTTCATAATACTGCAGAATGAATGAATGAATGAACAAGTGTGGTCGCTACCTGCAAACACTCTTCAGTTTGATTGACAACGCCGATCTGTTGCGGGTTATGTGGTGTGTTAATTCATACCTACCACTGCAAGATTAACATTGTGTGCGTGAGACGCGTGGCTTGGCCGACGTTTGCGGGTCAGACCGAGCATACTGGCGACGTGTGCATCATACTAGGTGCTGCCACAATAGCCTGTAGACCAACTGGCCACGTGTGCATCGTACTAGGTGCTATCACAATGGCCTATAGACTACGTAACTGGCCACGTGTCCGTCATACTAGAGGTTGTCACAGTATAGGGTAAATGGCCACGTTTCCGTCGTCCTAGTGGCTGCCACCGTATATACCAACTAGCCACGTGTCCCTCGTGCTAGTGGCTGCACAATATTCCCGCCTTTTTCGTCGCCCGTTTCTGTGTTCTTACACCAGTCCTCTCGTTATCATTGCAGTTGTTATATTCTCAATGGTCAGCTGTTTCTTCAGTTGCAGCCGATGCATCACAACGAACAGGTGATGGTGACCTTTTCGCCAGTAGCCTACGTGATGGCTCGAGTTAAGCGACAGACAAGACCTGCCTTCACGTTACGCTGTAGCACATGGCCTTGACATGTTACACTCTACGTACTGGTATGTGGGAGTCAGTAGATCATCACGCGTCGGTGTTCGTTGTCACCAATCCAAGTTGCAGCTGACTGGCATTCGGCAGATATTGTATGTAATATCGTCGTAGTTGGCCTTTTCACGATGTTCCCCGGTGGTAATGCCTCAAGATAACCTCCTCGTTCTTCCGTCTGTCACATTCCTCCTGTCAGCCACTCGGCGCTGTGCGTAATTTCGGGTTTCCGCTGCGGTGTAACTAAGGTCTGCGCTCTTTTGGGATTTGACGCAGCGGAGAATGGCAGTTTCGTACCGACGTTTCGGGACAACCTATCGGTCCCACCTTTAAGGGTCAAGCAGTCAAAGAAGAGACTCGTAGGTCGTCCCGAAACGTCGATACTAAACTACCATTCTCCGCTGCGTAAAATACCAAAAGAGCGCAGACCACACTCAGTGCCTCATACCCTCTGCAGTGATCAGTGTCGAATAACTCATTGTTTCCTCGTGTAATAGTTGACGTTCATCTGCAGGTTGTAGTTCGTAGCGATTTGTGTGTGTGTGTGTGTTGGGCACTGCAGCTGGAAATTCTTTTTTTTTTTTTTTTTTTTTTTTTTTTTTTTTCCTTTTCCCTTTTCTTTTTTTTTTTTTTTTTTTTTTTATACTTAGGCCACTACTGTCACACCCAACATTTCATTAAATTTTATTGCTGCTTCTTGTGTTCACATGTTTATTGCGTGCCTGAGTTTTGTACGTTTCGTTGCGGTTTATGCTTTTCTCAAACAATCGTGTACGTCAGATGAAACGGTCTCCAAATACAATCCAATTTCCACACACCCCGGTTCAGGCCCTGTTTGACAATGCGGAGAAAATCAGGTGGTGTCTCACCATGCTTGAACACACGTGTTGTCGATGATGAAAACGCACGTCTTCCAAGAGAACTGGTAAACAAACAAAAATCGACCGTGCGCTGCATCTCTTAGCCTGTTAGGCAAGTCAACTTGCCCTAACATCTGATCTTTTAAGATGGCAACTTTCTCTTAAATCGCACTGCAGTGTTATCCTAATATACAAATACAAACCTCGCCAATATCTTGGCAGGTATTGCTGTTAGGTCAGAGGTTGAATGGAAATCTTGTTACTCAGTTAAATGAATACCACACAACATGAAATTCATTTATTAAAATTCTGTAGTCTAGATCAGCATTGCTCAACATTTGATGTGGTGCGGGTAACTTGGACAAAATTTGGTCTGCTCACGGGCAACGTGGAATTCAATACACAGAATTAAGAATGAACAAGTGTATCTATAACTGTATGCGTAATTTTTATGTGTGTATTTTTCTGTACGTTATGTGCAGTAAAAATGTAGGCTACTGATAATACGAAAAATTTATAAACCAATGGGATTTGCTGCATAGGCTAGGGCGGAGCTGGCCAACATGCGATCTTCGAAAAAAGTTTAAGCGGCCTTCGTTCACCTGAATAGTGTCAATAATACCAATTTTAACAGTAGTAATGAAATAAGTCTACAAAATGCAATGTGGCATATTTTATATTCGTGGTTTCGTGCGTCGTAATTCAGGTTGAAGAAATCCAACGAGATGCAACATTATGCAGGTATTTATTTACTGCTAAATTACTCTACATGTTTCGGGCGTCCATCGCGCCCATCATCAGTACATAAAACGTCCGGTCCCAAACCAGCCCTTATTTAGTCACGTTTGAGGAAGCTTGCTCCCCAGATAGTATGATCTGTACCAGAGGCTGCAACTACAGTTTTATGTACTCCTGATAATGGACGCGATGGAAGCCCGAAACATGTACAGTAATTTAGCAGTAAATAAATATTTGCATACTGCTGTATCTCGTTGGATTTCTTCAGCCTATAATGTGGCAAATTTATTGCATGACAATAAAAATGTCGTGTTTGCAAGTAACGTCGTTTTGTCGAATTCAGTCTCCCTCCCCTTCCATTTTCGACAATGCGTGGCCGTCATGCGATATTTTAGGTATGGTTTGGCCTTCCTGTGGGTTGCAGTTGGACGGCCCTGGGCTAGGGTCTCACTCTTTTGAGCCCTTCTTTACACAGTAAATTAGTAATGCAACTGATGTCATAATAAAAGAAGAATATATAAGTTTTCAACATTTCTTCTTTGTTTTATATCGGCTTTTCGACGAAAGGCTTAAAAAACTTTTCTCTCTTTAAATGACTCCGCTGGCAACTTAACATTGTGCCGCGGTCAACATATTGCCCGCGAGCTACGGGTTGAGCGAGTCGCGTCTAGATACCGTCGGCGCCTCTTAATAAACTACATAAAAGGATATGAAAAGCCGTGTTTGTATTATTTACATTATACGTTCTGTCCTATTGTGTTGAAAACGGAATTAGAAATTGCACCCCGTTGAAGCTAGAAGGTGCTGGAAATTTAATACATGGCCGTGAAACAGTGTCATTCACAGAGAAAAATTTACTCAGACAGAAGAGTGTCTCTCCCACTGACGTTACTTTGAAAGTCTGTTGTATATAAAAGGGCTTTTAAAAGTAGGAATAAAGAGATCAGAGAAGAATTAAACGCATTCAACTTTAAACACAGAGACAAGTGGAAGGACCGTTGGTATTGTTTGTGCTAATAGATTCCCGAAAGTAATAATTTCTTATAGTCTTTAAAGAAGCAAGGACGAAGGACATCACAAAGGTGGACGATTTTACGGGTGGGGGTGGGTGGTTTGAACTGAGAAAGTTGGTAATCTATAGAGTTGGTTGCGTAATTCTCTGTTTTTCTGAGTCAATTTGTCACGACATCATAATATTGAGACGATGCGTAACCCATTGCATTAGGCTGTGCTCTTCATTACTAACCCTTTACCCTCTAGTGATTGATTTATGTACAGACAGGTCTAACATTAAAAAATTCTTCATTTTGCCCATACAGTGCATTTATGTGTTTTATGTGGTTCTCGGAACAAACAGCGTGAACTTACGGTTTTTATGTCAGAGAAGGTGGGTGTGTTGTACGAACTGAACCATAAATTAGTCCTAGCCCATATTTAAAGGGCGAAGCCTGTGAACGTTTAAAAAATCAATGCTCTTCAGATATCGGGAAACACTGTATACAAAATTGTGCAAAGCGTTCCGGGATTTCTTCCCCGGCCGGCGTGTGACGTTGACCAATCAGCCCTTTTAGCACTGAGGTCGTTTTTGGGCAGAACTACACCTCTAATTCTCCTCAGTGCCTGCTTGGCATGTAACTGGACAACTTTTACCTTTTATTGCATAGAAACGTGTTTGAACGTAGCCTATAATGTGTTATGCTGTTTCGTCATCCGTATTTTTCGTACGTCTCCATATTTATTACATACTAGTGACAAACTTACAAAAACAGTCACTTTAATTATCAACCAACAAATGCACCTACATAAAATTTCACATTAAAACATTTAAAATTGCTCCAACATGTTTCGATCCTAAGATCATCCTCAGGGAGCTACGTTGTTCCTTGCTAAAGTCATTTTAAAAGCACTCATTAATTAATTAATTAATTAATTAACAATCGAAACATGTTGGAGCGATTTTAAATGTTTTAATGTGAAATTTTATGTATTTTATGCATTAGTTGGTGTGATAATTAAAGTGATTCTACAAAATGCACGGTGCAACAATAAAGATAGTTAAAAGAACAGTATTTTTAAGACATTTCTAGTCGTTTAGAATATTAGAAAACTTCCCGACTATTATAAACAAGATGGTTTATTACAACGCTAATAAGTGGTCGCCATTGACCCATGTCCTGAGCCAGCTGAATCCAGACCATTCTCATGACATAGCTGTATTCAAATTGATCTTTAAAGAGGTGTTAACCCCGGATTCTGTTGGACAGAGTATCGGAAACACATCAACAGTAGAAGTTAAATGTAACTTTAAAATCGCATTCTCTAGAGCGTATGGAGGCAGGATTCGCCCTGACTTGGAAGGCAGATTGAAAGCGATCCATTTCATTTTAAAGATAGCAGAGAGCAAGATATCAAAGAGACTGGCGTACGAAAGGATTTCTGGGAAGTTTCTTACTGCTAGTTCATTTGGCTGATAAGGTTTTGTGATATATTTAGACCTTCTTAAGGAAGAGTTATTCTGCCCTTGCAATTTTAAACCTGAATCTGAAGGATTCGTCTAAACCGAGGTACGTAAGTTATCATGCTCCATTGAATTCAGTTCAGCTGTGAGTACGTAAAGCTGTTATGAAATGTAGATCCCTTGGATCCGGGTCATTTCATTTCTCTTATTTTACTTGTTTCTCTTCTTATGTCTCTAGAGCGTAAGCATAAATGCCCATTAAGAACTCAAAGATCATGTCTTCTTTACTTGATCTTCTCGGATTCACGTGTCTCATGGGCTGCACATTTAGGGCGGCATTGAAACAGAGCAGAACTTATACAGACACAACTACAGGAAATACGGCGCTTTGATCTTATAATTGAATGCGGTCTGAGGAGTTTATTTGGACTATTTGTGCATTTTCTATGTTGCTGATGCAAAAGAAACCTTTTTTTCTTTCTCTAATAATTTCTTAGTAGCACAAGTACATAATCTTGTGCAGCTTCATATGCATGGGGAATTTATAATACTCATGTGAAGCTAACGAACGTAAAATAAACAAGAAGGCAGTCTACTGTGACGTAACATTGAGGCGCATCTACGTAACTATGGTTGCTGTGGAAAAGCAACAAGTATTACATATTCTGGGTGTGTGTGTTCAGTGTGCAATGCGAATGCGCCGTGTTGTCATCCGTGATCTGCCTGGCTGTACATTATTTTTTCACATTATCTCATAAACGGCATGAATTTAGAGAAAACGTTATTGAACATAAAATGTGTGTTTTTATATTCTCTGCAACTTTTGTCTGAAAATTTCTCATTCTAAGTCGAAATGAGCGATATGTGATCTAAAATATATTGGTCTTAATGTAAAGTGCCAGTTATTCTTTTCATATTTGAATGAAACTTGAACTTCCTCGACAGATTTTTATCTTAGTAATTAACCTACTTGATGCACAAAATTTTGTTTTACAATAAATTTATTTCATGCCTCTACATGTTTCGAACACGTGCTCGAAACATGTAGAGGCATGAAATAAACTTATTGTAAAACAAAATTTTGTGCATCAAGTTGACTAATTACTAAGATGAATATACTGAGATACACGGTCAATAAATCATCAAAATTTCTCGACAGATTTTCGTAAAACATTCAAATACAAAATTTCCTTGAAAATCCGTCCAGTGGGAGCCGAGATGTCCATGCGGACGGACAGACAGACAGACATGACGAAACTATTAGCCGGTTTTCGAAGTTTTGCGACCGCGACTAAAAACAAATCTCTGAATTGTATCTAATTAAACTGTCACAGTTCAGGTACTTATTGCGGATTTTTTTCGACTGACACTACACAGACACTGTTTCACTAATTGTTTATTGTTATAAACACGTTTTCTGAGAAATTATTTACGTTTAATAATATTGTTAGGAGTAAAAAGGTAAAGCTGTCCCGTTACAGGCTTGGTGTGGCCCAGTGGGTTCCAGGAAGTTAAGGTTTCCAGATTTCATGACAACGGCCCAGGATGGTGGTAAGATTGTCAGCCTTACGCACCGGCCGCCTCTACCCCCAGGAAATGTTCCTGGTACTCATTTCTGTTAGATGCTGAGTCGACCCCAGGGCCATAGTGCGACAGGAAGTATTATGTCAAAGAAAAATTCCAATGACACCATCTGGAATCGAACCAGCGACTTTCCGATTTGTAGCACAGCGCCTTAACCACTGTGTCACCGCGGTCCACATATTGTTAGGAGTGCAGAAGGAAAAGGGATGAGCTGGGTTGGACCTGTATTAGTTATGCACCGAAGAAAAACCAGTGCAGCTGGAAATGTACCAAAGTTTAAACATTTGGAAACACTCACAAAGAGTCATATTTGAGGAGCTTAAGAATACATTAAATTCGAAGAATGGATGCTGTCATTCGGTTTAGTAAGTTGCGTTCCCTTTCCATTGTAATAGTTCCTAGAATAGAATCCCTGCTTTTTTGTGTGGGTGCAAAGCTTGGTCTGATGCTGAGGGAAACGTGTAGCAGGAACGTAGAAAAATATACATGACGAAGAGCTTCGTTGTTTGTACTTAGGTTCTAGTTATCGTTGGTGTTTTGAAATAATTAAATCAAAGAGCCTGAGATAACAAAGACGTGCACCACATCCATGAGCTAAATTAATCCTACCAAATTTTAGGTCTCAAGCCTTTTGGGATGCAATGTCGAATGGTAAATAGTTACTGAGAAAATTGCGCCTTTGTCATCGGGATCAACCATTGCGTAACACCCAGGACTAATTGATCCTGAAGAATGTGACGTAATTACCAGTCGAAACGCATAACATTTTAGAAAACTTGAACCATCGTCAGCGTCTCTGTGCGAACTTCAACACTCGTAATGAACTTTAGCCGGCCGACTGCACGTGAGCCCTTTTCGTACATGTAAGTGTCATATTAAAATAGATCATACACGATAATGAGGATTATTAGACCCTGTGTAGAGCCCATTCGTCGTCTTATGATGGTGGATCTGCAGGTTCCATAAAACCAAACAAGTGCGTGGCCATTTGAACAAAAATCTTCCTTGCGTGATTTCAGGCTTCCGCCGCCATGTAAATTAGATCTGCCTCATTAATTATTTTAACCATTGTTCAAGTGTCAATTTAGTAACACACTTGTTTCCCTTGAAATTCGGACTGAGGAATAGTCGGCAAAGAACTCATTGTGCTGCATGCGTATTAATTGGTGTATTGATATGAGGTTAATTTGGGTTTATCCTTTAGGTTCTAAACAGTCATAATTGTGAATCTTATGTTTATTGGACAGTGCATCATCTTGTTAGTTGAATAAAGAGAGACCAACTTGATGCCACTTGTTTTATTATTACTTTATTCAGTGCTCAACATGTTTCGGATGTATTAACATCCGAAACATGTTGAGCACTGAATAAAGTAATAATAAAACAAGTGG
>Ga0123357_10002420_pt1 | contig 20821 bp, 18 predicted proteins | sample TergutEmb28metaG_FD_89873 | JGI IMG/M metagenome (GOLD analysis project Ga0123357, IMG submission 89873) | Embiratermes neotenicus P4 segment gut microbial communities from Petit-Saut dam, French Guiana - Emb289 P4 | ecosystem: Host-associated > Arthropoda: Insects > Digestive system > Gut ... | reverse complement strand
TGTATGCGCGGGGCCAGCGGTTTCAGAATATTTTTGTGTGGGATGTATTTTAATAACAAAAAAGTTGCTTTTTTACCGGAATCCCCTTATCTTTTTTAATAGAATATGGTAAGTATTTACCAATTAATAAAATTTGAGGAGTAAAGATGAAGAAGTTTTTTTTGGTGTCAATTTGTTTATTAATGGCTGCCGTATTTATCGGCGCGCAGGATCTGACAGTCGATTATCAGTATAATGTCGCCGCCGATGACAGCGGCAATTATCTGACATTCGCCGGGCCGCAAAGGTTTGGGACCGCCAATAAAGATACATTTGACGCGGTAACCGGAGCTTCAAAACAAAAATCGACAGCGTTATTTTCCGCGTCGTATCAGACAGATATCGCCGGTAAAGCCGCGTTTCCCGCAGCGGTCAGATGCGTGTTTCTGTATCCGGTAGATATTCCGACACGCAAAATCGAAGATAATCTTAATGTTACAAAAGCAGCCAACGGAGTTATTACTGTTCAGTTCTGCCACCGCGGAACCGCGTACCGCATGATTACCGATGCCCAGGGAAGGCTTTCCTTTCCAAAGGGAAATTATGCCAGGCGTGTAATCGGCTACATAGTAGGCTCCGGCCCCCAGGTTATTTCCAGGGATTTTTCTTCTGACGGCACTGCCGCCAAAATCGACTGGGCAAAAGTTTGGAATCCCAACACTCCGTCCAACAATGCGATTACCGGCCCCAACGCACCTGCTACCGCAAAGACAGGCGCTTTTATCAATGACTGGGAAGACTCAACAATCTTCCATTTTGCGGGTAATCTCCAATTCCTCTGGGACGGCAGAATTCTCAAAATTAACGGATCTCTGCGCGCAACCCAGGGAGCTCCCAGGTAAAAAAAATATTCATAAACCGCGGTTAATTCTGAATTTAACCGCGGTTAAAAAGATTCAATGCAATTCCCAGCAGTTTTTCTTTTGTATTTAATTCCGGATCATCGACTACAGTATCCATAAGTTCGCCAAGAATTATTCCCATGCGTTTTCCCGGAGCAATACCGGCTGCCGCCAGATCATTTCCCGTAACAGCTAAATCTTTAAGCGACAGGGCTTTTTTTTCGGCCAATATTTTATCAACGCGTTCAATCAGCGGCAGCAGCGCGTCCGCCGGAGGTTCAATCCCGGCGAGGCCAAAACTGTCCGCCATACGGAGGCTGTACAGCTCGCCGAGGTATTGTTCGCCGGCCCTTATAATAAAACGCCTTACCGCGGCGTCGCTCCAACAGGGTTCATAATGGAACATGTGCTCTTCAACCAGGTGGCAAACCTTGTCAATGACAGCGTTGGGATATTTAAACCTGAGCAGTATCCTGCGCGCCAGCACCGATGATTCCTTTTCGTGATTGTAAAAAGTCCGGACACCTGCTTCTCCAATCCTGCTTACCAATGGTTTGCCCAGATCATGAAACAGGACAGCCAGCCGAAGCTCCGGCCCAGCTTTTATTTTGGCTGCGTAATCAAGGGCAAGCAGGGAATGATCGAGTACATCAAATTGGTGGAAACCTTTTTGTTCAGCTCCGCGGCATTGAGCAAGTTCGGGCAGCAGCAGGGCAAGCATGCCCGTATTTTCCATTAACAGGAATCCCGCCGAAGGTTTTGGACTAGCGATGATTCTGTCAAGTTCATCCCTGATCCTCTCCGCGGCAACATGGCCGCATACTGCAAGCGCGCCCGGAATTGCCGCAAGAACGCTTGCGTCCGGTGTAAAGTCAAGCTGGCTGGCGAAACGGATCGCGCGCAGGGGCCTAAGGCCGTCTTCCGCAAAACGATCCGCGGCGTTTCCCACGCAGATAATGCGTCTTTCTGCAATATCGGTCCTGCCGTTATAGGGGTCAACCAGCGGACCGTCAGGGAGCCTGTACGCGGCGGCGTTCATTGTAAAATCGCGGCGGGATAAATCCGCTTCGATAGAAGTACCGAATTGTACTTTGTCCGGATGCCGCCCGTCGCTGTAGCCTGATTCGCTGCGGAAAGTTGTAACTTCCATTGCGTGACCTTTAAAGCGGACCGTTACCGTACCATGCGCGATTCCGGTAGGTATAACATGACCCCGCGGCGTTGATTCGCCGAACATCGCGATTACTTCTTCCGGAACAGCATCTGTCGCCAAATCCCAGTCCTGGGGCCGGTATCCCCTAATGCTGTCCCGCACAGCTCCGCCGACCAGATATACCTGTTTATTTTTTGCGGTAAAAACAGCCGAAACATCCCTTAGTACAGGATGCACCGGTATACTGAATTCACGCTTGATTAATCCGCTCAATACATTGCCCATTGACGACGAGTATATTATATTTGGTAAACAGAAAATAGTTGATAATAATTGAATAACACAAGGATTGAATTACAAAAGGATTGAATAATGAACAATTCCGGCGTTACTTATGGTTTGGCTGTAGTAGGCGGGGAAGGTCCGGAACCCGCTGTTTGCCGGTACCTGGCAGAAAAAGCGGATCTTGTTGCTGCCGCGGACTCGGGGCTGGAAGCTGCTGAGGCGGCAGGTATTGTACCCGATCTGATTGTCGGTGATATGGATTCGCTGGATGATTTAAAACGGCTGGAAAAATACCCTGCAGACATAATCCGGCGGTATTCGCACGACAAAGATTTAACAGACACCGAGCTGGCTCTGGAATTGCTTTGGGAAAAAGGCTGTAATGAAGTATGGATTGCAGGCGGGGGAGGCGGTCGGCTGGATCATCTGCTGGCTGTTTTTTATTTGTTTGAGCGTAAAAAATGTCCGCGGCGCTGGGTTACAGCCTTTGACAATATTTATTGTCTTGATGGCGCGGACAGCGAAATCAGGATGAATGTTAAGGCGGATACTGTTGTTTCTGTGCTGCCTCTGGAAACCGGGAGCCGGGCCTGCAGCGGCGGGCTAAAGTGGCCGCTTGACAACATTGTCTGGGACAGGGGAAGTGTCGGCATCAGCAACAGGGCGCCGGAGGGGCAATTTTTTGTACGGACAATTGCCGGCAGATTTTTGGTAATGGTTCCTCTGCTTGCTTCAAAAGCGGGATTCATTTAGAATTTTAACACAGGAGAATTTTTACACAGGAGGATGAATGTCAGCCATAATTATTGACGGTAAAATTACCGCCGCAAAAATTCAGGAAAAGGTAAGGAAACGCACAGCCGCGCTGAAGGAAAAAGGCATTGTTCCGTGCCTGGCGGTAATTCTTGCCGGGGAAGATCCGGCCAGCGTCTCCTACGTTACAAGCAAAAAAAAGGCGCTTGAAGAAATCGGCATGGAAGACCGGGAAATCCGGCTCCCAGGCTCGGTCAGCGAAGCGGAATTATTGGGTTTGATCGCGTCCCTGAACGCTGATCCAAAAGTACACGGCATCCTGGTTCAGCATCCTTTCCCGCGCCACATGGATGAGGAACGGATTTTCTCCGCAGTTAACCCGGACAAGGATGTGGACGGGTTCAGCCTTGCTTCTGCGGGGAATCTCGCGCTTGGCAGACCCGGCTTTATTCCGGGGACTCCTTTTGGCATTGTTCATCTTTTAAGGGATTACCAAATACCAATCGCAGGCCGCCATGTAGTAATTCTGGGCCGCTCGAATATAGTCGGCAAACCAATGGCAAATCTCCTTGTGCGCAGGGAGCTTAACGCGACAGTGACCGTCTGCCATACCGGAACACCGGATCCCGCGGTGTTTACCCGTCAGGCCGATATTATCATCGCGGCGGCCGGAAAGCCCGGCCTGGTAACCGCGGACATGGTAAAGCCCGGCGCTGCCGTAATTGACGTAGGTATGAACCGCGTACCTGACGCCTCAAAGAAAAAGGGATACAGGCTTTGCGGAGATACCGATTATGAGGGCCTCCTGGAAATAGCCGGCTGGATCACCAAAGTACCGGGCGGGGTCGGACCCATGACTGTCGCCATGCTCACCCAGAATGTCGCGGACGCTGCCGAAGACATTCATACCCTGCCATGATCATTCCCGATATACAAAACCAGGCGGACACCCGTGATGTTCCCCTTTCAAAAGTCGGGGTAAAAGGCCTGGAATATCCCATACAGGTTTTGGACAAGGTCAAAAAAGTTCAGCATACAACCGCGACAGTTGATTTATTCGCCGATCTGCCCAGACACTTCAAGGGCGCCCACATGAGCCGGTTTATCGAAATATTCCACAACTACCGCGATGATCTGTCCATGCCGCGGTTTATGGAAATGCTGTCGGAGATCAGACATGAGCTTGACGCGGAATCATCATTCGGGTCGGTAAGTTTTCCGTATTTTATCGAAAAAAAAGCGCCGGTTTCCGGGCTGCCGGGTATCATGTCGTACCGCTGCAAATACCAGGGAGCGGTAAACGGCAAACCCGGCAGGACAGGTAAAAAAAGACGTTTTACCGTGGCTGTTACGGTTCCGGTTGCGACTGTCTGCCCCTGTTCAAAGGCGATTTCCGATCGCGGCGCCCACAACCAGAGGGGTTCGGTTACCGCCGAACTGGAACTGGGCCCGTTTTTCTGGATAGAAGATATTATTGATATTGTCGAGAAGGCCGCTTCCAGTCCTGTTTATTCATTATTAAAAAGGGAAGATGAAAAGTATGTTACCGAACACGCCTATGATAATCCCAGGTTTGTTGAAGATTTGGTGCGGGATGTGTATACTGGTATTAGGGATCTCAACCAATTCCCGCGGTTCTCTGTCGAAGCGGAAAATCTTGAGAGCATTCACAATCACAGCGCCTTTGCCTTTGCCGAGTACAACGGCAAGACAAGGTAAGCAAAAACAAGAGGTCTTGACATGAACGACATAGTACCTGAAAAAGAACCTGTTCCCACCAAAGTAGTGGCGAAGCACGGAGTAACTGCCGTAGCCCAGATTGCCGGCGGTTTATTGTTTTTGATAATGCATATATTCAGCGCCAGACTGCCACCGCTTGGAATAGTCTTTGGACTTTTGGGCGGCGGAATAGGTTTGAGCGGGATACTTTCCAAAGACCCTGCCGATAAAAAACCCGGAGTAATTCTGTTCATTGCCGGTATATTGAAACTGGTTTTCCACGTCGGTCCCGCCATTGTAAGGCCATTTGCCGGTTCCCTCCTGACAGTAGCGTCCCTAATCCTTTTGGCTCTGGGAATCTTCAACGGCATAAAATTCCTGACAGGCCTTAACAGCAGAAAATGAATTTTTTTTGGGAAATTAGTTTTTTGGTGAAAGGTCTTACAGCTTATACCGCCGAAACCAGGAGTTAAAAGTTCGTGCAGTCTGGTGTGGTTCGCGGTAAAAAACTCCTTCTCTTTCCTCTGTGCCTTTGTGCACTCCGTGAGAACTCTTCGCCGGTAAATTCTACTCTGGTAAATTCTTGCCCGGCAAAAAAATGAAATTTTTTTTTGAGACCTACGGCTGCCAGATGAATATCGCCGAGTCTGCGGCGTTAAAACTTGCGGCCCGCGGAGAGGGCTGGGAAGAAACAGAAACTTCCGGCGATGCAGATTTAATTCTGTTAAATACCTGTTCTGTACGCATTACCGCTGAAGAACGCGTATTGGGCAGGCTGGCCCATTATTCAGCGTTAAAAAAGAAAGGCAAATCATTTACATTGGTCCTTGCAGGCTGTATGGCAGAGCGCGTAAAAGAAAAAATCAAGGATGAATTCCCGGCTCTCGATTATATAATCGGTACATCCGAACGTTCGCTGTTCCCGTCGATACTGCTTGCCGCAAAAGAAAAAAATTCTGCTGCGGGCGCCGCCGAAATTCCGGGGCAAACGCCGGCGGTAAAACCATCAGAAAAAGCGGCAGAAATTTCGGCGGAAAAACCGGTTTTCAGTTTTTCTTCTTCCCATCTGGAAGATGGCAGTTTCCGTACTTTTGTACCTATTATGCACGGCTGCAATAATTTTTGTTCGTACTGCATTGTTCCCTATACAAGAGGCCGTGAAATTTCCAGGGATCCCAAAGATATTGTCAATGAAATCCGCGGGGCCGGTACTAAAGGGGTCCGCGAAGTTACTTTATTGGGGCAGAATGTAAATTCTTATAAATGGGAAGGCCCCGTAAGCAGCGGACCCGGCAGCGCCGCGGTTGAGCAGTCCGGGGCAGGCCTGGATTTTCCCGGTTTGCTGGAATTAATCGCCGGGGAAACACAAAATACTCCTGTAAAATGGGTCAGGTTTTTATCGAGCCATCCCAAAGATTTAAGCGGACAGGCCATAAAAGTGATGAGCGATAATCCTGTTTTTTGCCGCCATTTACATTTATGCGTACAATCAGGTTCCAATAAAATACTAAAGGCCATGAACCGCCGTTATACCGCTGAACAGTACCTGGATTTGACAGCACGGCTTAGGGAAGCAATGCCTGAAATTACCCTTTCCACCGATATACTTGTCGGTTTTCCCGGAGAAACCGAAGAAGATCTTGACCAGACCCTTGATTTAATGGAAAAAGTAAAATTCCTTTACTCTTATATGTACCACTATAATCCCAGGGAAGGTACGGCTGCTTTTGATTTGCCGGATCGTATTCCCGATCAAATAAAACAGGAGCGTCTTGGCCGTGTAATCAGGTTACAGGAGCAGCATACCAAAAACCAGCTAAAAAGCCGCCTGGGCGCCGAAGTTACCGTACTTATAGAGGGAATTTCCAAAAAAAATGCCGATGAATTAGTAGCGCGTACAGAAAGGGACGAGATGGCAGTGGTTCCCGGACTCGGTTCATGGATTGGCCGTTTTGGCCGGATCAAACTGGAATCCCTGGCAGGCAATACCTTCCGTGCAAGCCATGCAGAGATTCTGGATTAATTGCTGCAAAGTATTTTTTATAAAGGTTATTATAAAGGTTAAATATAGAGGTTAATATGTTACGGATTATTAGTTTTTTTATTATTTTTGCCCTTTTCCTTATTTTTATGATTTTAAATTTGGGAAATAAAAGCAGTATAAATTTTGGATTTGTCCCTCCCATAAATGATGTACCGATATATATAACTGTTTTTATATCCATTTTTGCCGGTATGCTTTTTTCCTTGCCGCTGTTCCATTCCATGCGTAAAAAAAATGGCCGTCCGGACTTCCCTGATAAACCTGACCGCAAGAAAAAAGCCGCGGATTCCAAAAATGATATAATACCGGATGACGGCCCCTATGGAATAAATTAGGATGGATTCTATCAAAATGGATTCTATCAAGATGGGTTCAATAAGAAAATTATTTTTTATTTTTATATTTTTAGCTTTTGGTTATTTTTCTCTGCAGGCTCAGAGTGTTTCTCTGGCTTCAGAAATTTCGAGACTGGAAAAACTTGCAGAAGATCCTGCGTTAAAAAAAGATGCTTTTGAACGGCTTGCCAGACTGTACCAGTTATCCGGCAACCGGGAAAAAGCCCTTGAATACCGCATGTCCGCGGCGGAGCCTGGCAAGCGGGACGATAATTCGGTACTTGAAACTGTAAAACTGCTTATCTCCATGGGAGAATTCGAAAAGGCCGATGCGGAGCTAAGGACCATATTGCTGTCAAGCCGCGACGCGGAAGTCCAGCAGTCGGCCCTGCTTTTGAACGCTGAGCTGGAAGCATTCAGAAGCGGAGATTGTCTGCCCCTGGCTTATCTTACGGACAATCCAGGATTTAATGCGGACACAAGCGGTATATTTTATACCCTTTGGAAAATTTCCGGGGATGATTCCTGGAAGTCAAAAATTCTGGATTCGTTTCCCCGCAGCGCGGAAGCGGCAATGCTTAGCAACAGTTCTGTAATCGTGCCTGCGATGACTGTTCAATGGCTGTTGTTGCCGCCAAGAATTTCTGCCTCCCGGCCGGAGTCCGCTGCCGCGCAGTCAGCGCCGCCGCAGTCCGCGGCATCGCCGCCTGCATCATCGCCATCCGCGGCTGTACCGCCGCCGGCATCGCAGGCAGCGGCCGCTGAGACCGCTGTCATGCTGCAGACCGGGCTTTTTAACAAAGAGGACAACGCAAAAAAAATGGCGGATGACCTTGCTAAAGCAGGTTTTAAATCCGAGGTCACCAGGCGTCTTCTTGATGGCAGCGACTACTGGGCGGTGCAGGTTCCTGCCGGCAGCGATGTAAACCGGACTATAGGTCTATTAAAAAATTCCGGGTTTGAATCTTTCCCGGTTTTTTAATTTAGTTTTTTAATTCAGCTTTTTGGAAATTTTCAATTTTTTATCAGCTTCCGGAAAGGCTCAATGTAATTGTTCCTTCGTGGAGTTCCTCGATACCCTGGGCGCCCAGATTTACCCTGGACAGGACCATATTTTTATCTGACATGGATTCTATCAGGTAAACCTCGCGGACTCCCGTATACATGGGGCCCATGCCGCGGTCTTCCATATTTCTGAATTCCAGAAGCCGCTGATCGTCAATATTAAAAAATGCGTATTTACCCAGCCTTACCGATATGCCCGAATGTATTTCAAAATTCCCATCCGTGTTAAGAAAAACTTTTCCCATGGGGCTGTCATATACCGCGTCGATTAACGGCATTGGAGGTTCTTTTACCGCGGCATCATTTTCCGGCGGGCCGGCTTTCCTGTAGGAACCGTCCCACGGAGCGTTGACTCCTATATTGAGGCGTACGTCCTCAAAAACTTTTACCCTTATACTGTCAAGGGATTCCAGTTCAATGTCGATTGAACGTTTTAGGGTACTGACCGAAATATTCTGGCTTGTTACGTAAATACCGTACCTGGTCGCGTTTGAACTCTGCCATGTAAAAACTTGCTGGGCTTCATCGCCGTAAAAAATTACTTCCCTGGCCGACGGATCGAAATAAATATACTGTTTGTTATCTACTGTCCCCTGCGGACTCACATAATACCAAAGGCCCGTTATAAAATCCTCAAATGCTTTTGTGTTTCCCAGCAATTCCCGTACACGGCGCTGTTCGATTTGTGTACCCGGTATTCTTGTAACCTGGGTTTCCTGATATGTTCCGCTGTTCACATTAAAGGCGTAGGTTATTTCAATCTGGTCCAGTAAATTATCCGACTGGGGATCCCTGCCAAAAGCTGATATTGTAAAACTTTGTCCTTTAGCCATTCCCATCTGATAGGCCTGGGTCCGTTCTGCTTCCCTTACCATTATTGATCCGTCTATCCTTATCTCCGCGATTTTTTGATAAGGCTTACTGCTCAGGACCGTTGCCGGCTGGATCTGGCGGAATATAGTCATGGTATGTTCGCCCGCTCCGTTCATGCCTGCCAGAATCACGCAGCTTCCCCTGTCGCCTATTAAATCCTGAGTATAAAGGGAAAGGGTGCCGGGCCGTGTCGCGGCTGTCGCCTCTGACCAGATACGTTTATAATCCCTGGCCGCAGGATCGTATCTAAAACAGGTAAGATAAATCGGACTGTCGGTTTCCAGCAGGTTTCTGTAGGCCGCTATCTGTTCGTCCATAATGCCGCCGTCAAAATCTTCATTAAGAACGGCTGTAAGGATTTCCCAGTCTTCCAGCGGAGCTTTGGGCGTCATCATTTCCATCTGCGCCATTTCCTCGGCCTGGTTATCGTTATCCTGGGTATACGACACCGAACGCGGAACAATAATCCTGCTTTGGGTTACTTCTGTTTTTGTCTGTGGCTTAAAAAGGTCAGGGAATTTTAAAAAAATTACCAGACCGCCGATTGCAATTACCAAAACCGAAACGATTATTATTTTAATGATTCTGCCTGTCATGTTTATTCTCTTTTTAAATCCGTCGTATTTATTAAATACGGTGAAATTTTTTCCAGTACGTTATTAAGGGTGTCTTCGATACCCATTGAGCTTTTAAAACCGGACGCGGTTGCATGGCCGCCGCCGCCGAAGTTCTGCGCTATTTTTGAAACATTGATCCCGCCCTTGGATCTGAGCGAACAGCGGACCTGTCCTTCTTTGGTTTCCTTGACAAGAACCGAAACTAAAATGTCATTTGCTTTTAACGGGATGTTTATAAACGCTTCCGCGTCTTCTATGCGGGCTCCGCAATTTTCAAGGTCTTCCCTGCGAAGCACCTGGACAGCGATACAGCCGTCTTTTATTTTTAATGTAGAAAGAACTTTTTGGTTGAGCAGAAGGGCGCCGGTGGAAGCTTTCTCATTTAACTCGTGATTGATCAATGCCGGTACTACTCCGCCTTCGATTAGTTTTAGAGCCGCCCTAAAAGTTCTTGCGGTAGTCTTTGGATATATAAAAGAACCTGTATCATAGGAAATTCCTGCGTATAGGGCCATACAGGAAACCGTATTTAATTTTATACCGGCTTCATCGGCCAGTTCGGTTATAATTTCGCAGGTTGAAGAAGCTGTGCTGTCGATTAATCCTTTTATGCCATCTGTTCCATCCGGTTCTGCCGGTCCGCCGTGATCGTGGTGATCAATAAAAAATACTTCGCAGGCGGCCGGGATTAATTCTTTTAGATCTCCAATATAGTATTCGTCGCTGCAGTCAAGGATTAGCAGGGCGGTGTTGCTAATATTGTGTACATCACCGGCCCTGTCGAAAGTTTTAATTATTTTTTTGGGATCAATAAACGCGAAACGCAAAGGCAGTTCAGTTGAATTTAGGATTCTGTATTTTATTCCCAATTCATCGCAAATCTGCGAGAAGGCGATTTCCGCGCCCAGTCCGTCGGCGTCAGGTCCTTCGTGGGTAGTAATAACCAGTGACGGATTGCGTTTAAGAAAACTAAAGACTTCTTTGAACATTGGCAGTTCAGCGGGTACCCATATATGAAGCCGCGGCCCGGCTCACCCTTTGCGCTATATTTGGATCGGCAACAAGAATCTGCCACCTGTCGTATTTTTCCGCCCTGGACCATCTGAATAGGTTTCCGCTTCCGCCAAGCGCAGGAGCCAGATTCTCGGCGGAACCGCTTACCAGCATGGTATAACTTATCCGTTTCCTGTCCGGATTATCTTTTGCAGCCCTGGAAGCCGCGTCCCTTAAAGCGCCGGAAAAATCTGCATTCCTGCCTGAAATAGTCAAATTAAGCAATTTGGCCTTTGCATCATCTTTTTTGGCACCTATGGTTTCCGTGTATATAACCTGCGCCGCCGGCCCGGCCGACCAGATCATAAGCCGGTCGCCTTCCTGCAGAAGCCGGTCAATTACCTGATCATTTATCCAGTTTATTGTTTCACTTTGCGTGTCGCGGAATCCTTCCGAAGTATCAATTATAAGGTACATGTCCAGCGGAATTGTTCTTTGATCTGCCGCTTTGAGATGGAAGGGTGTTAAAAAAACCCCCAAAGAAACCATCAATAAAATTTTTCTTAAAAATTGGGTTTTCATATCTCTTAATATATCATATTTTTGGCTATTTTATGCAAGATTATTTTAAAAGGGCTTTACTTTATTATTATCTATTGATAAAATATTTGTTATCTTGTAAAATGTTAGACTGCTAGAATAAAATTATTAATGTAAGGAGAATTAACATGGGATCCATTGATTTGCCCAAAAGCCCTAATGTATTTCATCCGGAGAAACCGAGCGCTGTAGGTTCGCGTAACTCACTGGCACAGGAATACAGGGATCAGCAAGTTGAAGTTAACCAGCTTCTGGAAGAAGAGACCAACAAGGTTATACATCATTTAACCGCAAGATTACCCAAGGATGTTCTTGAGCGCCTGGATGTTATGGGAGGCCTCAAGGAAAAACTGTACAATTATTTTAACCAGAATTATCAGAACATGTTCAACCGTTACATGGTAACGAGTGAAGATGAGATGGTTAAAAAAGTCAGGAATTTTATCGACAAGGAAGAGACAAAAGTCCTTGCCAGGTATACTCCCAAAGAAATCGCCGATCTTCTTGACGCGGTTGGCGGCGCCGACAAGTTCAATACCGGCGAGATCGAAAAATCCATGGTTAACATGTACGGTCACCTCCAGGGTCATATTCAGCGCGGCGTTAACGAACTGGAAACCCATACCAACAGCATTTTAAGACAAAAAACCGATACCGGCGCTTTTGTCCGGGGCGAAAACGCCTATTCCATTGTAAAATGCGCGTTCAAAGACAACCTGGTAAAACCAAAAACCGTATCCGATGTAAAACTCTCGGTTAATATTCTGGATTCCGAGCTGATAAGCCCGATTTTCCATTATCAGGTAACAGTTGAATATCTGGTAAAAGACCTGCTCTCCAAACACATTGTTGACGCGATTGATCACACAATCGAAACAATCAAGGACGAGAGGGTTGATCAGGGCCTGGAAGAACTTTCCGACAGCGAAATCATATTTAACAAAGTCGGACAGGTACCCAACTTTACAGATGACGATACCGAAAACGCCAAATCCAAGCGCTATTCTGTGGTTGCCAAGGCAATTATGGAAAAGATCAATAACCTGCGCGCGGAAATCGAACCGGAGACATTTGATCAGCTCAATATTAGAGAAAACATCAAGAAGATCATTGATATCGAAAATATCAGGAACCGCGGATTCAATACTGCAATTAACTCCATTACCGCCATTCTTGATACTTCCAAAATGGGATATCAGTATATCGAAAACCTTAAGAACGCCAGGGAAGTAATTATCCGCGAGTACGAAGACACCGATGTTTCCAACCTCCCCGACGAAAGGTACCAGGTAAAGCTCCGCTACTTTGACAACGCCCAGCTCAACGAAGACCGCAAGGCCTACGATGTCCAGATGAAGAGCTTCGAGACCGAAGTTCAGCATATTTGGGATGTTCTGGAAGTCATTTACCAGGATGCCAAAAATTCCTGGAAGGTCAACGATTTTGAAGACCTGGCCAAAAAAGAGAAACCCCGTGTTCAGAAACTTATCAAATCCAAAACCGGCGAACCGATGTACGAAGACATCGCCAAGGTCTGGGACGAGATTTCCTTTGTAAGGGCAGGTGAGACCGAAGTTGAAAGGTCCAACCGCACCTACGTTTACGAGAAAGACAGAATCCGCCAGCGCATTATTCTTATGCGCGACAGGATGAAACAGATGTATACCTACCAGTACCCGATCGAAAGGCGCGTTATGGAAGACCGTCTTGCCTTCCTCGAAAAGGAATATTACAGGTTTGAATACATGATTAATCCCTACCACCTGCAGCCCGGTCTGCTTCTGGATGTTGATATTACTTCCATCAAGAGGAAGAAAGCCACTCTTGACGCTATGGCCAATGTTCTCAATGAATTCCTCCACGGCGTATCCAAGGGATTCCAGGACGCTGCGTTCGCTTCCTTCAGCAGGCGCAGATCAACTGTCCGGGAAGACATCAACCAGTCATTTGCCAGCGCCGGCGACGAAAAACACGCCGAGCATGCCGCTGCCGCTCCCGGCAACGACTATCTGGATATGATTAATTCTGACAGCGGCGCCGCTGCTGCCGCCGACGCTCCCAAAGCAATCGCCGCTCCCAAGCGCGGACGCAAACCCGGAGCAGTGGATGTAAAAGGCAAAAGGGGACGCAAAAAAGGCGCTCCCGCCAGAGCAGCAGTAGGACTCAGGGAAGTTTAATTATTAACTATAGGTGAATCAACCAGACGCCCTCCCCGGTTTTCTGACCGTTTAATAAATGGTCAGATAAGCGGCGGGGGCGTTTTTTATGGGAGGTTTTACCTCCAATGGAGGTTCAGAAATATGGGTAAAGACTTAACCAATCTTGAAGTATTGGCAACACGGGCCGGGTTTAACAACGCGGTCCGGCATATGAACAAGGCAATTGAAATCTCCGGCACATTAAAGGGAAATACCAATCTGGGGGATCTCCTTTACGAAAGAGACGATGAAAATCTTTCCGGAGAAAGGAGCGCTCTGCTCCTGCGTATGTTATTGGTAGATAAATTGGGATATATATCGGTTTCTTCCAATCTGGAAGCTGTTACCGCGGATTTATCGCTATTGGCATCCGAGTTTCAAAAATGGAAGGCCGTGGATCTGGTAGCCGCGTATCACCACCCGGACCTTGGACTTCTTGTAGCAAATCCCAAGATCGCCGAGGAATTGGCTAACTTTGGAATGCTGCGCAAACGGGAGCTCATGGTTATTTACGCCGGAATGGGAGACAGCTCTGCCGGCGGCTCTGCAGGCAGCAATTGCCTTAAAGCCGCGGAACTTGCGATTTCCCTTTTTGAAGGCCAGAAGGTAAAAGTTCCTGCAGATTTGCTCAAGGGCAATTTTTCGGTAAAGAGACTTAAAAAGACTGAGGCGGAAGCGCCCAAACCTGCAAAGAAAGCAAAAATCGCCAAAGCGGCAAAAACCTCCAAGCAGCCTGCCAAACGCGGCAGACAGCCCAAAATTGCTGCGCAAGCGCAGGTCCAGGTTTCAGTTCCCGCAGCGCCGCCCAAAGAAAGCGTACGGGTTGCGCCGCCTGTAGTAACAGCGGCTGCTCCTGCCATTTCCAAAGGCCCGGTCCGGATGACGCCGATGTATTCGGTTGTTGTATCCAACGAATTGTTCCATAACGGCAATGTCGAAGCCTGGAAGCGGATTTTTGCCAGTTACAAGGCGAAATATCCGGCGCTTGAAGTTTATATTTACTACGAAGGCGAAAAAATACTGGATATCAATTCCCTGTTCAAATGGGGAAAAGTCAAGCACGGCAGCGCCATTCAGTTTGCCGTTTCCGGAAACGATATTAAAGACGTTGCCAAATTACAGCGGTATCTGGTTCAGGGAGCCAGTCATCAATTTGAAGCTTTTCTGCGCGGATCAGTGAGCAATGTCTTAAGACTCTTCGGTTAGGGAGAATTAAAAATGGATAACAGAATACATTTTTTTAGTCAGATTGATGTCATACCCAAAAAAATCGAGAGTGAAAAATTGGGGATCAGGGGCCGTCAGGCCAATGAATTTGCGGAATTGGGTTTTCCCATTCTGCCGGGTATAATACTGGATTCGGATATTGCGACAGAAATAAAGTCTGACGAAATCAGGAAAGATATTTCTTCCATGCTGGTAAAAGCCGGCGGTATAGTAGGCAAAAAATACGGCGATCCGGACAATCCTATGCTGTTAAAAGTGGTTGTCTCCTCAAACCTGGCCATAACCACTTATCCGACGCTGCATAACTTTGGTCTGGTAGAACCGACTATTGCCGGTTTTGCCAATTGGGTCGGAAAAGATTTTGCCGCTCATGAAGTAATTTTTTTGATTCGCGGTATGCTCAAAATTGAGGAACGGATCAAGGAACTTGAAGACAAGTCCAAAGAAAAGGACGAAATTTCCGCCAAAATCAAACTGGCGGACCGGATGCTGGGCATTACCGGACCATCCAATGAACTCGGCGAAAAACAAGCGCCGGTCCCAATCGACAAAAGCGCCGAGATGTACATGAAGGAATACGCGAAATATTTCCCCGAAGGTTTCTTCAAAAGCGCCGAACAACAGATAATGATCACCCTTAGTGAAATATCCCGCATGTTCCAGATGGATGACCAGAACGACAACGATACCGCCCTTATGATAGCGCCGATGGTATACGGCAACTACGGCAAAGATTCCTGTTCCGGGGATTTTTACAGCCGTAATGTTGTTACCGGCGAGAAAAAGCTCCAGGGTAAATTTTTCAGGGAGAAATTCAACGAGATCGGAGCAGAAGGCCAGGATATTGAAAAAATCGGCGATAAGCATCTTAAGGATTTACAGAAGATCGCCTGGGCTCTTGAAGAAAGATTCAAGGAAATCCGGCACGTTCGTTTTACTATTGAAAACGGGAAACTCTGGCTTATCGAACAGCGTCAGGTGGAGCAAAAATCCACCCAGGCCGATATAAAGCTTCTCATTGATTTGGCTAAACGCAAGATTGTTGATAACAGCTATGTAGTCAACGCCATTGATCCGTTAAGACTCAACGAAATACTGCACCCGGTTATCGATTCGGTCAGCACCAAAAATCTTAAGTCCTGGAAAGGCGGAATCGCAGGAGCGCCGGGAGCCGCAATAGGCAGAGTTTATTTCTCGACCGACGTTCTTCTGGAAGCAAAAAAACAGTCCCAACAAAAGGGAGAGGATACCAGGACCATACTCGTGGCTCTTTCTTCTTTTGCGGAAGACGTAAAAGCGATTGAAGTCAGCACAGGAGTACTTACAGCGGAAGGCGGTTATTCCGCCCACGCGTCAGTTGTCGCCAGGCAATACGGCAAAGTGTCACTGGTAGCTCCGGATTTAAAAATCAAGGGTAAAAAAGCTACACTGGGAAATTTCAGTTTTTCTGAAGGTGATTACATTACACTGAACGTTCCTTTCTACGGTCAGTCAACTGTTTACGCTGGCACAGCAACTTTGATCGAACCGGATCCCAAAGAATCCGGCCTTATTGATTTTATTCAGCTTACCAAGAGTTTCCTCAAGAAATTCCATATACGCTGCAATACCGACACTCCCAGGGACGCGGCTCTAGCCCTTTCTTTTGGAGCCGACGGCGTTGGACTATGCCGGACAGAACACATGTTCTTTAAGGGCGACAGAATCCATGTCTTTAGGGAAATGCTTTTATCAACCGACAAAAAGGCCAGGGAAAAATCCCTTGCAAAACTCCAGGTAATGCAGAGGGATGACTTCTACGGCATTTTCAAGGTAATGGCGGGTAAGGAAGTAACGATCCGCCTGCTTGATTCACCGCTGCATGAGTTTATGCCGCACAACGATGCGGAGCTTAATTCTTACATCGCTTATATCAAACAGACCCAAAAAATCAAGCCGTCAAAAGCCGAAATTACAGAGGCGATTGATGGTCTGCATGAGTTTAACCCGATGCTAGGGCACCGCGGCTGCCGCATAGCGGTTTCCTACCCGGAAATTTACGCCATGCAGATTAAAGCCATATTTGAAGCTGCCTATAAACTTCGCAAGGAAGGGATTGAGGCCAGGCCGGAGATAATGGTTCCCATTATTATGAACGCGTCGGAGCTCAAACTCATCGCCTACGGTAAAAAAATCGAGGGCGCCAACTACAAGGGGATTGTTGATATAGTCGACGAGCTGCGCACCCTTAAAAAGGCGAAACCGATAGAATACAAAATCGGCACTATGATCGAACTTCCCGCGGCAGCCCTGGGAGCAGGCGAAATTGCCAAATACGGCAGTTTCTTTAGTTTTGGCACCAATGATCTTACACAAACAACCCTGGGAATCTCCCGCGACGATTTTACGGCTTTTATGCCGGACTATACCCTGTTTGACCTGATCGACGGGAATCCGTTCAGCACCCTGGATAACCGCGTAAAGGAACTGATTTCTCTGGCTACTGCCCGCGGACGGCTGACCAGGCCCGATCTGGTTTGCGGTCTCTGCGGCGAACATGGCGCCAATCCGGCCAATGTGCGCTTCTGCATGGAAGCCGGTCTTGATTATGTTTCATGTTCACCATACTCGGTGCCCATAGCGCTTCTGGCTGTGGCCCAGGCGGAACTGGGTAAAACCCAAAATGGGTAATACCTAAAATAGGTAAGACTTCCTAAAATAAAAGCCGGGCTGCAAACCCGGCTTTTTTCTTTAATGTGTCCGCATGATAAACAGATACCCGGTATCAGCCAAAGTCAGCCCTAAAGGCCATTTGGTGCTCAATAACATCTGTGGTTTTTTTCGCCGCTTTTTTGGCGTCTACCAGGGGAACCGCCGCATCCTTGTTAAAAGATGATTCAAAGAATTTTCCCAAAGTCGCGTATATATCTTTATTGTCAAAAAACACAAAAGAAATATTGAGCCCTGTTGGTTTGGATACTGTAAATGATGACAAAGATTCATTGGGTTTTTTGCCAATCATTATTTTTACCTGGTTCTTGGCGGTAAGTGTATCCACTTCCTTGAACCTCAGCGGGATCTGATCTGCTTTTTCGCGCAGATACGGTTCAATGCCTTTATTGGGATAAGAAGCAGGTTCCACCATCAGATAAAGTTTCTTCCCCGATGACTGGAAGGTCAGACCGTTTGCGTCAGGATAGATTGCTTTGACACCCGAATACGAAATTACCTCGTAAATGGAATAACCCGTATTTCCGTTGATAAAAGATGAAACTATATAAGCTCTGTCCTTGGGCAGTTTATTTTGGGCATATGCCTCAAACAGGTCCATCGCTTTTACAGACATGTATTCCTCCTATTTTTTATAATTAAATTATAAATAGATTATACCTTTTTTCCTGATTCTACAACAGGTTTATTCCCGAATTTTCCGAATTTCCGCCTTTTGACAGCTTCCCTTTTATAATTATTTGCTTCCTCCGTATCTCCGTTTTTCTTGGCCATTACTGACATCCATTCATAAGGTCTTGGATCACGGCGGTCAGCGGCTCCCGCAACCCTAAGGCAGTCAAAAGCCGTTTCTGTTTTTTTGGCACGGTAGTTAAGGATCCCCAGAGCCAGATAGAGATCGGATGATTCTCCAAAAATATTTTTGGCTTTTTCCAGAATTGCGAGGCTGTAACGGATTCCGCCGGCGCGTTCAAGACAGCCTGTATATTCCAGAAGGAGTTCAAGGCTGTCCGGCCTCTCCCTTAGCAGCGCTTTGAGGAAAACAGCGGCTTCCCGGTAGCGGCCGGTTTTGCGGTAGGCGTAAGCAAGCACACGGCGCAGGCTCTGGTTTGACGGTTCCTCCAGCAACAGTTTCTCCAGTTCAGCCGCGGCCTGTTCATATTCAAAAGTCTTAATCAGGTAAATGGCCCTTTCCCTGCGTATATTAAAATTATCCGGCCATTTTTCCAGATAAGCGTTATACAGACTGCCAAGTTTAGCTCCGCGTACACTCAACACCTCAGTTGCGGCGATTTCGCCAAGCCAGGCTTCTTCATGATTATTTTTTAGCTGAATGGTTTTGCTGAACCAGCTTGAAGCTTCTGCCGCAAATCCAAGTTTAAGATAGGCAATGCCAAGGGCATACATCAGTTCCGGTTCCGGCCCCAGGGTTCTGACCGCGTTCTGCAGTATGGCAAGCGCCTTTTTTTCGTCCGCCTCTGCGTTGGCTTCCAGCAGCACGGAAAAACGTTTAATTATATCCGGCTCGCCGCCAAGGCTTTTTGCCATTCTCAGGGCCTTTTTTAGGGCTTTCCAGTCTTTTCTTTCCCAGCAAACAAGAATATCGGCATACCAGAACTGAAGTTCATCAGGTTCCTCTTCCTGTGCACGGACCAAATGATTGTGCGCGGCATCGAAATCTTTTAAATTTCTCAAAGCTTCTGCGCAAAGCGCGTGAATTAAAGCTGTACTTTCTGCGGAATCATACCTAAGGTAATTCCTGCATAACTGTACTGCCGATCTCCATTTGCCGGAATCCAGGAATGAACGTATCATGAATAAATCTACCAGGCTGCTGTTCCAGGGCAGATTTGGCACATCCGGTTCCGCGGCCCTGATTATTTCGATATCATCGCCTGCTTCTGCGTTTTTGTCCAAAGCCATAAGAATAGATGCCCGCGACCAGCGGATCCTGCGGTCGTCCGGCGCAAATTCCAGGGCCCGGCTGTAATGCATAAGGGCTTCTTCCAGTCTGCCGGTTTCGCGGCAGGCCCTGCCCAGTTCAAGCCTAAGGAAAGGTCCGTCAAAAAATTCCGCGTTCTCCAGGACAAAATTAAGCATCTGGCTTCCCAGATCATATTCATTGTTTCTGCAGAGCCTTGTCCCCCTTATCAATAAAGCGTTAAGGTAAGCCCTGTAAATCCTGTCATATTCTTTTTTGGAAATTCCTGCCTTGCCTGCTGTCCCGGCTGCAGATGCTGCGGCAGCTTCAACAGCGGCCTGGAACATATTAAGCGCGTCCAGGGAATGTTTTGATTTTAGGTAAGCCATACCTAAAAAGGCCATTATATGGGGATTTAAGGGATGCAGCTCATGGGCTTTGCGTAAAAACGGAACAGATTTTTGCGGCATATTTGCCGACAAATAACTGCGTCCCATAAAAAAATAACCCTGGCTGGAATCCGGCCTTTGCCCAAGATAATCGTTAAAAGCGGCTATTGACCTTGTATACTGACCCAAAGCATGAAGGGTCCTTCCCAAAAGCAGCCAGGCTTCTGCCGGAGCGTCATCATCGGAAACAATTTTCTCCAGAATCTCCAGCGCCAGTGAATAATTTCCGGATTTCCCGGCTTTAATGGCCGCGTCCAGTTTTTTATATCCGCGATCCTTAATGGCGGGCGCGGGTCCGGACGCATTTTTGGGCGCAGGCACTGCCGGAATATTTTTTTTCACTTTTTTTTCACTTTTTTTCATTTAGGGCTTGCTTATTCATGACTAATTTAGTATAATATTCCTATCTAATAATTATAACCAATTATAAACAATATATAAAATAAAATCCTGAATTTTATTTAACTTGTGGTATGTTTTTTATTAGATAAAAGCTGCTGCATTGCGGAGCTCAATATCTTTGGAGGTGGTTTTTAAATGGATCAGGGTTTCAGGACAACCAGAGGTGAATACACGGCCGCGAGGGAACGGAATTGGGACAGCGTTAATAATGAACAGGGAGCATATCTTTATTCTGCGTCAATGGTAGTCGGAGAAGAAAGGGGCTATGTTCTTGGGGTTGAGGACGAACGCCGTAAATTCCGGGAAAGGATGAGGAAAATAATTTCCAATCTAAAAGCCCGCGGTTATCCATTAAAGGAAATAGCGGAAGATACAGGCTATTCTTTGGAAGAAATCAGAATAATTTAGAAAAAATTGAGAATCCGGAATTCCGTAGATCCTGCCCGTTTAATAACCTTATAGGTTATTGCGGACTAGAATACGTACAATTCCGGATTTAATCTGCGCAACTTTTTTCCGCGTACGGTTTTTTTCCCCCTTGACCGATATACTTCACGCGTATAAATTCATAATATGACTGATGTTCACAGTGATGTA